>MPMC02037692.1_pt1 | contig 13116 bp, 7 predicted proteins | sample 1617281 | NCBI WGS metagenome assembly MPMC02 (sample SAMN05944809, study PRJNA350692) | marine metagenome | biome: marine; feature: ODZ; material: water; isolation source: 100 m water sample filtered on 30 um supor filter | place: Pacific Ocean | collected 2012-04-09 | depth 100m m | reverse complement strand
TCCGATCAACAAGCCCTTCGAGATCGTCCTGGACGTGTTGGGCCCAGGGACTGCTGGCAGGGAGGAACCCCGTCAGGTCGCTGAAACATGGGGAGGCTCCTGCCCGGAGAGTCCCTCGGAACCCGGGCCGTTCCTGTTACCGTGTGAGCATGCATGCTCCGACCCCCGACTCGCGCCATGAGCTGGCCGCCCTCACCAGGGGACTGAAACATGCGGTGCAGCGTGCCGGTAACCGGGGCCAACGTCGGGCCCGTACGGGAGTGACTTCGACACCGTCGGACCCGGGCGTCACGCCGGAGGCCCCAACACCTGAGAACACTCCCGGACCCCAGGCCAGCTCACCCCCGGAGCAAGTGGCGAGCCCCCTCCCCACCAGCGCCTCGGAGTTCCCGGACCTGCCGAGCCTGCGCGAGGCCGTCGCCCGGTGCCGGGCCTGCGACCTCTGCCAGACCCGCAACCAGACCGTGTTCCTCGATGGGAAGGGTACAGCAGGGGTCCTATTCATCGGCGAGGCCCCCGGTCAGAACGAGGACGAACAGGGGGTGCCCTTCGTTGGACGGGCGGGCAGCCTCCTGACGGACATCATCGAAAAGGGCATGGGCCTGAAGCGCTCAGAGGTGGCCATCGCCAACGTGCTGAAGTGCCGCCCGCCCGGCAATCGCGACCCAGAGGTCGTGGAAAAGGCCGCCTGTACCCCCTGGCTGGAGCGCCAGATCGAACTGCTGGACCCCAAGGTGGTGGTCGCCCTGGGGCGACATGCCGCGGGATACCTGCTGGACAGCGACGCCTCCCTGGGGCAGATGCGCGGACGGGTCCGGGATTGGAAGGACCGCAAGCTGGTCGTCACCTACCACCCGGCCTTCCTCCTGCGAAGCCCGAGCTTCAAGCGGGACTGCTGGCAGGACATCCAGCTGGCCATGGGAGTCCTGCAGCAGGGAGAATGAGCCCCTGGCCCCCCCACGGCGGTAGAGGGCACCCATATATATAGTGTCTGGAGATCTCCCACCTGGGCCCCTCTGCCGGGGTTACTCCAGGAGTGCCCGGTGGTAGGCCCACCCTGAAGGGCCCCCAGGCCCTCCTTGTGTGATGGGCGGATCGCCTTCGGCACCGCCCCCCGCAACGGCCCACCATTGACCCCCCCCGTACCCAGGGGTAGGCTACCCGCTCTTTCAATAGCTCCACACGGCACCTGAGGCCAGTTCGAACCCGTTCTGACCCCCGTGCTGAAGGTGGAGGTCCTCAACTGTTCCGAATGCAACGCTGCCCCATTCGGGTCGGTTTCCCCTGCGGGATGCCCGGCCCGGGTGATCTTGTATGGGTAGTGAGACGTCGGAATCGGACCTCCTCCGAACCGAGCAACATCTCCTCTCTCCGCTTCTCCCCCCACTCGGACCACCAGCCAACGTTCCATGGCATCTTCATCCCTGCGGTTGACCCTGCACCCGCTGCTTCTTGCAGCCCTCGTGTCTTGCCAGACCACCTCGCCGACCTCGCTCCCCAATGAGCAGGGCCCGACCGTAGCGAGCACGGCAAGTTCTGCCTCCCACGATGCCCAGCCCACGCAGGGTGCCAAGGCAAGTACAAGCCAGGGCGAGTCCATCGCTTGGGCCACCCGACCTGCGAGTGACCCCAAGGTCATGCCCACGGCGGCCGTGACCGGTGGCCAGGACGACGACCTGCAAGATGCAGCGGAGTTGATCAAGGCTCGTCGCGAACGTCAGGCCTACCTCTCCAATCAGTATGTGGAACGGGGCCTGTCCGAACTGGATCGTGCCGACCTGCAAGCAGCCTTGGAGAGCTTCTCCGCTGCCGTGGAGGTCTCACCCTCTTCCCAGGCAGCCCGGGACGGTCTGCGCCGCGTCCGCGCGCTCATGGGAGACAGCTACGCCGATGCATGCGAGGCTTTTGAAGACGAGAGTCAACGCGTCATGGTCAAGCGCGCCCAGGCCCTCATGGAAGTGGAAGAGCACGTGAATGCCGGCGACCTCGCCCTTCGCGAAGCACGCTACGACGACGCCGTCCAGGCCTACCGCCAGGCGGAAATGGTGCTCATGGCCAGCCCCCTGATCTCCTCAAATAACCTGAACCTGGATCTGGTGCGCGGCAAGGGCCGCGAAGCCGTCAACCTGCGCACAGAGGCCGAGAACGCCGCTGATGCCGCCCAACGAGCCGCGGCACAGGCGTCCAAGGACCGCGCCGAAGCCGCCGAGAGCCAGCGCCGCGAGAACCGCCTGAGCGAGTTCTACGAGCTGGCCAACAAGTCCTTCGTGGCCGATCGCTTCGCCGAGGCTGAGAGTTGGTGCCGCCAGATCCTCCTGGAAGATCCGGGTAACGAGGGTGCCATCTCCCTGCAGCGCATCGCTCGCCAGTCCCGGCATCACCGGGCTGACGAAGAGAACCGCAAGAACTACCGGGAACAGTGGCTCAAGACCTTCGAAGAGCTGGACACGATGAATGTGCCGCAGACGGACCCCCTCAAGTTCCAGCTCGAACGCTGGCGCGAGGTGAGCCAGCGCGAAACGCACTCAACGCGCCAACTCAACCCGGCCCTCGACCCCCAGCACGATGCCGTCATGGCACGTCTGGAGTCCGTGCGCTTCGCGCCCAACTTCGGCGGCCCCGATGACGAGGGCACCGAACTCGAGAGTGTGGCCGCGTACATGCAGCAGTTGACCGGCGTGAACTTCTGGATCTCGAACGCCGTGCGCGACGAGCTCGACGTGGAAGAGACCAGCATCATCCTTCACCTGCCTGAGCGCAGCGTGAAGAAGGTCCTGCAGATCATCGCCGAGACCAGCGAGAGTCTGCGCTGGAAGATCGAAGATGGCGTCGTGATGTGCGTCACCGTGGATGAGATGATTGGCGGTCAGGTGCTGGTGACCTACGGAATCCAAGACCTGATCCACCCCATCCCCGACTACGCGGGCAGCGACATCAACGTCTCGCCCTCTGACGGGATCGTGCCCCCGGATGAGGACATTCCCGAGCGCGAATACAACGTGGTGGACACGGCCCTGCTTGAGGACCTCATCCGCAACAACATCGCTGTCGAGTCCTGGGAGGCAGACATGGCCAACCAGATCCGCATCAACGACAACGGCATCATGGTGGTCAACCAGACCCCCGAGGTGCACGCCATGATCAACGCCCTCCTTGAGGACTTGCGCGAGGCCACCGGCATCATGGTGGACATCCACGCTCGCTTCATGAAGGTCGAGGACAACTTCCTTGAGGACATCGGTATCGACTTCCGCGGCCTGGGTGCTCCGGGTGCTGGAACGGCCAGCAACTTCAACGACTTCGGTGACAGCGCCAGCGTGAACGATTTGGGAGATGCTCCCGGCCGTGACAACACCCTGGGTGCCTTCCTTGACGAGGGAGCTGACGGGGACGTAAAAGCCCGCGTCGAGGACCTCTATGACACGCAGCTGGGCAGCGACACATTCCAGGCCGCTGGTGGCCTGTCGTTCCAGTGGACCCTCCTCAGCGACATGCAGCTGGAGTTGGTCCTGCGCGCCATCTCCAAGTCGGAGCGCATCGAGCTCGTGACCGCCCCGCGGATCACGGTGCACAACACCTCGCGCGCCAACCTGTCGGTGCTCAACCAGGTGGCCTACATCAAGGATTTCGACGTGGAGATCGCCCAGGCGGCCTCCATCGCCGATCCGATCGTAGAGGTCATCCAGGACGGAGTCATCCTCGACGTCCGCCCGGTGGTCTCGGCTGACCGGCGCTTCGTCACCCTCGAACTGCGTCCCACGATTGCACAGTTGAAGCGCCCTATTGAGGAACGCGTAACCACCCTCGGCTCCCAGAACTCGGTCACGATCATGTTGCCCGAGGTCGAAATCCAGCGCGTGCGCACCTCGGTGCCCCTGCCGGATGGTGGAACCGTACTGCTGGGTGGCATGAAGGAATCCGAGAAGCAGGACCAGCAGTCTGGTGTGCCGATCCTGAACAAGATTCCGATCCTCTCGGTCTTCTTCGAGCGCAAGGGCACGTTCATCTCGAACCGCAAGCTCCTCATCCTGCTCCGAGCCAACATCCTCATTCCCACCGAGCTCGCGCCCACCACGGCCGAGATGGGTCTGAGCGACTAGGCCCCCCCCACCACCGAGGAGGGTGCCCCGGGACTTCCCGACGGCAGTCTTCCTACCGGCCACCGGCCCCGGGCTCCCATCCCCACGATGATGCCTGACATGGTTGCCAACGCCCGAGCGGGGGGCCCTACGCCCCCCGTCTTCATATCTCCAGCCTGCTCTCCCCCCTCAACCTCTACGGCAAGCTCCAAGTAAAACAGTCCGTAGCCACCCCCGACACACGGGGGTAGGCACCGCACTGCCACCTTGTAGTGGGTCCTGAACTCCCTCCCGGAGTTCGCCTGGACCTGAGCCTTCATCAGCGCCCTGCCCGGTGCGAGATGAGCCCATGATTGCTGCCCCTACCCAACCAAGCCCCTTGTCCTCCCACCGCAACCAGCCCAAGGCCGCGGCCTTGGCGGGCTGCGGATGGCGTTCCCTTCTCGCGGCTCCGCTCCTGGCCCTGATCCTGACAGACCCGGTCCAGGCCCAGATGAGCACCTCCGAGGTCAAGGCGGAGATCGCCTTTGCCCGCGGGCTGGCAGCCGACTGGACCTTCGTAGACCTGGCGCAATCGGTGCTCGCCACCGTCGAACAGCAGGGAATTGCGGGCAAGGCGCGCGAAGAGCTCGAATTGGTGAAGTGCGAGGTGTTCGTCTCCGGTGCCCGCAGCGAGCCGGATGCCATTGCACGCCTCACGCTCTTCGAGAGCGCCTTTGAAGCCTACGAGCTGTTCATCAGCGGCTATCCCAACTCGGACTTCAAGAGTCAGGCCGAGACGGGCCTGGTGAACACGGCGTCCATCTACGGGCGCGCCATCGATCTCGCTCTGGAAGAATCCGTGGGTGAGAAGGCGACGGAGCTGAACACCAAGAAGTCGGATGTCCTGACGGAAACCGTGCGACTGACCCAGAACCTGATCGAGGCTCTGGCCTCCATCCCTGAAGAAGAACGCAGCGAGGCCAATCGACGTGAACTGGCTGGCCTGATGCTCAACCGCGGCCAGATGCTTGGGGAGATCGGGCGTATCGAGGAGGAGGGAGAGTTCCACTTCAACGAAGCCCTCAAGGCCCTCGAAGACATGATCTGGGAGTTCGGTGAAGAGTCCGTTCCGGGCATCCGCGGCTTCAAGGCCATGGCCGACATCCACTCGTACCGCGGCAACTTCCCGGACGCCTCGCGCTACTACAAGGCCATCATCTCCAACGTCCTGCCCCTGGACCCCAAGCGCTGGGATCGCCTGATCGAAGCCAACGGTGGCGTGTTCACCAGTGAGGAGGTCGCCTTCCGCTTCACGTTCCTGGAACTGGGCACCCCGGGCATCGTCCGGACCTACCAGGAGATGGGCGAGGCAAAGCTGGCCGCAGACTACGCCCTGCACATGTACAACTGGCAGCGCAAAGAGGGACTGCAGTACACCCGGGATGGCTACCAGGCACTCCTGGACGTGGCCGGGGCGCTACTGGATATCGGCGGCTACATCGGCGGTAACCAGACTACCGGCGACGCCCGCTGGTTTGAGTCCGAAGAGGAAATGAAGTCGGCCGTCCGCTCCAAGCGCCAGCACGATGACACAACCTCCTTCGCCCTCAAGATTGCCAACCTGGTCAACCAGGAGAACAAGGGGAACATCCTGCAGGTTCGGGCCCAGAAGCTGATCTCCGTGATCTCCACGAAGCCTGGCATGGTCGTCTCCCCCGACGTGCTGCTGCAAGCCGCTCAGGGTGAGTACTTTGACGGCAACTACGATGCAGCCATCGAAGGCCTGCACCGGGTGCTGACCGCACTCGACAGCCGCGAGGATGCCGAGCGACTGCAATACGGCGCCCAGATCATGAACCTCCTGGCCAACGCCCATCGCCGTAGCGACCGCGAACTTGAAGCGGCCATGGCGTTTCGTGAGGGGGTCATGGCCTGGCAGGGAGATCCCGAGCAGGATCAGCTGAACTCCCAGGGCTACCTGTCCATGATCAAAAAGGTTGCCCAGCGCAACCCGGGGGATTCGACCCTGGATGCGCTCAAGACCGAGGCTGAAAACCTGGTCACGCGCTACGGCAAGGAGAGCAAGGCCGACGAGATCAACTTCAACCGCGGCATGAAGAAGTACGCCAGCGGGGACTTTGACGGAGCGGCTGAGGACTTCAACAAGATCAACGCAGACGCGGATTACTACGAGCGCGCCCGTGTGCAGAGCGCCGTCTGTGATTTCCGCGCCAAGCGCATTGACGCTGCCCTGGCCGCATTCGACGACTACATCGACGTATTCGTTCCCGACCCGGCACACGCACTGGAGAGCCCTGTTCGCCAGGCCAAGCGCACGGAGGCTATGGCTGCGGCGGAGTTCTTCCGCGGCCTCGGGCTCTGGATGAAGGCCAGGCAGGCGAATGATCCTGCGCAGTGGGCTCGGATCGACGAGCTGCTCGTCGGCTACCCCGCCAAGTACCCCACCCAGGACGTCCTCGTGCCCTGGACCATGCAGATGGTGTTCGACTCGCGCCAGGCCCGCGGCGATCAGGCGGGCGCACGCAAGATGATCGACACCATGCTGCGGGATTGGCCGGACAACAAGCGCACGGGTGCCTCTTCCGGGTCCTACTACAACGCGCTGTTGAACCTACGCAAGGGCATGACCGGTGAGGAGAGCCGTGCCATCCTGAGCGAGATGGCCGACTTCCTGAAGATCAGCAACAGCCTGGGAAGTGCCCCCTTCAAGTCCCTGCGAAACGAATCGCGCCACTGGCTGGACCTAGGGGACTACGATGAGGCCGAGCGGGTCCTGACCCAGCTCGTCACGACCCATGGGCAGAATCCCGATCAGGCCGTCCAGATGCAGACCTACGTCCTGCCCGACCTGGGTAGGGCCCTGCTATTCAATGGCAAGGTGGCGGATGCAAAGGCCATCCTCAATCCCCTTGTCATGGATCCGGGCGCGTCTCCCTCCAAGGCGACGGTCCTCAACTGGGCACGCTGTATCGCCGGCTGGCTCAGCGGCGCCGAACTCCAGATCAAGGAGATCCCCGGAGCGGGAGGCACCGAGGATGAATGGGACAAGCTGATCACAAAGCTCGACCAGATATCCAAGGCTGGGGACAAGTGGACCTCTTGTGAGTGGTACGAGGTCAAGCTGATGGTCATCTACTCCTATTTCACCTGGTCCAAGACCGACAGCCGCAAGCTGGACTCGGCCAAGAAGCAGCTCGCTCAGATGGACTCCTTCTTCGACGATCCGACCTACGCGGCAGTGGACCAGTACTGTGAAGAAGCCGAGGGTGAGACTCGCCAGCGTTTGGGTGCTGGTGTGCTGAAGTCCCGCTACACCCACATGGCCCGCTTGCTGCGATGAGCCAGACCACACGAATCATGAAACTCACCCGATTCCCCAACCTCCGCCCGGGCGCGCCCCTACTGGCTTCCATGCTGCTGGGCGCCACAGCGACCCTCTGCGGAGCCGCGCCCCTCGGGTCCCCTGGCCTTCCCGCGGAGCCCATCCTCTCCCAGGACGGTGGCAAGCCCGACAAGGTCCTACGTCGAAACCCGCGCACGGGCAGTCTCAGCACGATTTCGGGCACGGTCCTGGAGAACGGACTGGGCGGCGTAAAGGTGGATCGCGACGGAAAGGAGAGCACCTACGATGCCTCCGAGATCATCGCTATCGAGTGGGGCGTCGTCCCTGCCACGTTCCGAGACGGCGAGGTCTTCGCGAAGCGCGGCGATTACGAGAACGCCCTCGCACGCTATAAGATGGCAGCCGGCAACGCCGATGCGCGCCCAGTGGTTCAGGGTACCGCACGCCTGCGGGCCGCCGAGGCTCTGCTGGCCTGGGGCGCGAGTGACTCCAACCGCTATGCCGAGTGCGTGGCCGAGATCGACCGCTACCTCTCCGACAATCCGCAGGGGCGCGGCGTGCCGCAGGCGCGCTGGATCAAGGCGCGCGCCTCCCTGCTGGCAGGCGATCCCGCCACGGCCGCTGCGGGATTCCGTGCCCTCTATGAGTCCGGGGTGGTTCAATCAGCCCAGGGCTTTGACCGCACGTTCTGCATGGATGCGGGCCTGGAGGCTGCCCATGCCTTCCTGACGGGCGACACCCCAGACACAGGCGTTGCACGAGAGTTGTTCGCCAGCCTTGAAGTGGCCTTCGGCCAAGCCGCCACCCTCGAAGGCGTGGGCGCGAGTGAGCGGGTACACCTGCTGGCTGGTCAAGGGCGTGCCGCGGTCGGAGAGGGCTACTGCCTCCTGGCAGCGGGGGACAGCACCAAGGCCGAGCGTTTCTTCCAGGGGCGACTCTCCGGTGCCAGCTCCAACCCGGCTCAGCGCTTCAGCGTCCTTCACGGACTGGGCCTCTCGCTGCTCGCCCAGGGCAAGCTCATGCAGGGGCAGGTGGAGCTTGCGAAGGTCAGTTCCCTCGACCACACCAGCCGGGACCGCAAGGCGGCCGCCCTGGTGGCCCTGGCGAATGCGGCACTCAAACTGGGTGCCGCAGATGCTCCTGCGCTGGCCAAGCGCTGGTTGACAACCGTCACAGACGTCTACTCCGACACTCCAGCCGCCGCCCAGGCCGCCAAAGCACTCGAAAACCTGTAGGCTACGCGCCCCAAGATCCGTTTCATCTCCCCAGAATTTCCACCAAACTCGACCTCAGCCCTCCCGGCCCGTACAACAGGGGCCCCAAGAGGCCCGCATCTGTCTCGGCTCCCATCACCCATCATTCTCTTCGAAGACCCCTCCTCCCCATTCAGTAGACACCCACCTCAGGGTCCTACGAGAATCCAACCGACCGTCCAGTCATGAACCTCAACTCGATCCAACTCAAGCTCACTTCCCTGGCCACCCCCCTGGTTGTTGCAGCCTTCAGCGCCACGGCCGCCCTCGCTCAGGAAGGAGTCAAGAAGGCCCCGGCTAAGTCACTCGGCGACGTGCTTGGTGACTCGGGTGCCGTCGGCCTGTGCATCGTGCTCCTCTCCATAGTGGCCCTGGCCGTCATCATCGAGAACTTCGTGTCGCTCAACCGCGACAAGCTAGCCCCGCCGGAGCTGATCGATGAGATCCAGGCCCTGTTCGAAGACGAGCAATACCAGGAAGCCATGGAGCTCTGCGAGAACGAGCCCAACTACTTCACCCGCGTCTGTGGCGCCGGCATCGCCAAGATCGGCCACTCCTTCCCGGTCGTCGAGAAGGCCATGGAAGAGATGGGAGACGAGGAGTCCATCAAGCTGCACCAGAAGGTCGGCTGGTTGGCTCTGATTGCCAACGTCGCGCCCATGATGGGACTGCTCGGTACGGTTGGCGGGATGGTGGAAGCGTTCAACGAGATCGCGGCCTCCTCCGGTGGTGCCAACCCGGCCCAGCTGGCCAGTGGTATTTCCAAGGCCCTCCTGACGACCATGTTCGGTCTGATCGTCGCCCTGCCGGTGACCGCCGCGTTTGCGTTCATCCGCAACCGCATGGTGCGCAACATCATCGAAGTGGGAGCCATCGTGGAAGACCTCTTCGAGCACTTCCGCGACGAGGCGAACTAGCCCCCCCTGGTGCAGGCCCACGCGGGTCGCTGACCCTCAAGCGACCCGCGCAGCACTCCACACGTCGAACCCCGAAGCAAGACCCCGACCATGAACCTCTCCAAGCACGATCCTGAGACGGAAATGGAAATGAACATGACGCCGATGATCGACGTCGTCTTCCTCCTGATCATCTTCTTCATGATCATCACGGACATGACCCAGCAGGACCTCGAGGAGTTGGTTCTGCCCATGGCCCAGTTTGCTCGGGAGGACAAGCCCGATCCGGATGAGTACCGGCCCATCATCAACATCCAGTACGACGGCAAGATCATCATCAAGCGCGAGACGTACTACTCCCCTGAGGAGAATGATGGTGATGCGAACCCCTACGAAGGGGTCAAGGAGTGGCTGGCGAAGACGGCCAAGCGGATGAAGACGGACTTCCTGACGGAGGGAGCCACCACGGGACCCAAAGTACCGGACGAACCTCTCCTGATCCGCGCTGATATCAGCACGCCCTTCAAGCACATCCAGAAGATCATGGAATTCTGCGGAGCAGCGGGTGTCCAGATCTGGAAGGTCCAACTGGCCTGCTCCGTACCCGAATCCGAATCCCCCGACGACGAGTAGCCCACAGGAGACCCGAACCATGTCCTTGCTAGCTGAACTCAATGACGACAAGGCGGAAATGGAGATGACGCCGATGATCGACGTCACCTTCCTGCTCCTGATCTTTTTCATGTGCACGCTCAAGTTCAAAACGCTTGAGGGCAAGCTGGCCGCCTACCTCCCCAAAGACGTGGGCGTCAACCAGATGGATGCGGAGCCCATCGAGAAGGTCGAGATCCTGATGCGCGTCGTCAAGGAAGGCACCAAGCTGAAAGTGACGGACTCTGGCGGCGTGCGGACCTACACCTCCAGCGACACCGGTCGCTACGACTGGGGCGAGGATCGCGTGATGGAATACAACGTGGGTCCCTACCGAACCCAGGATCTGGATGCCCTGCGCTCCAAGCTGGCGAAGGTGTACCGGGACCGCTTGAGTAGCGGCGAGGAGAAGGTGCCCGCCACCATCGATGCGCGCCCCAAGACGGTCTACTCGGACGTCGTCAAGGTCCTCGACCAGGCCATCGATGCAGGCTTCACGGACATCACGTTCGTGGGTGCCTACCCGGATCACATCGAGTAGTCCGGGCCGCTGGGACCCCCCAGGTCGCCCTGTGGGGTCCGGACTGGTTGCTCGCCGTTTCGGACCGCCGGAGGAGGCCAGAGGTGCCCTGTCGGCCGTCCAGGCCGAGCACGCGGCACGCCAGTCCACGGGAGGGAGAATCCCCCCCAGAGGCCGCGAAAAGCGCGATTGTTCCCTTTTCGGTGTTTGACGCATCACCCGCTCACGGGGTATCTTCTGCGTCCAATTCCAGTGCCGGATCCGGTGCTGATTCCCCCCCTCCCACGGACGCGCTCCACGGCGTGACGATCTACCAGATACCTTCCCGCCACTTGTGCTCTGCCCGCTGTCGTCCTTGAGAAAGGGTGGTAGCCAGCGCAGGTGGCCAGGGTAGGCCCATCGGCAATCGTCCCCCTCCGTACTCCCCAACTGCTGGTCAAGAGAATGATTCGAATGAGGATCGCCCGAACTGCTTTCCCCATCGCGCTCACGGTGCTCCTGGGCGCCTGCGCGTCCGGTCCCAAGGACACGCTGGGTAGCGACTCCGTCTCCTACGCGGCGAGCCCAGCCTCGACGGAATTGGCCCTTGCATCCAGTGCAACGGCAGCTCCCGTTGAAGTGGCTTCCCAGGACCCTGCTGCGGATCTGGATGACGAGGCCAAGCGCCTGGACATCCGTCAGCAGAAGCAGCGCTTCCTCTTGGAGGGGCACCTGATGCGCGCGGAGGAGCTCAAGCAACAAGGCCGTCTGGACGAGGCCATGGCCGAGGCCAACCAAGCCCTCGCCATCGAGCGCGACAGCTTGACGGCCAAGCGTCTCGCCGCCGAGATCGGCAACCTCATGGGCCAGGACTCGGGCCGCTGGGCGAGCGTCGCGGAGATGTTGGGTGAGCAGCACAAGATCCGTCTGGAGCAGATCCACTCGGACGCGCAGGACAGCCTGGATGACGGCAAGCTGGCGTTGGGCCGTGGCGAATACGATGCCGCCATCGCCGAACTCACCTTGACCCTGACTTTCGTCCGCAACGCTCCCTACAACATCGAGTGGAACGGCCTCGACACCGAAGCCGAGGCCCTCCTCGCCCGCGCCAAGACGGACCGCACCAACAACATTGAGCGCGAGCGGGTGGATGCCGAGCGTGCGGCGCACAGCGAGCTGCAAGCCGCCGAGCAAGGTGAGCGCGAGCGTCGCGAGGCCATCACGGCCAGCATGATCACCCAGGCTATCGATGCCTTCGACCGCGCCGACTACGACACGGCGATGGATTTCACCGATCAGGCCCTACGTCGCTCTCCCCGCGATCAGCAGGCTGTGGCCATTCGCGATGCCGCCTTCCGGGCTGGCCGTGAGAAGGTGCGCGCCGACTACATCGTGGACAAGCGTGAGGAATTTGCCCGCTGGCGCGAGCACCTGCAGGAGTTGCAGGTTCCCTGGACCGACGTCATCACCCTTCCCGACCCCGAAGACTGGCGTGCCCTCACCGAGCTGCGTGCGAGCCGCCAGGGGATCGACCTGTCCCGAACGGTCTCCCCCACCGAGGCTCAGTTGACTGCCCAGCTCGGCCAGACCATGGTGCGTCTGCCCGGAATCGAGGAAGAAGAGAGTCTGCGCGCCGTGATCAACATCGTGCGCGACTACACCGGCCTGCCCCTGGTGGTAGACCCGGCCGCTGAAAACGCCGTGCTCGATGAGGGCATCGCCTTCAACCTCGACCTCGAGAATGAAGTCACAGCCCACCAGGCCCTGAACCTGATCACCAAGCAGGCTGGCGAAGAGGTCACCTGGACCCTGCGCTACGATGCCGTCCTGATCACCACCCGTGAGCGCGCCCGTGGCAAGCCCATCGTCGTGAACCACGACGTGCAGGACCTGATCATGGGCCTGACCGACTTCACCGGTCCGCGTATCGGCCGACTGCGCCTTCTCGAAGACCTGGAAGACGACGATGGGGGCGGCCCTTTCGGCGGCATCCTCGAAGCACGTCGCATGATGGAGATCGAAGACCTGTCCACCCTGATCCAGGAGAACGTCTCCGTGGGTTCCTGGGAAGACGATGGCATCACCATCGAGCCGGGCGAAGGCTTCATCCTGATCACCCACTCCCCAAGCGTCCAAGGTGAAGTGCGAGCGTTCCTGGAAGACCTGAGGCGCTTCAACTCCTCCATGGTCACCATCGACTCCAAGTTCCTGACCGTAGGCGACAACTGGATCCAGCAGATCGGGATCGACTTCCGCGGCTTGGACAACGTCAACGTATCGGACGTGACCAACGGCCTCGAAGACATGGCCTCGCGCGGTCTGGACAATGGCGGTTCGGGCTCCTCGGGTGCCGGCGCCGCTGGCCCCCCCAGCGCGGGTTTCTACTTCGATG
>MPMC02064936.1_pt1 | contig 13126 bp, 8 predicted proteins | sample 1617281 | NCBI WGS metagenome assembly MPMC02 (sample SAMN05944809, study PRJNA350692) | marine metagenome | biome: marine; feature: ODZ; material: water; isolation source: 100 m water sample filtered on 30 um supor filter | place: Pacific Ocean | collected 2012-04-09 | depth 100m m | reverse complement strand
AGGCTTACTTGCCCGCAGTCGCCGCCGGTGCCGCCCCAGTCGACGCTCACCGTAACGCCGCCGATGACCATGCCGTCGATGTCGGCCATGTTGTCGAAGTTCCAGAAGTCGCCGTTGATCTCGAGGTTGAGATTGCCGCCGTACTCACCGAACTTGAAGGAGACGTTCTCCATCCAGTCACCGTCGGTTCGCGTGATGAGCGTGGTGGCGTTGTTGATCTGCAACTCGTTTCCGAGGCTGCACGCCATTCCGCTGTTGTCGACCTGAACGTGACCGCTGTAGGTGTCGGTGCCGTCCCACCAGGTGAAGTGTCGTACTTCGTATTGATAGGCATCTGTGACGAAACTGTCGCCGTTGACATACACATCACCGACAGTGAGATCCTCGTAGGAGGGCTCGCAGTCATCGATCTGTACCCAGTCCCACTCGAAGCAGTCGATGAAGTGCTCTTGGCCTCCGACGCCGAACTTGTTGATCAGGCCCACGCATTCGACGCGGCCGCAGTCGTTGCCCCAGCCGCCGTCGGTAACGATGAACTGGACGCCGCCGATCATCAGACCGTCGAGGTCACGATAATTCGCTACGTTGCGGAAGTCGCCGTTGATGGCGATATTGATGTTGCCGCCGTACTCGCCGAACTCGAAGGCAAAGTTCTCGATCGGACTCACGGCCGCGAAGTCGAACAGCACGTTGGCGTTGTTGGTGAAGAGTTCCTGATCGGTGCCGCAGGCCTGATTCCAGTCCTCGACCAATACGTGGCCACTCGGGTTCCAGGTACCGTCGGTCCACTGGAAGGGCTTCACTTCGCAGGGGACCAGATCGGTGACGAAGGTATCGCCCACGAAATAGTTGGCGGAGAGCGGAAGGTCTTCGAAGGCTACTTCGCACTCGTTCTCGGCGCGAATATCGACAGCGAGTTCCTGTCCGCCGATCATGAGGTCCTGAATGGCACCCAGAATGACCATTTCGCCCGCATCACCTCCGGTGCCGCCGGACACGATCGTGATGGTGCAGCCACCGAGAGCGGGGGGGAGGTCGAGGAAGTTGTCGACATTGGCAAAGTCGCCATTGACAGCGACGTTGATGTTGCCGCCGTATTCACCGAAGAGCAGTTCGACTTCGGTCTGTGTGCCGATCGAGCCGGCGAAGTCATAGAGTGCATTTGTGTTGTTGGTGTTGAGTTCGTTGTACGAGCCGTGGGCCCACCAATCGGTGGAGACTCGAGCGTGGCCACCTGACGTCCATGTGCCGTCGGCCCACTGAAAGTCTTGCACTTTCACGTTGATGCCGTCGGAGGTGAAGGTGTCGCCGGGGTTGTAGATCGTGCCGGTGGCAAGATCATCGAATGATGGAAAGGCGGCGAAGGCCGCGCTGCTCAGGATGAGTGTGCAGCCGATCGCTGTGCTCATTGTCTTGAATGTGTTCATGATGTTCCTCTTGCCCCGCATTTCTTGGGGGCGGTTCAGCTCTCTTGCAGTCCACATATGTTCGAAGCCGTGCTGCGTGTGCCGCCGATTGTCGAGAAAGCACCCGAGAATGCAAGTGTTTATCGGAAAGGAAGTTCCGGCAACTATCCCTCTGCAAGGCCGTAAAAGCCCCGTCCTGTGGCCTTGAGTTGCCCTTCGGCGGCCAGCACCTTCCAGACATTTTCGTCGAATTCCCGCGGCGGCAGGATGGAATCAAAGTCGGCCTTCTTGCCGGACGTCATGGGGCCCACGCCGAGTTTGGACTCGTGGTCGAGCCGCATCAACTTCATGCGGCGGCGGAAGGCCTTCATGGCCGCTCGCTTGGTTTCGTGGGGGATGTCTGGAAGTGCTTCGGATTCACGTTCCTCCGGGACAGGAGGTGTTTCCTCGCCTTTGAGTCGGGCGATCAGATGCGAGAGCATCTCAAGATCACGGCCCATGACGATGGGCATGATCTCCTTGGCATCGCCGCCTGCTTTGACCAACTGTTTGTGCAGTTGCCCCCACAGCGGCCCTTGTTCGGCCGCATCCACGAGTTGTTCGGCGATTCGATCAACCTCCCTGATGGCCTCCTCAGGCCCTGAGGAGGGGCCATGATGCTTCTTGTGCGAACGCTTGCCTTTGCTCATGGCATGACACCCTACCCGGTTTGATCTGGGGCTTGGTGGATCCGCTTCCACGATGTTTCCGTATGGAAGCATGTGCGGGGGGGTACGCAGGAGAGCATCCACATGTCGCTCACCATTCGCCTTGGCGTTCTGATCGCAGTCACCGCTTCAGGTCCGGCGTTCTCGGCCGACCATGCGGATCAGCACCGCAACCCCGACCACACATGCACCATCATCCGTCCCGAGGGCGACCGTGGCGCGGTGGTGCCGGATACGTGGCCCGGCGGCATTGTTCCCTATGAATTTGAGAGCGATGTCAGCAATACCAATCGGAACCGCGTCCGCAATTCGATGGACATGCTTGAGGCCGTCTCGGGCGTCACCTTCATCCCGCGAACCAACGAATCGGCGCGGCTCAACATCGGAGGATTTGGCGGCAACTGGTCTTCGGTCGGCATGACAGGTGGTCAGCAGAACCTCAGCATCTACAACTGGTCTTCGCCGCTGATTATCTGCCATGAACTCATCCACGCGCTCGGCCGGTATCACCAGCAGTCCCGTACCGACCGTGACGACTACATACAGGTCAATTGGGAAAATATCGACGACGACTACGAGTACAACTACTACATCTCCAACTCTGATGAGTTTGGTCCCTACGACTTCGAGTCTGTCATGCACTACAGCCAGTGGGGTTTCTCCACAGGCGGGCCGACCATGACCTGCCTGCCCGGCTATGAGCAGTGGCAGAACGTGATGGGGCAGCGTGAGTATCTCAGCGACGGTGACATTGCCACGCTGCAGTACATGTATGTCGACGGTGTCTCCGACGCTTCGGTGCTGTTTGTGCAGGCGTCACCAGATGAACTTGAGGCCGGCGCGGACACGCATGTTCTGGCGGTACTCAAGAATCTCGGAGATCAGGCCGCTTTCGACGCGGATGCTTCGATCTACCTCTCGGCGGACGCGACGCTCGGTTCGGACGATGTGCTGCTGCACCAGGAGTCGTATGCCTACCTGCTTCCGGGTGAACTGGTCTACCTCAGCGTTGATGTCACGATTCCCGCCGGTACTGCCGACGGGACCTGGTATGTCGGCGTGAAATTGGATGGCGCGGGTGACAGCGACGGAAGCAACAACGCTTATGTGACGACGATCGACATCGGAGCCTTGGAAGATTGCCCGGCCGATATCAGCGGCAACGGCTCCGTGGACGTTGATGATGTGCTCGCCGTCGTCGCAGCTTTCGGTGATTGTGGATCCTGCAGCGAGGATATCGATGGCGATGGCACGGTCGGCGTAGACGATCTTCTGGTCGTGATCGCCGCGTTCGGGCCTTGCTGACGGCATCATCGCCCCCCGGGCCTGTGCTAGGGTCCGGGGGGAATTGTCACAAAAGTGCGTGATTCCCATCGAAAATCTGTCATGATGGGGTGATTCCCTAGATGGGAGAAGGAGTCACGTGATGGTACCGGTTCGGTTTGTTTCGGCGGTTTTATTGACGGTGGTTGGAAGTGCGGCGGGAGCGCCCGATGGTTCCCAGGCTGATCCTCAGGACATTCAATCCTGCGAAATCCGGTTCCTCGAACCTCCGGATGAACGCGGGGCGGTAGTGTCCTGGTTGTGGGAGAGCGGCCTGGTCTTCTACGACTTCGATTCAAGTGTCAGTTCAACAAATCGCACTCGCGTGCGAAATGCCATGAACACGATGGAGGCCGCTGCGGGTGTGCATTTCATTCCCCGCACAACCGAATCCTCCTATCTGCACATCGGCGCATTTGGCGGCAACTGGTCCTATGTCGGACAGATCGGCGGGGGACAGGATCTGAGCATCTACAACTGGGGCGAGCACTTCATCATCTGCCATGAGTTGATACATGCGATGGGGCGATACCACCAGCACTCACGGACCGACCGCAATACCTACATCACCGTCAACTGGGGCAACATTCAGAGTGACTGTCAGTCCCAGTACGACCTCGCCAACGGGTCATCGAACTTCGGCGAGTACGACTTCGATTCGCTCATGCACTATGGCCAGTGGGATTGTTCAACGGGTGGCCCGACCATGACCTGCATGCCCGGGTACGAGGGGTGGCAGAACAGCATGGGGCAAAGGACCCACTTGAGTGTCGGTGATATTGAGACGGTCGAGGTCATGTATCCGTTCCTGCTTCCGGACACGACGGTCATGTACGCGAATCTCGGATCCACCGAACTCCAGGCGGGCGAAACCACATCGCTCTTCTCGGTCATCAAGAATATCGGCGATGGTGCCGGGATCGGGCTGAACATGCGGATGCGGATTTCCCCTGATCCGGAGGTGACGACCGATGACCTGTTGTTTTTCGCGGAGTATGAGGGGTACATTCACGCCGACGATTTCTACTACCTCAACACCACCGTGACCATCCCCGAGGGCATTGCCGACGGTACGTGGTATCTCGGCCTGAGCGCGACGGTGGCCGATGACACGAACACCGACAACGATCTGCTGGTTGTTGAGATCCAAGTAGGGGATCTGGAGCCGTGCAGCGGCGACATCAACGGTGATGGTGTCGTGAACGTCGATGACATCCTTGCCACCATTGGCGCGTGGGGTCCGTGCGATGGATGTCCTGAGGACACTGATGGCGACGGGGTCGTCGGGGTAGACGACGTGTTGGCGGTTCTTTCTGCTTGGGGCCCCTGCTGATCAGCGGAAGCGGTTCGTACAGAGCAGGGCCGATTGAGGCTTCGCGGTTCAATATCTCCTGCGGTGCTTGCTCATCATCTTCTCCTCTCCCCATCAAAGCGATTCGGCTACACTCATTTGAAGTCCAACGCTTGGGGTTCCGGTATGTTTTTCTCCACACTCTTTCTCGCGGGCACCCTTTCAGTAGCAGCCGATATTCAGCCCAAGACAGACGACGACATCAAGGACGATCAAGCCGCCGAGATCCAGGAAGACCCCCAGCACTCCTCCCACCCGGTTTCCCCCAAACGAGCCCGCCCCGCTCCGCACAAGGGCAAGGACCTTCCGCCACCGCCCCCCCGTCATCCGGTTGTGATCGATGATCCGCTCAAGATGGTCGACGACCTGCTCACGAGCATTCGCAACGAATGGCTGAAACCAATCAACCTGACCTTCAATCCTTCTGCAGGCGTGACGTATCAGCACGCCACCAAGGTGCGAGATGGTTACCCGCATGGCCGGTCCTACCTTTGGTATGGATGGTCCGGCCACTGGACCGTGTGGGATGATCAGGAGGGGCTCGGGCAGGTGGTCTACAACGCCGCCGGCAACATCGGGCTCGGTGCGAGCAAGGACCCCTACATGGGTTCCGCGGTCGGTGACCCGGACTACATGAACAACATCCTCGTCGCCAATCGCATTGGGTTGTACATGTTGTACTGGCAACAGTCCATGTTTGAGCACAAGGTGCGACTGCGGGTCGGCAAATTCGAGGATCAGGTGTTCTTCGACAACAACACGATCGCCTACGACCCGGTGTCCGGCTTTCTCGCCGAGAACTTCAACGAGCAGATCGTGATGCCATTCCCAAGCCACGCTTTCGGCGTTAATCTTGAGTGGGACGCCGTCGAAGATCTCACGTTGCGAGTGGGGACGCTCAACTCGGAAAATCCCGGCAACAACAGCGGGTTCGAAGGGCTTGCGTGGAATCACCTCTTCACGGCCGCCGAAGCGGATCTGACCGTGCGGCTTCCGATCGGTGGTAAGGACCGGGTCGGCCATTGGCGGCTGACCGGCTGGTACAACACCATGGACGACCAGTTCGGCCCCGGCACGAGTGAGGGCGTCGGCATCTGCTTCAATATGGATCAGAAGATCTGCGACACCGCCTCAGTCTTCATGCGTCTTGGGTGGGGCGAGAATCAAGCGACCAGATCAAACTTCGCCGTGTCAACGGGCTTTGCAGTGGATCGCCCCTTCGGTTTGGACGGGCATCACACCGGCATTGCAGTTGAGTACGCCAAGATTACGCCGTTCGGCCGGTCACAAGTTTCTTTGCCGCCAATCCCTGGCGAACAGTTCATGGCCGAGTGGTATTGGCGGGTGGAGATGACGAACACCTTCGATATCGGCCCGGTGGTGCAGGTGGTGCGAGACGTGACCGCGGGAATCGACACCAGCGTCATATGGGGTGTACGGTCGAGTTGGTCATTCTGAGCAGGCTTACCCGGTCCACGCGGCCAGCCCGGCCAGAAGATCATTGACATCCACGACGCCGTCACCCGTGATGTCTTCGCTGCACCCGCTGCATGGACCCCATGCCGCGATGATCGCGAGCAGATCGTTCACGCCGACCACTCCATCGCCGTCCACATCGCCAGGCAACGTGTCATTCAGTTCGGCGAACGGATAGTCGATCACCTCAACGCGGATGGTTCCGTTGAAGTCGGGGGCATCGATCGATCGCGTGTGGATACCGGGCGTGGAGACATCGACCGTGATGGTGTCTTCGCCCAGTTCGTCCCAGCCATCGCCGATGAGGGGTTCCCATACGTCGTATCGCAGGTCATCGTCGATCTCCACCGCGCCGACCGTGACGTGCAGCACGGTTTCGCCCGGAGCCACGAAGTCGTCGTAGACCAACTGGTTCGGCTGCACGGAGTCACCGTTTCCGCCGACCTCGTGGATCGGAGCCGAGACGCCGTCCGCCGGGCGATTGCACATCGGTTCGGTGATGCCCCAATTCGCTTGGGCCTGAGGTGAGACGACCGAACTCGTGAAGACGATCTCGGCCGGGGTGAAGTCCCACCAGGGGTCATCAGGCTCGTTGATGTCTTCGATCTGGGCTTGGGTGAGTTCGATCTTCACCCGTCGTTGTCCGGTCAGGAAACTGGCGACCTGAGCCATGGCGGGAGTGTGCTCGGCGAGTTCATAGTGGTTGACATGGAAGTAGGTCCTGGTCGGCTCGTGGCCCAGAAAGTGGGACTGCGAGGTGGTGGTGAGGAAGTAGGCATCGTCGATCGTTACCACGTCATCGTTGGCGTGGAAGTCGCCTTTGAGCAGCATGATGTCGGTGAGGGTGCCGTCGGTATCCCGCGAGGAGACTTCCATGCCGACCAGGATGTCGCCGTAGAGGGCGTTGTCCATCTCGGTCCGGGGCGAGTTCATGTTGGCCTCGCACCACCCGTAATGCATCTGATCCACATCGATGGTGGGTGTGCCGAAGATGTCGAAGAGATCCGAGACGAGTTCGTTGCTGGCGGCCCAGTTCCCCGAGAGTACGCCTTCGAGTGAGAGCCACCGCGCGATCTTGCCGTCGCTTGCGAGCCCGTCGCTGTCATGTTCGATCATCCACCGCGCGACGTAGGTGCCCATGCTGACGCTGACGATGTTCACTTGCGTTGCGCCGGTACGGTCCATGACGTGTCTTGCGTACTTGGCTGCAATCAATCCGTACCGTGGCATCCCGCCGCCCCAGGCCTCGGTCACAGCTTCGAGTTCCGCGATGTCTGCCGCGGTGTAGTAGGAGGGAGGGATGTCGCCGTAGTAGGTCGTGGCGGCGACGGAGTTCATCGCTTCGCCGTCCTCAAGCAGCGGAAGTCCGGCCATGTCTCCGATCACGCCGAGCAGTTCCTCCTGCATGTCCTCACCGAAGACGCCGTCCAGGTCGGCTCCATCTGGGTCGAATCCGTGCAGGTAGATCGTGGCGGTGCGGTTGGGATCGTGCGTGTCGCCGGCGTATGTCGAGACCGACAGCATCGCGGCGCATATGGCGGAAGGAAAAAGGAGATTGAAATGCATGTGAAGCACCTCTGTTGCGAACTATGAACACGAACCCCAAGCAGCTACGACGGTTTCATTGCCATCGACATCTACGGATATCTGCCGCATGGCCCCCCACATGGTTCGATGATAGCCAGCACGTCATCGATGCCGACCACCCCGTCGCTGCTTGGCTGGAAGGCGGTCCTGCAGTCCGTCGGCACGGTGGCATGTGGGAGGTATTTCGAGAGCGCTGGTCGATGTGACGGAGCGTCTTTGCAGCATTGTGGTGGGATGCTCGCAGGGTTCGGCGGCAAAGTCACAGGGGTGGGCGGTGGCGGATGGGTGCTCTCCAGAATGGTCGAATCGTGATTTACCGGCTCAGGAGCGGCCCGCGATCGAAAGGGACCGAGATCGGCGACCGAGCGATCCGAGGTAGAGGTTGGGCGGAACTCGCCGCCATGACCCCCATAATCGGCTCTGTGGCCCCCTGAGCGTCGCTTCTGGACAGCAGTTTGGTAACTCACGTCGGAGGGGTCACTTGGGATCAAAAAAACTTCTATTTCGACGTTGCAGGGGGCCTCGGCTCCTGTACATTGCTATGTGAACGCTTCGGATGCGGCTTCGAGAGAGGGCCCCCGAAGCAGGAGAAGAGCGGCGTGTCGGTCTGGAAACCGCGCGTCACAGCGAGGAGAAGGCACGATGCGTATGAAGATGATGTTGGCGGCAACTGCTGTGTTTGGACTCAGCGGCTTTGCCATGGGTGATGTGCTGTACAGCACAGGTTTCGAGAACACCGACGCCCTTGGCGGTAAGTACTACGACACTGGCGATGCGGATGTTGCGCACGATCTTGTCAACAACGATGGCGAGGCGTGGGTCGATATCGACGGCATGGACGCGGCCTACATCCCCTTCGATCCCTCTAGTAGTGGACTCGTGGACGGCGACTATGTCGGCGTGACGACCTACGCGCCGAGCGGCAGCGGCGGAGCCTACGATGGCGATCAGCACTATCAGATGTCCGATACTGACGGCATCATGACGCTGACCAGCGCTGTCTTTGATACCGCCGATTTCGTGACAATGGCCCTGTTCATCCAAAGCACTGGATACGAAGACGCAGACTGGATCACCGTCACCATGGGCGGCGTAACACTGCTTGAGTTGGGGAACGTGGGTGATGGTGGACTCGAGATGGAAGAAGCTGCTGGCGTGTGGTTCCTGGTATCCGGCGCTGTCTCCGGCGGCGCTCTTGAGATTTCATTCGCAAGCAACTCCGGATCCGAAGCCATCTTCATCGATGCGATCTCCATCGAGGGTGCTCCTGTTCCAGGGCCAGGCGCATTGGCTCTCCTCGGCCTCGCGGGCTTTGCCCGTCGTCGCCGCCGCTGATTCTCCAGCACACAATGACTCTCACAAGGCCGCGGTCCTCGGACTGCGGCCTTGTTCTATGTGCTGGCGGCCATCATCAGGAGAGAGGGGAACTTGATGCCCGAAGATTTGAGTGTTGTCCGTCGCCTCGCGTCCTTGCTTGCGATCGCCCCGTCACATGCGGTGAGGTGAACCGACGGGGTCAGAGGTGCGAGAGGACGATGAGCAGGTCATCAACCCCCAAATCACCGCTGGCATCGAGATCCTCAAGGCATGGTGTTTCGCACAGCCCCCAGAGTGACAGAATCGCGAGCAGATCATCAATGGTCACGGCACCACTTCCGTCGACATCGCCAGGCATGATTGCCAAGGCGGCCCACGCATTCGGATATCGATTCAGTGCGAGTGTCCCATCATCAGCACCAGCGATCGCGGTAGAGGGGCCTGCAGTTTCAAATACCGCTGCCCCAAAGGCCCGGTCAGTCAGCAGCGAGAAGCCCGTGTCAAGCCGCCATGTACCGATTGTGCTGGAATAGATCTGCAGATCCAGTGCCTCGATCAGCAGGCTGCCATCGGGGAGATACGAGGTCGGTTTCAGATCGGATGCGGGCAGGCCCAGACTCGCAGCATCAACGATCGTGAGTTCGCCCGTTGCTCCGATATGCCAGATGGCGCGTTCACTGCCAAGCATGAATTGGCCAGCGCGAGCACCGTCAATCGTCCCGATCTTCGCGCTGCTGTATCCGATTTCTTCCACTGAGTCAGTGAGCAGTGTGTAGTCGTATGCGATCGGCGACCAACTGCACGGCGTGTCAACGCCGTCAATCCGAATGCTGCCCAAGATGATCCCATCGGCGAGAATTGCTTCGACCATTCCTCCCTCGTCTGCATCGGGCAGTTCCAGACTCATCACGGTCTCATCTGGAGCAAGTCGCCAGATCATCGGTGTGCGATGTGGGGTGGCCCACGCAGATCCGGCGATGGTAACCATGCCGCTGGTCGGTTCTGGTTCGGTCATGCCGGCGAGGGTGATGCTCCATGCAGAATCCGGAAGTGGAAGAGGCAAGACACTGCCGCCGGGTAGCGAGACGAACCCGTTGATGTTGAATGATCCAATAATTCCTTGGGCGAACAGAATGTGTCCTGTCTCGGTGATCGTTTGAATCATCAGGAATTCTGGGATCAAAGGGCTGAGCAGTTGAGGCGATGAGCTGGTGTTGAGTATGGTCGCAGCAGCTGAGCACGCGCCATTCTGCGGGCAGGTGCTGACCGATCCGGCGACCACATGACTGCTGTTGATCGCGTCGCCTTCCGAGAGGATCCACTGATCATCGACACAGGGAACCGTTCCGCCGGACGCAGTCCAGACAAATGCGTGCCAACCGATTGATGAATTGGTCGATCCGTCTCGTCCGGTGATGGCGCCATCGGGGGCAATGGCATGCGCAACGGTGTGTAGATAGCCGGGCAAATTGAGATGCTCGATGGGGTGGATGTCCCATCGAAGCCGTTCTTCTCCGCCCATTGCGGTCAAGGTCACCATGGCAGCCAGCGTGAACATGGTTTCAGGATACTGCCGCCTGGTTCAACCGCCAACACAATTGAGGGCCTTCAGCGAGTCCATGAGGTGTTTGCTTCAGTTTGCGGGGTGCTTCTCCGCGAAAGCGAGGAGAGGGGTTGTCGTTCTCAATTCGGAGCCGGCCAGCCATCTTGAACGTCGGCAGGCACTGCGCCGCGGCGATACGTTCCGAACCCGAATGTCGATGGGGCCCACTGCCCAATGATCGGTGCCGGCAGGCCATCGGCTGGAATCGCGTTCTGTTCTCCGAGTTGCCACAACGCGGCATTGGCAATCAGCCGCCGCAGATCTTCACTTGACCAATCCTGCGCGGCACCCATGGTGGTCGTGAAGATGCGTTGGGCACCGCCACCGGGCATCGACCGCTGACGAATCCATGCAACGGGGTGCATGGGGTCATTGCGTGCATCCTTGACGGGGTTGTCTTCCGGGGACATGCCACTCAGGATCGCGCCGTGGAGGAGAACGACTGCGTCATCGGGCAGCGTGTCGATTGCATACACATCGGTTGGCCCAAACACATCATTGACCCCACGAAGCATCGGGTGGTCGGCGTTGTCAGGATCGACGATGCCACGTGTTGCCTCATGTCCATGATTGCCGTGGTGCGCGACCCAAGTCTCGCCGAGAATGCGCTTTCCGAATCCCCCTTCGCGATTCCATGACCATGCTGCATATGGCGATTCAGAGTCGTCTGGGTACGCAAAGGCATGTGTCGCCGTGCGAATGCCGGTGATCGGCCTGCCCGATTCAACGTAGTCCACGATGTGCTTCATGTCTGCATCCGGCAGATGCCGGAACCGCAGTTGCAGAATGAGCAGGTCCGCCTCATCAACAAGATGCAGGCCGGGAATGTGCGAGGACTCATCGGGATCGATCTCGCCGGTTTCCGGGTTCTGGCTGAAGAGCACGATGGTTTCGAATCCAAGCGAGCGGAGCATTTTGGCGAGCATTGGCAGAGCTTCTTCGGAGCGGTACTCCTCATCACCTGCGATGAGCACAATGCGTCGCCCTCGCCCTGGTTCGACGGAGGCGTCGCCCGGGTAGTTCAGCCACTTCGGCGAGCCTGATTTCACGCAGCGAAACCCGACATGGCTGAGCGCGCTGTCCGTCGTCGAGGACATTTTGGAGCTCGGTCGATAGGCCTCACAGGTCGTGACATGACACAGATGCGAGCCTCCCTTCTGTACGCGTACATCATCGGCGTAGGGATTCTGAGGGTCGCGGCTCTTGCTCGGTCCGGTCGGATTGCGGCATGCGGCCGGTTCGTTCGCCCTCGTTGCATACGTATCCGATCGGTAGCGGTCCTGTGTCCATTCCCAGATATTTCCCGCCAGATCGTACAGTCCGAGTTCGGATGGGGGGAACTGCTTGACCGGCGCGACACCTGTATGGCCATCATCGCCGGTGTTGCCGTGTGGGAATGGGCCCTGCCAGATGTTCGCCATGTGTACGCCATCCGGAGTGAGTTCCGTTCCCCACATGAATGGTTCATTGTCATGGCCGTATCGTGCCGCTCGTTCCCACTGCGCTTCGGTGGGGAGTTGCTTGCCGGCCCATTTGGCGTATGCGTTTGCGTCATCCCAGGACACATGCACCACCGGCCAGTTCTCGCGGCCCTCGATGGAACTCTCTGGTCCTTCTGGGTGCCGCCAGTCGGCCCCCGGGACCATTCTCCACCACTGCGAAAAGTCACGCAGGTCAACCGGGGCATCCGTCGGCGTAAACACGGCGGAGGATGGAAGGAGGTCTGCGTTATTGGGTTTGGGTGTTCCCGGTGGGACCTGTTGCTTCATGGCGTCCCAGTCCACCGGCCGCTCGGAAGTGGTGACGTGGCCGGTTGCTTCGACGAATTCAGCGAACTGCCTGTTGGTGACTTCGGTCTCATCGATCCAGAAGCCGTCGACATGTACAAAATGCGCTGGCCGCTCATCTGGTCTGGCCGTATCCGCTTCCGAGCCCATCGTGAAGGTGCCGCTGGGAACCCACCGCATTCCCACGGGGCCATGGATGTGGTGATTGATCTCAGTGTCCGCTATGAGATGCGAGGGCGTGCCGGCCTCAGGCGGCCCATGGCTCTGGGGCGATGCGGCGAGGGCGAGCAGGAGGGTGGTTTCGATCATGGCGGAACTACCTTTGGTGTGGTAGCGGCACCCCCGATCGTCGGGGCTGCCCGGCACCGGTTGCAGCCTACCCCATCGATCGGTTTGAAGTTCATGCGCGGCACCACGGCCCGGTAGAATGCGATGCTTGTTTCATCGAATCCGCGACTTGATCGGAGCACTCGGCCCCCATGCAGCACATGCCCACCATCGTCTACACCCACACCGACGAAGCGCCAGCCCTGGCGACTTACTCGTTCCTTCCGATCGCCAAGGCGTTT
>MPMC02213728.1_pt1 | contig 13141 bp, 10 predicted proteins | sample 1617281 | NCBI WGS metagenome assembly MPMC02 (sample SAMN05944809, study PRJNA350692) | marine metagenome | biome: marine; feature: ODZ; material: water; isolation source: 100 m water sample filtered on 30 um supor filter | place: Pacific Ocean | collected 2012-04-09 | depth 100m m | reverse complement strand
GGCTAATCACCTCAGCAGTCCAAAGAGAAGATGTACTGACTATCGAAGTAGACTTAGGAGAAACATTAGTGCAAGATTTGGCAGTTGGTGCAAGCGTTGCTGTCGATGGCGTCTGCCTTACAGCAGTCGATATTGATGGAGGGCAGGTGAAATTCGACCTAATTGAAGAGACTGTGAAATGCTCAACACTCGGAGCAGCGCGCTTAAATTCCACCGTTAACATTGAGCGCTCATTGAAATTTGGAGATGAAATTGGCGGCCATGTTGTATCTGGCCATGTCAGTGGTTGTGCCACCGTTAAGGAGGTTGACAATGGAGAAAATGGCCGCACTCTACTACTTTCTTGCCATGAACATGAAATTGACTATCTGATGAACAAGGGCTTTGTTGCCCTCGATGGAATCAGTTTAACCGTTGGAGAGGTAAATAGAGATGATTCAACATTTAACGTTCATCTAATTCCTGAAACATTAGCATCCACCACTATTGCTAACAAAGAGGTAGGTGACCTACTCAACCTTGAATTAGATGCGACCACGGTCGCCGCAGTAGAGGCAGCCAAACAGATGCTTGCTGATAGGAAGTGAAATCATGACTCACAGAATTGGAATTGTTTGTGGCGAATTCCACCGGGCCGAAGTAGAACAAATGCTTGCATTTGCTAATGAAAGTGCCCAAGAAGAGGGTCTTGAAGTCTGCGAAGTAGTCTGGGTCCCCGGGTCAATGGAAGCACCATTGGCTGCAACAAGACTCCTTGAGCAGGAAGATATCGATGGAGTTGCCTGCCTAGGCATTATCGAGAAAGGTGAAACTCAACATGGTTTGGCAATGGGTCAAGCCGTCATTAAATCTCTAATAGAGGCACAACTTGCATTTGACAAGCCAGTGGGATTGGGGATAATAGGACCTGGTGCAGAACCACAACACATAGCACCTCGCCTAGAACCACACGCAAAGGCTGCAGTGAAAGCAATTACACGTATGCTGAATACTTAGGTTCAAGGATTACCTACCTCCCCCGCACATCATGGCAGACGTGCGCAATGTCATCATCATCGGCTCAGGGCCCTCAGGATACACAGCAGGGTTGTACACTGCTAGAGCTATGCTAGAGCCACTAATGTTCGGCGGCTATGCATCTGGCGGCCAACTGATGCTTACATCTGACATCGAAAATTTCCCAGGTTATCCTGAAGGCATTGCTGGACCTGAAATGATGCTAGATTTACGCAAACAAGCAGAGAATTTCGGTTTGCAGGTCGAGGACAAGAATGTGGAGAAGGTCGACTTCTCCTCTCGCCCCTTCAAAGTGACCGTCGAAGGGGAAGAACATCTTGCTAATGCAATCATAATCTCAACCGGTGCTGATGCTATTTGGCTTGGAGCCGAAGGTGAAGAGGCTCAGAAAGGCAAGGGCATCAGTGTCTGTGCCACCTGTGATGGATTCTTTTTCCGCGACGAAGAAGTGATTGTCATCGGAGGGGGAGATTCGGCAATGGAAGAAGCACATTTCCTGACTAGATTCGCCTCAAAAGTGACCATTATCCACCGAAGAGAATACTTCCGCGCATCCCAAGTGATGCACGATAGAGCTATCGAACACCCCAAAATTAAGATTCAAATGTTCAGACAAGTAAAACGCTGGCTCTCTGATGAAAAGGGATTAACTGGTGCCATCCTTGAAGATCCTAGAGATGGTTCTGAACACGAGATTTCCTGTACAGGTGCCTTCATCGCTATTGGACACAAACCAAACACTGCCTTCCTTGAAGGACAAGTCGATACTGATGACGATGGCTACATTGTTCACTCTGAACACACCATGACTTCAGTGCCTGGTGTATTTGCTGCAGGAGATGTTGTTGATACGCGATACCGGCAAGCAATTACTGCTGCTGGAATGGGATGTCAAGCCGCCATGGATACTGAAAAATGGCTCGAAGAAAACTAACTTAATTATACTATAACAGTAGCCTTGTATTCTATGAGATACTATGTTATAATGCTAACAATTTTGTTTGCATTTTCTGGATGCCTTAGTGGAAATAATATTCTAGGTTGTGGCGAAGGCTACGAAGAAATGTATGGTGGCTATGATTACATCTATTCTACTAATAATGTAGATACCGACAATTCACTTAACGTCACCATTGAATTGTTGAATGGAGGCGGGGGATGGCTTGAGGAAAGCCAACAATACGAAGAAGACCAAACACATGCAGTTACTCTGTATGTCAAAATGGATGATGGTTCCGAGCAAACTATTGCTTACAATAGCAATAGTTGGGATGTTAATGGGGATTCTAATGACGGGATTTATTGGTCAACCAATCTGTACTACCAAAGCCCTGCGGGATTCTGCGATAATGGATGTGATCAACTCAAATTCTCAGCAGGATTTCAAGATGGCGTGATTTATTACGATAAGACCTGTGATTCTAGCCCTTGGATTGATTTGTGATTTGTTATCCTAATGTGGCAAACCGAATAGGTGAGTAACTTCTCGCACATACCCATGGCAGCCCTATCAGAGGATGAAAGAGGGCGTTATGCTCGCCACCTCATACTACCTGATGTCGGCGTTGAAGGGCAGCAGAAATTGAAGGCTGCAAGCGTCTGTGTCATTGGTGCAGGAGGCTTAGGCTCACCCGCACTCCTCTACCTAGCCGCAGCAGGAATTGGTCGAATTGGAATTGTTGATGACGACATAGTAGATTTGACCAACCTACAGCGCCAAATCATCCACTCAAATGCAGCAATTGGTGAATCAAAAGCAGAATCGGCGGCTCACCGAATCAGGGAATTGAATCCAGAAGTAACAGTTGAAATCCACAACTGCCGCCTCGGCATTGAAAACGCCCTTGGAATTCTTACTGACTACGACATCGTCCTAGATGGCGTAGATAACATACCAACCCGCTACATAATTTCAGATGCTTGTGAAATATTGGGCAAACCGTGGGTGTATGGGAGCATCTTTAGATTCGAGGGGCAAATCTCTCTTTTCAACTTTGAAAATGGCCCTAACTATCGTGATTTATTTCCAGAACCCCCACCGCCTGAAGCAGTCCCTTCTTGTGCAGAAGCAGGAGTACTAGGTGTATTACCTGGTGTAGTTGGCTCAATTCAGGCTACTGAAGCGCTGAAAGTAGTACTTGGGATTGGTGAAAGTCTGTCAGGAAAACTGCTAATTTATGATGCTAAAAACCTTGACTTCAAGACCCTAAAAGTGGGTAATTTATCGCCACGCAAGAAGGTAACTAAACTTGTACAACTAGAAGCATATTGTGAGACAGAACCTACTACTGATTCCATATCATCAAACGGAATTGGCTCGATTAAGGTTGATGAATTTGTTTCTCGCTTGGAAAATGGATGGCAACCCTATCTACTAGACGTTAGAGGGTCATTGGAAGCAGAAATTGTTTCACTGCCCAATACTAATAGTCGGATAGAACTCAACTCTCTCATTGATCAACTAGGAGAATTACCTCAAGACCAAGACATCGTAATCTATTGCAGAACAGGAGTGCGCTCAATGACGGCAGCCCATGCAATCAAAAACGCTGGATTTAATCAGGCTATTCTCAATCTAACAGGCGGTATCCACGCTTGGTCAGACTTAGTCGATTCTAGCGTCCCCAAGTATTGATTGTCTGTAAGGTTGAAGGCATCTCGGCTGTACGCTTGTCTTAATGGCAACTGTGATTGTGGCTGATGAGAACGAGGGGCGGCGTAATCTGCTTGCTGGTTCGATTGAGCGAGAGGGGTATTCAGTAACTCGTACTGCTACCCTAAAACAGTGTGAAGGCACCGCTCTTGCAACAATGCCAGATGTTGTGCTAATTGATGGTAGTTGGAAATCAGGAGACCCCATAGATACTGCTAGCAGACTGACTTCTGACCCTGAATTCGACCTAAAATGCAGAGTAGTTCTAGTTTCATCTGATTCTGGAGAGGAATATCTGATGTCTGCTGCGCAAGCAGGAGTCTCAGAAGTCTTGTCAAAACCTGTTGACATGAGTCATTTGTTAGGTCAATTACAGAAACATGCTAACAAACTGTTCGTGCCACCACCCGCTGACGTCGACAAAGGGACAAAAGGAGGTTACTTCGATATTCAAGTCACAGCAGGAGACCCCTCTTGGTCACTGCCAATCCTAGAACAACTTCTCGGAGAGGAAGCACTGGATGATGATTTCTTGAAAAATATCATGACACAGGTTGAAGGGGAATTAGAAGGGATTGAAAATCTCGATTCTGACACTCTGAAAACAATTCTAAGAACCACCTTTGATGCACTAATTCTTGATGCTACAGAAGAGCATGGCGAGGGTGAAGAAGCACAACGAATGAGTCGCCTTGAAGAGGCATTAGACATCCAAGCTGAACGACTCGAAGAAGCAATTGAGGCCGTACTTGACCCTGTGTTGGACGAGCAGCCAGACAAGGTGGCTATTCTGACTGAAGAAACTGGACTAATCCCCACTGATCCTGACGCACTTAACATGACTGTCCGCTCACTTGAACTAATCCAAGAACTACTATGGGAAATTGGAATTCCCGGGAGATTAGTCGATACTACACTTTCTACTCGTGTTGAAGAGGCTGTAATACTAGCCCAAGATGCAAAGGAGGCACTAGAGGGCTATCTGCCTGAAGATGAAAAATAAAAAGCGAATGGATTGAAGGCTGACTTCCATTCGCAACAAACAGGGGGAATTAATTATGGCTAAACAAGACAATTCCCCCCCTATTTTTGGAGAGGGGTGGAATCCAACAGTTCACTTAGAATTTGATAGACCACTCAAGGTTGCTGATGCACGTAATAAAATGATGCAGCAAGTAGCACAACAACTTGACGGGCACCTCAGAGTTTTCGCATTCATTTGGGATGAAATGACCTCTGAAATAGAACAATGGGACGGGGAAGAATTTCACTCCTTCTCCAGTGAATTAGTGGCTGAAGTCGTTGCTAATCTTGGCAGAAGAGGAAGTGAAAAACTAACTTCAGATATTGCTACTGAAGAAGTAATTCCTCGCCGTAGTGGAGCGCTACACCTTGAAAGGAGAACTGCGCGCTTCGCTATTGACCTACGCCTAGCCCTGCGAAGAATCGCTCACCAACAATCAGTTACCGTTGAACAACGTATGGATTGGCAAAGGTGGATGACAAGAACTCGAAACCTCGATGAGCATCTGAAAAATCTGTTCATGGATGGTCTTGAAACTCCTGATGGAGGTAAATTTGGTGGGAAAGGTTTCCGCTCCACATGGCAAGAAGGTATTGTTGCCTGCGCTAGTGCCCTAAATAGAGCACTTGACCAACCTGAAGGAATGCGACATGCTGGCGATACAGTAGCCCCCATGATTCGAGATGTTGGGCTAGCATTGGCAATGGGGCAGTCTCCTACTGAGATATTTGCTGCTCAAACAGGTAAGTCTAGTTCTTTGATGAATGGTGGCCACATAGGTGCTGGTGGACGTGACTTACACATCGGTAACTGGCCATTAGGTATCCTACCCCCAACTGCGCCCTTGCCCATCGCTTCTGCAACAACAACCGGCATTGCGCTTGCAAGTCAGCGTCTAGGAATGGAGCGCTTCCACTTGGCACCAGTTGGCGAAGGTTGCAGTAGTAGCGGGGAATTCTGGGAAGCATTGAACTTCGCAGGGGCAAGAGGGCTCCCCATTTGCTATATGATTCAAAACAATCAAATCGCCTTAGATACATTCACCGCCAATCAGAATAATGCAGAATTATGGGCAGACAAAGGCAAGGCAGTTGGACTCCCATCATGGACTATCGATGGCTCTGATCCTGCTGCATTTTATGCTAGCACCGCCACTGCTAGAGAATTTGCATTAACAGGTGGCGGACCAACTCTAATCCATGTCGAAACAATGCGTGGCTGTGGCCATGCACACCACCACGATGACCTGTATCTAGGTGCTAAAAGTGGTAACCCACCAGGCTACGTGAACAGGGACCTGCTCTCTTATTGGGAGGAAAAAGACCCTCTGCCAAACCATCGCATAATTTTGAAGCAACTTGGAATCGAAGAAGATGCATTGGTGCGCATGGAACAAGAAGAGGCTGAACTAGTTGATTCTGCGCGCTCTAATCTTGAAGAAATGATTTGGCCTAAGGGTGAGTCAGTTACTTCTGGAGTTACAAGTATTCACGATGCTGATTCGCATGCTAACCAACTTGCTAGATTGACTGGCGCAGTAGAAGGTGATGAGCAACATATTACCGTACCCTCAGGTAAAGTCACCATGGAGTTCTCTTCTGAAAATTCTGCTTCATCTTACAGTCGTGCAATTCAGCAAGGGATGGTAGCCATTGCTGAGCAATGGGGTAGTAGAGCAGTATTCATGGGAGAAGACATGGAAATAGCTGGTGCTTTTGGTATGAATTTGCCATTGAAAGCAAAAGGGCATGGTGACTTGCTTCTAGATATGCCTCTTTCAGAGTCGATAATCGTTAACGCAGCCACTGGTGCAGCCCTCGGAGGGTTACGACCTATGGCAGAAATACAGTTTGGTGGATTCGCAGCATTGGCCATGAACCCACTTATCAACAACGCTGCGCAATTACGTTGGCGCTGGGGAGCAGACGTACCACTTGTCGTTAGAATCCCTCTGGGTGCAAAAACACGTTCTGGCCCATTCCATGCAAACATGATTGAATCGTGGTTCACTAATGACCCCGGGCTTGTAATTCTCTTTCCATCAAACCCGCAAGATGCCTACGATCTCCTAATCGAAGCAGCAGCAATTCCAGACCCTGTTGTTTTCTTAGAACACATAGGTATGTATGGCCTAAGAGGGGGCTTGACTGGTTGGGGAGATAACATCAATCAAATTTTGGATAAAGATTCTGTTCAAAAACACCTAGATTCACAAAGTGACTGCTACAAGATTGGAAAGGCAGAAGTTGTTCGAGGTGGAGAAGATGCAACTCTCATTACTTATGGTGCTATGATACACGTCGCTTTGAAAGCGGCAGAAATCTTAGCTAAGCAAGGTAAACAAATAGAAATCATTGATTTGCGAACAATTCTACCATTTGACTCTAAAACTTGTGTGAACTCTGTAAAACGAACTGGCAGATACATGGTCCTTCATGAGGCGCAATATAGTGGAGGCTTTGGACACACCATAAGTAGCCGTATCCAAGAAGAAGCCTTCTATTACCTAGAGGCAGCACCAGTAATTGTAGGTGCTTTAGACACACCTGTTCCATTCTCCCCCACCTTAGAAGAACACACAATTCCGGACGTTGATTTGGTGGTTTCGCATCTGCAAAATCTGTGTTCTGTCTGAAATTCATCCGGAACCGTCATGAATTAGCGGTTTGAGCGTGGGTCGGGTCACAGGGATGTCGGGGGACGAAAAAGATGACGTCGGCGAAGATATCATCAATGAGGAGCCTAAGAAAGACAAACCACCAAAAAACAACAGAATGAGAGGTATTTTGAGCCTTTTCATGTGGAACCAAGTCCTTGTAATAGCCTCACTTTTCCTTGCCATGATGGGTGTTCAAACAATTACTGCTGAAGATACCAGTCTATCTGGAATCGCCATAAGCGCATTTTTACTTCTTCTCGCAATCGGGCTCCTAATTACTTCAGCCGATTTCTTTGTTGAAGGTGCAAAAGGGATCGCAAGAAGGGCGGGTATCGCTGAAGTGATAATTGGTTTGACTATCGTTTCCTTGGGAACTTCCCTTCCTGAAATTCTCATCTCGTCCCAAGCAGCTTGGGAGGCATACACTAACCCCTGCCAGGTAGGTGCTACTGACTGTGCTACTGATTTTGCACTAGGCAATATATACGGCTCCATATTGGTACAAATTACCCTGATTTTGGGGATTGTCGTGCTAATCAAGCCGATGAATGTGAAGCCTGCCTGGATTCAAAGGGATGGAGCAATGATGTTTCTAGCCGTATTATTACTTTCAATGCTAATCCTTGTCGATGGCGACTTGAATCGCTTTGAAGGAGGGCTTTTATGTCTGATTTATGTGCTATACATGACCTATTTAATTCAACACAGAGATGAAATTCGTAATGAAGAGTTTGAGACTATTGAGGATATTAGAACTGAATCTGGAATTGAACTCAACTGGACCGGGGCGTCCTATGGTGTGATGCTAATTGCTGGACTTGGTTTGGCTATGTTCGCATCTTCTAGAGTAGTTGACTCGGCGGCTAATATTGCCATTGAATTAGGAGTACCTTCAGCAGTAGTTGGGACTACACTCTCAGCGATTGGTACGTCTGTTCCAGAGTTGGCTGTAGCTATCTTGGCTGCAAAACGAAGCACTGGAGTAGCGGTGGGTACATTGATTGGCTCAAATATCACTGATCCTCTACTTTCAGTTGGTATCGCTGCAATAGTAAATCCAATTGAGGTAACTAATTTTACTCTATTCAATCAACTCATAATGCCTGCCACACTATTCTGCACTGCTCTTGCACTCGTTTTCATGTGGACTGATTTCAAGTTCAACCGGCAAGAAGGTTGTATCCTGATAATATGTTATGTTGCCTTCTTAGCCTTATTATATGGCGCCATATGACAATAATTAGCCAAGGCGAATGGTAAAGGCGAAACTACTGTTCGCCGCATCATGGTGGACTTTGCTCTCTCGGAAGAAGAGGAGATGCTGAGGGAACTTGCTCACGAGTTCGCTGAGTCCGAATTAAGGCCAAATGCTGAGCATTGGGACAATAATCGCGAATATCCTCGCGAAGCAATACGCCTTGCATACGAAACTGGATTGACCAATTTGCACGTCCCTGAATCTTGCGGAGGGATGGCAATGGGAGTGATGGCTGAAGTATTGGTTCAAGAGGAACTAGCATGGGGTGACCCAGGGTTTGCAACTGCTGCATACGCCAACGGTTTGACGGGCTCACCAATCATTACTGGAGCAACTGAAGAGCAGAAACAAAAGTACCTTGGGATGTTAATCAATGATGGCGCCCTATGTTCATATTGCGTCACTGAACCTGTAGCAGGAAGTGATGTTCAAGGAATCAAAACAAACGCTGTACTAAACGGCGACCATTATCTGCTCAACGGCACCAAGATGTTCATCACTGGTGCAGGATATGCTGACTGGTTCTTTGTGCTTGCATACACCAATAAGGAGGCAGGCTACAAAGGGATGTCAGGATTCATTGTTGAATCCAACTGGGAAGGAGTCAGCATTGGCAAGAAAGAAGATGTCATGGGACAACGTTGCTCTGATACTAGATCAGTCATTTTCGAAGATGTAAAAGTCCCTGTAGAGAACCTTGTTGGTGGCGAGGAAGGAAAGGGATGGTTCAACGCAATGGCCGCTTTCGACCTCTCAAGACCTTGTGTTGCTGCTCACGCTGTTGGGCTTGCACGCGCTGCGTACGAGTATGCGCTCGCCTACGCACAAGAAAGAGAAACCTTTGGCAAACCAATTCTCCACCATCAGATGATTATGGCAAAATTGGCTGATATGAAGACAAATATAGAGGCTGCTAGATTACTGGTTTGGAAATCTGCTTGGTTAGCAGATAATGGATTGCCAAATACTGAAGCCGCCGCTCACGCCAAGCGATTTTCAGCGGACATGGCTACTCAAGCTACTATTGAGGCTGTGCAGATTTTCGGAGGGTATGGATATACTGAGGAATACCCAGTTGCACGTTTAATGCGAGCAGCAAAGGTGATTCAGATTTATGAAGGCGCATCTGAAATCCAAAGACTGATTATAGGGCGAGAAATTACTCGCTAGGTCTCTATGACCTTCTTTTATGTCGGAAGACTAGGTAAGAAATTACTGCTAGCGACAATACTCCAAATACTATGCCAATCACATCGTCAACTCGAAGGTAGAAAGCAGGTTCTTCACAAGTTGGTTGACGTGCAGGAGATGCTGAGGGCGTGAAGGCTGAAGTTCTCCCATCTAGAGCATGGTCGCCTTCTGGAAGAGGAATTTCAAGATGCGCCAGTGCAGTTACGACCACATCGACCACTACTGGTTCATTCGTCATCTCCCCAGCAACCGTGGCCCCACCATGGACTAGCATGAGTGTGCTTCGGTCAATTGGGCCTGAAGGGTAATGCTGCTGAAGGAATCGTCCACCACCTCCGTGATCGCTTGTGATTATTATAATCCAATTCTCATCACTCATATTGCGTTGTTCAAGAGCATCCATAATTTCGGTAGCCATATCGTTAGCAGCATTCACTGCTGCTACATATTCAGAAACTTCAGGACTGAACCCGTAATGGTGTCCAGCAGCATCAGGTGTATCAATCGAAACCAGCAGAACATCTAGTTCTTCATCATTAGTAAGTAGTTCAACAGCGCGGTCACGGACCAGTTCATCATTTCCAAAGTTCTCTAGGACATCCACAGAATCCTCAGAGAGAATCTCCTCACCAATAGGCCCCCACCAGTAGACTGCGGCCGTACGCAGATTTGAGTCATGGTTTTCAACAAGCTCAAAGATATCAGGTACAGATGAATGACGGCTACCTTCGAATGAATTGTCTACCACACCATGACGGTCACACCACACTCCCGTTAGCATGCTAGACCAACCTGGCCCAGAAATTGAATATGGTCCTACGTCTGAATTGAAGGACCATGCACCGTTCTCTTTGATTCTACCAAATGCACTGTCATTATTTTGTGCTGCCATTTCAGCGACATCCCCCCTAACTCCATCTATTCCGATGATTAGCACCTTAGGTTCTTTCCCTGCACCATCCACGGGTAGTTCATTCTGAAACTCCCCCGCTGAGATATTCAAAAACATAGATGATAGAAATATGGAAACCATCAAAATGGATAGAAAGTGATTTTTCATAGTTCTCACCCCTTCAAGGCCAATTACCCATGCCTGCCAAAGTGGTGGTCTAAAGTGTCCACATCGAGTTTCATCACGGTAGGTCTGCCATGAACACATGCCCACGGATTCTCTATTGTTGACATATCAGCAAGCAGGCGCCTCATTTCAGCAATGGTAAGTGTCTGATTTGCCTTCACTGCTCCGCGACAAGATTTCATGAAAGCGATCTCATCAGCCAGCCCTTCTGCGACCGTAAGTGGTCCATCATCACCTGAATCTTGTAATTCTGAAACAAGGTCAGTTAGAAATTCTTGCAAACTAGAATCTCCCGTAAGCATTACCGGAACTGAAGTTAGAGCTAGTGGTTCATCTCCTTCGGTGAACCCGAAACCAAGTGAGGATAGTCTCTCTCTTGAGGTTTGAACTACTGAAGTCTGTACAGGGGAAAAATTGAGTTGAATTGGCTCAATCAGTGGTTGAGCATTCCAATTTGCCATCTGATTTCTCAATCTCTCGTAGCGTATCCTCTCGTGCAGAGCGTGCTGGTCGACAACATAGAGCGCACCATCCCCTTGAGCAAGGATGTACGAATCAGCAAACTGAGCAAGCGGTTCCATCTCTGGAACTTCACTAACTTCGGCTTCTTGTGAAGAAGGTGGTTCATCCAGTGGCGAACTTGCATGGCCGGCACTGGAATGCCTATGCAAATCTCTCTCAGCGCTGGATAAAGCAGGTGCTGTTGGCGCATCAGCAAGTCCCGGCAAAGTCTCTTGCAAGGCAGGTGAAGTAGAAATTGGGCGAGGTTTGTCCTCCTTTTTCTCCTCAACTTTTGCTCCTTGATAAAATGAGGTTTGGATTGGCGGCTCAGCCTTTGGTGGAGGAGTTGCCCACGCAGGTGCACTCTTGACTCTACTAGGCTGAACTGGCACTTTCTTCGTAGCATCTACTGCTCCAAGTGGGAACTCCGCAGTTGCTGGTGAACCTGTTGGTACCTGTTTCAAGGTCTCCTTGATTGCTCTTTCAAGCCGCTCAAGAACCCTCCAAGAGTTCTTCAATCTCACTTCACGCTTAGTTGGATGAACATTGACATCTACCTCATCTGGAGGAAGTTCTAGAATCAATACTGCCACAGGGTGACGCCCAACCATCAAACGTGTGTGATAGCCTCTTCTAATCGCTTGCAAGAAGGGTTGTGCTGCAACTGGTCTACCATTAATGATAATGTGTACATCATCAGATCTACCCCGAGATATATCTGGAGGAGATATCCAACCACTCCACTTCTCGTCTCCTGGTGCATCTTTGTCAGCCTCAGGAGGGGTTAGTGAAATCAATCGCTCACTTGACGCTCCTAGAAGGTCGTATAGCCTGTCAAGCATATCTTCAGTATTAGGAGTCTCTAGGATTGGTCTGCTATCTACTGTCAAGCGAAAAGCAACATTAGGATTGCAGAGGGCATGGGCCACGACAACATCAACAACCTGTGCAGTTTCAGTTGCCGCTCTACGCTGAAATGCAAGTCTTGCAGGCTGGTTAGCAAACAGATTTCTTACCGAGATGCAAGTGCCTTCAGCCATTCCTTCAGGTTCTTGCTCACCAACATCCCCATCCTCTACTACAATTCCTGTACCTTGAGTTCCTAAAGGCCTGCTTGCAACCTTCAAATGAGAGACTGCTCCAATACTTGCTAATGCCTCACCGCGGAATCCAAGGGTGCCAATTGCAGCTAAATCTGCTGCATCCGACAGTTTACTAGTGGCATGGCGTGTAACTGAGAGCGTTAATTCCTCAGCGGGGATTCCATGACCATTATCTGTTACCGAAATCAAGTCAAAGCCACCTCGCTCAATTTCAATCTGGATGCGATTAGCACCTGCATCAACTGAATTCTCTAGTAATTCCTTAACCACTTGAGCAGGTCTTTCAACTACTTCACCTGCAGAAATCAGGCCAATCGTCTTATCATCAAGTTGGGTAATTGGTGCCCGGATTGATTCACTTGCTTGCCCACTCATTTCCAAGCCGCCCTTTTCACTCTTCAAGCCACTCATGTTGACCACGAAGGAGGCCTCTCAACTCGTAGATTAGGTCCATCGCATCTCTTGGAGACAATGTATCTGGATCAACTTCCTGTAACCTGGCTAATGCAGCTGCCTCGGTTGCCTCAAGTCTAGGCCTGTTGTCCGTTGGTTGAGGGAAGGGCTGCGAGGGATCACCTAAAGTAATTGTGCTAAACTCTTTCTGGCGAATTGTGAGAGAGCCTGTACGAACAGACGCAGGGCGGCGGTATCTCTTGT
>MPMC02000428.1_pt1 | contig 13232 bp, 25 predicted proteins | sample 1617281 | NCBI WGS metagenome assembly MPMC02 (sample SAMN05944809, study PRJNA350692) | marine metagenome | biome: marine; feature: ODZ; material: water; isolation source: 100 m water sample filtered on 30 um supor filter | place: Pacific Ocean | collected 2012-04-09 | depth 100m m | reverse complement strand
ATTGTCATTGTGTGAATCTGCCCACCGCCAAGCTTGGCGATGAGTTCCGATGCTTTTTGTAATGTAGTTTTCATTTTGTAATGTAACGGGCGGGGATTTTTGGGCCGCCCGTTGCGAAAATTATAGCAAAAAAAGAAACCGGAAAAAGCTTTTTCTTAAAGAAAATTTAGGGGTACTTGGCAGGATTCATGCCAAGTCGAACATGGCATGGTTCATGCTATCCTTGTTGAGATTCAGTCTCATTTGGGGCTGCCCCAATTGAGACCCGTTCTCAATAAACAGCAAACCCCATGCCAATCTAAAAATTTACAAAAACTTTTTTTTTATATAATTTTTTTGTTTATATAACTGTTTTTATTATATAACTCTCTGATATTGTTATTTGTTATTTACCTATTTGGTATTTACTAATTTGCTATTTACTAATCAGTAAAAAAGGAAGGGAGGCGCTCGGCCTCCCTCCCCCCCATTACCATGAACACCCCAGCATTAAGGCATCATCCCACTTTTGTGGCGGAGGCTCTGGCCTCCTCTGTGCTGCTGGGCAATACAATCGACGCCATTCGGCATCGGTAACAAAATAATCACGCACAGGGCAACCTCGGCGCGTGGCGAGCCTACTCTGGGCATCGCCTATGCTGTCGCAATTGTGAAACGTCCGCACAATTTCATTGGGCCGGACGAGAGACTTTTTTTCAAGTAGCTTGTGAATCTTCATGCCACCATCTCCAATGCTTCGGCGATGTCCACATTGTCAAGCTCCTCATCGGTCAACGGCTTGCCGGTGGCAATCCATTCAGCATGCATCACGTAAGCGTCAGAAGGGTTCTTTTCACAGCCGTTTGGATAACCAATTTCGACATCTTCGATTCGATCCTTCCACCTAATCGGCGCGTGGTTTTCTTTCCCGTAAAACTTATCAATTCGTTTTGACATAATAATGTTTTTGTTTTGTAGGGGAGGCCCGAAGGCCTCCCCGATTGTTTAGGCAATCTCCAGCGCGGAGTCTTTCACCTCTGCATCATAATCTCTCGTGTCCTCAAAAGGAGTTTCGTTTGAGTCCCTTGCGATCTCCTCCCATCTCTCCGCCGTTTGAGACTGCTCAATATGATCGAGCACAATCTCCATGACGGTTTCTTTTGCTTTCCCCTCGGCATTCACACCAAGCGGCATCTCAAGGAACTTGCGCACAAGGCGGTCGCTTGTTTGCTCGTCAATGATTTCCATGCCCGTACCCTCGGCATGAAGGTCAGCAGCGCGGAGGAAAACGGTCAGCTTGACCGCACAAGGTGTGCCGTCAATCCAAAGCGCGAGATCCTCCACCTCGTCACCCTCGGCGGGCGAGTGTGTGTCCGGATGTCCGCCTGTCTTGGCCGGTGTTGCCGGTGTGTAATCGTAGCCAATTTCCACGATGGTTTTCGCCTCGACAAGTATATCAAAGCAGAGGTCACCCTGCTGAATAGTCAGGCATTCGAGTCCCTCGTCCAGCTCGTGGTCGAAGTAGTAGTCCTTTGGTTTTTCAATAATACTCATAGTGTTTTTTTAGTTTTGGTAATGGCCGCGACCTGCGCGGTGAAAAGACAATCTCATAGATGAATTTTTGCGTCAACCCTAAAAGTGAAAAAAAATAAAAAAAGTTTTTTAGTCTTGAGGCGAATGCTGGCACAAATCGTGCTAGGAGTAGTTGAGACTGGGTCTCAACAAGGGCTGCCCCAGTTGAGACTCGTTCTCAATAAGAATTTTATGATTTTATAAAAATTTTATAATTATATTTTTTCGAAAGTTTTATAATTACATTATCTGCTTTTTTATATTATCTGCTTTTTTTATATTTGATATTTGGGCGTTTGGCATTTGCTATTTACAAAAAAGAGGAACGGCTTTCACCGTTCCCCTGTGAATTGTCATCGTGCTTAAATCTGCTCTGGATACTTTGCCGCCATTGCCTCGTCCTTTGCCTCGGCCTCATTGTGCTCGAGCGCCTCAATCCACGCATCGTCGGTGTTATTGCCGCCGATCTGATCAGGCCCCTCCTGCTCAATGTCGTCTTTAATCATCTCGCCGAGTGTGCCGCCGCCCTCGAGCATTACAAGCGCGAGGAGCTTGTCGCGCTGGCAATCGCTTGTGCTGTCGTTGCACAATTCAAACACATCTTCACCCTCGCGATCAACTATCGTCGCAGTCAAGTTGATGTCGTTCATGGTGGTATAATGCCACCGGATTTCCGTCTCGCCGTCTTGGCCTGTCAACAGGCGATCTTGACGGTCGTGCTCGTTGTACTCGTAGTCGATGTCGAGGATCGTCTTAATGTATACGCGGATCTGGTTCTCCCCGAATGCGAATAACATCCCAGTCGCGTGGGATCCATTGTCGTAAGTGATATCTTTGTTCATATGTAATGTGCGCCTCGTTCTCGGCGCTGGAAAAATAATCTCATGGGAGAGCTTTTGCGTCAACCCTAAATGTGAAAAAAATAAAGAGACTGGATCTCAAAAAGGGCTGCCCCAAATGAGACTCGTTCTCAACAAGTAGCAAGTGACATGCCATGATGAAATATAATTTTTTTTATAAAATCTAATGTCGCTGCGCGTGGCGCGCTCTATTTGTTATTTGCCTATTTCCGGTTTGCTATTCACTAATTCGAAAAAAGTACTTGACAGAGTTTAATCGTCATGCTAATCCCTCGTTTTGCGGGTAGTACCCGCCTTTACTATGGATTATTCGAAACACTTCTCTGGATCGCCAGAGCAAAAACTAGGACAGCTCGCGGGGTTCGCTGAAACCTGTGCGAGAATGACGGAAAAGCTCAGTTGCATCTTACTGGGCGAGAAAGTGCCTTTTAAGGTCATTGATCTTGAAACGGGCGAGGAGATCATCCCAGCCAATCGAAAGCTCACTAGGACGCTCCTGCGCGACCTAGCGCGGCGATATGGGAACCACCTGCTCGAGCATCGCGCACTTGTGCCAATCTACGCCCAGTTTAGGACGGAGGAGGGCTACCAGAAGCACCTGACCCCTTGGAAGTTTGACGGCGAGGAGGCTCATCCTTTGAATCGGAAAATCTTTTCTTTGCTCTTTGCGGAAATGACAGCCGAGTGCGTTGGGAGTCAAAATTCATGAGTGATCAAGACCCCAAAGTAGACACCATTTATCCCGATGGTGACGAGTGGGAAGCTTGCGGCACTAAGACCTATCCGCGCAATAGCGTGCTGGCAGGTCAGCAGCAGGAAATCCCCATTGAGTGGTATCCCACTCTTGAAAAGGCCAAAGCGGCCCATCCTTCGGCCTACGTGTCCGATGTTCCGCGGTATCGTGGGCATCGCCCTATGGTCTCGCATTGCCCCCCTGCGGATTTCGATCCAATGGATGCGGGCGAGGCATGGTCGGAAAACGACTACTAGCGGCCCTCTGAGGGCTTTTCTCCACAAGCGGCAGGGATAACCCCCTGCCGCTTTTTTAATGGCTTAGAACGCAAAAAAACTTAATGAAACCGAGTCTCATTTAGGGCTGCCCCAATTGAGACTGAGTCTCAACAAGGTAGCAAGTGGCGTGCCAAGTGCCTACAGCAAACGGCGTGCCAAGTCGGATAATCTTGACAAAAAAAGGCGGGAGGCCGAAGCCCCCCGCCGGTGTTCCCCTTGACCGCAATTATCGTATTGCCTTGATATTCTCAATTGGCAGCCTGCCCCATGCCCCATCCTTTTTGGGCTTCGGGTGATCCTTCGCCAGAATATCGCCCAGCACCGAATCCCTATCCACCACGACCCCATTGCGTTTCCAGACCGTCGGTGGCATTGGCGTCGTCGGGTTCGTGTGAAAGGCAACAGCGGCGGACAGTTTGCCCTTGTTGTTGTCAGCGATTCCCTCTTGAATCGTGTACTTGTTGCCGTCCATTTCATGAACCTTGAAACGCGGTTCCTGATCAGACGGTTCGACCCCAGCGGCACGAAGATCCTTCGTGTGCTTCATTTGCTCGTAACGAACCGACCGCACCTGAAAAGTGCTTTCCTTCGTTATCGTGTCGGTGCAGGCCTTCTTATTCGCGCAGACCTTGCCGTATTCCATCGTGCGAGTGACCCCGCCCTTCAGCTTGTTGAGTATGTCGTTTGCATTCATCGTAATGTTGTCCCTTCGGACGCGCCCATCTTAAAGGAACAGGCTTAAGTGTCAACAGAAAAAAGCACTTTTTTTTATTTTTTTTTCTTTTGCGTCACGACTATGTTGGCATGGTGCTTGCTACTCTTAATGAGACTGAGTCTCAAAAGGGGCTGCCCCGCCGGATATACAATGTATACACACGCGCGCAATTATTTGGTATTTGTCTGTTTCTTATTTGCTATTTACTAAATCCCTAATTTAAAAAACTTTTAAAAACTTCAGAAAAATAGTTGACATCTTTCGGCTTTTTCTTGATACTTTTCGGAGTGCGAGAACTAAATCAAAAAACTACAAACATGACGGAGATACAAGCAGAACGCGCCGCGCATATTCTGCACGAACTGGAATCGGTCACTCTTTGCGGCAAGAGTGAATACAAAGTGCCATGCGATGAAGTCTTGAAAAAGGTTTTAGTCGCAAACTTATCAACTTCGGAAGTGGCAACTTCCGATTTCATCACCCGCTTGCAATACATGAAGATTGAACAAGCAGAGGCAAAGGAGATGCGCCGAAAGGAAGGCATCGAAAAACGGAAAAGGCCACAAATGGATTTGCGCGAAGGCATTTACCAAAGGCATTTAGAAGGCAAAGGCTTCAGAAGGACTCCAGAAGGCCAAGCAGCCCAAAGGAAATGGGACGAGGAGCATGGCATCGAAAGGCCAGAAGGCTTCTACGAAACCAAGCATGGCCAGAAGGGAAACTTTCCCAGAGGTTTAGTCGGCCAGAATGTTATTCGCATCAAGAGGGAGGTTTCAAATGTCTGAAGATTATCCAAAACACGACAGGGATTGCTCCAACAAGGTGGATCGGGCTTTTCTATTCGCAAAGCAGCAGGGAGTCGACTTTGAGAAGGTTATTCTGCCTATATTCAAAGATATCTTCTGCTGCAATTACAGGCCACATAAAAAACTAGTCAAACAAATGTGTGACGGCATTTGGGAACAAACTAAAGAACACATGAAAGGAGGTGAAAAAAAATGAAATATAACTTTTATTATATCAGCAAAAATCTGAAAAAACTTGCAGGCATTGTGCAAGGTTTTATGCAGGTTGTTGATCATAAAACTGGAGGCGATTCCGGCAGTATGCTTTCGGATACTGCGAACGCAATTATCTTCAAAACTAACAAGGATCTCGACATGGTCCTAGAGGATTGGAAGAAGCGTAAGACTGCGATCTGCATCGAACTTGGCAAGCTCGAAACTATCGAGTACCCCGATCGATATAAAGACAAGGAGGATCCCGATGAGACTATGCTTCGAATTCGAGGAGAGTCTAAATGGGATCAGTTCTTGAGCAATCACCATATCAACTCGTGCGAAGGCTGTGAGGAATGCGAGCACAGAGTAAAGGAGTGGAGAGAGGAATAAATTCCTCCTACGAACAGGGGCAGCTTCGGCTGCTCTTTTTTTTGCCCTGTTGAGAATCAAACTCAATTAGGGCAGCCCCAAAAAATATTTTTTCAAAATAATAGTTGACAAGTGGCGGCTTTTTCTTCATGCTTTTGTCGCTATGAAAATCGAAGGAAGCTGCTACGAGTCGTCGGTTCGGATCCAGATTGATCTTGTCACGAAAAACCTTCCGTTGACGGATGAAAAGCCAACGGTTGTTTTTATCAAGTGCCTGAACGAACAAGGCGAAGAAATCCCATATGAACACACAGCTACTTGCATCTCCAGAAAGGCAAAAGGCCCAGCGCAAGTTTTCAAGTGGCTAAAGGATCACATTGGAAACTTGACAGAAATAGCCCACCGCGGACACAATGACTGCGGCAAAGCGAATTAGCTATGACATACGAAGAACAAAAATTCAAAATCAGAACTGACCCATCCGCGAGCTATTGGCTCAAAGCGGCCCTTGAGGCTCTTGACAAGCGTGACCCAATTGACGCCTACAATGACGCGCAAGCGTTGGCCGGAGCGCAAAAGAGGCGTGAGATTGAAATTCGCGAATCAAATTGGATTAAAGATCCAGTTTACGGCAATGTTATAGATTCAAAATCATGACACTCCAAGACTGCAACGGCAAGAAATACGACTTCTATCACGAAGATTATGAAGTTGGATGCGGAGGCACAGAGATCCCTATGCTTTGGCTTAATACCGGCAAGGCCTACCTCTATGTTTGGAACAAAGTTGAAGAACGCCACTACTATTATGTTTATGGTGAAGACGTTTTTATCCGAGACAGCGAAGCTCCTTGGTTGAAATGGCCGAATAAATAATTTTCACAAAACTATCATTAGTTGAGACCGGCTCTCAATAAGGGCTGCCCCGCGAAAAAAAGTCAAAAAAAATCATTTTTAAGGTTGACAGAAAAGCCTATTTGCACGAAACTTTTTTCGCTATGAGTATTACGAGCAAAACAAAATGGTTGGTCAACGACCTAGGACTGAACGAACTCGACGCGTGGTGGCGGTTGGTCTGGACGGCAGCGTTAATGGCTGCGGGTCTTAATGCTGTTAGCGCACACACACATAACAATGTCAAACTTACCAGAGAAACCAAAATCATTGCTATCACTATACTTGCCGAAGCAAGGGGAGAAGGGGAAGCAGGAATGTATGCGGTTGCTGCAGTCATTGCTCAACGAGCATTTGAAAGAAAACGGACACCATCAGCAGTATGTCTTAAAAAATGGCAATTTAGTTGTTGGAACGGCAAAACATTAAAGAGTCTTGAACACTTGCTTAAAGTGCCGCAAGCCAAATACGCTATCTCTCTGGCTAAAAACATAAAACTTTTAAGTCGCGACTTTGTTGGCTTTGCAAACCATTACCATAATAATAAAATCAAACCGCCCAAGTGGGCAAAGGGTAAAAAGCCAGTCAAGACAATCGGCAACCATATTTTTTACAGGTTATGAAAAAACTACTAATACTACTACTGTCGGCAGTCACGATAAACGCACATGAGCCTACTATCGTGATTGAGGGAAAGCCTACTTCAAGTTTCTCTTTCGTGTTCGGAAACTTTACTTGGCAAGCTGCAAAAAAGGACGCAGAGTCCAAAGGTGGTCACTTGGCTACGGTTACAAGTCCAGAGGAACAGCAACGCCTCGACCAACTAATAATGAGCAAGAACCGCGACGCTTGGATTGGAGCCGAGCAAAAGAGTGGCGATTGGCAATGGGTTACTGGCGAAACATGGTGCTACGATAATTTCGATGACCATGAACCAAACGGCGGCGACCTAGAGAATCACATGAACATTTGGGGAATCAACGGGAAGTGGAACGACTTCAGAGACTACTATGAAATGAGTTATGTCCTCGAAAGAACTTTTGTTCGTGTCGGAATCGAAAACCCACCATGCGGGAAAAGATTTGCGCTAATGGTTTCAACCGACTTAAAGAATTGGGAAATAGCGAAAGATATAAACGGCAAAAAGTGCATGGAGGCTTTCGCCAGCAACTCTAATACAGATGGCGTATGTCTTTGGTGGAATCTCCCCAAGCATAAGAAAGCGTTTTATAGGATGAGCAGATAAAACAAACTATAACTACTATGAAAATAAAAATAAACGACAACTACACATACGAAACCGACGAACAGGCAAGCGTAGGCGATACAGCGATTCTACCAAGTCCGTCATGGATACCCGGCCCATCGACTTGGGAAGGTAAGGTCACCGCAACCAAAAGCGATTACGATGGCTATTGCGCCAAGGCTATAAAAATTATAAAGAAATGAAAACAGATAAAATTTAGGAAACTCAATCACGCCTAGATTAGCGTCTAGTTAGAGGTAGCAACCCAATAAAGGTGATAGTTTCCAAACACTCTTGTCGCTGGAGAGCGGCAGGTTCGTGGTTATCATAGTAATGGGGGCCTCTCTCGGTAACAATAATGCCGAGGGGGGCTTTTTTTTGTTGAGAATTGCTCTCAACAAGGGCAGCCCCAAAATACCATAATTTAGGTAGCGGCGGCGGGCTCTTTATTTGGGGGGGACTTATTTACTATTTATTTGTTTCTTTTTTTCTTGACGCCTAAACCCTTTGGGGTAAGACTTGACTTTTGTTCGGGTCAAACCAACCCCCGAACTTAAAAACATAACATGACCATAAATAATACAACCAAATGGAGAGAGGGCCTGAAATACGGCGACGAAGTGAAAGCCTCTGCCGGTAACGGACGATGGGCTGCGCTGGTCACGAACTACCTCAAAGCGAACAAGCATCGCATTGAAGGCAGCTCCGACTATTATCGCGATTGGGAGAAGCTGCGGCTCGAAGCGCATGACAAATGGAACTTGCGCTTGTCACGAGAGCGCAACCCTGACCGCAAAACAAAATCCCTCAGAGAGGAGGGACGATAAAATGGATCAACTCGAAAAAACCATCCGAGAGTCATTCGCCACATTCGAGGCGTTTAAAAACGTTCAATTCGAAATGGAGCGAGCTCAAATGCTCGACAGAATCCGTCACCTCGAACAGAAGGTGAAAGACCAGCAGAAGGAGCTGGAACTCCATCAGACCGTCAGGCATGGGGGTAGGCTGGCCTGCAACAACACAATTGAAGCCAAGCTCAGATAGCTTGGACGCCAAGGACAGGGGGGCGGCTTCGGCTGCCCCCTTTTTTTGTTCGTTGAGAGTCGCTCTCAATTAGGGCTGCCCCGAAAATCCCGCGCTGACCATGTACCCCGCCCCCGCTCCTCTTATTTATTTGGCTTTTGTTTCTTTTTTTGTTGACAGGTTTAAAAGTGACGATTATCCTACCCGTTCCTGCCGAGATAGCAGGTTTAAAATGACATGAGACCAACAAGACACATATCGACTGACTACGCTTTTGGCGTGGAAAAAGTTGCTCACACGCTAGACGGTGAGAAGACAGGCTGGCACGCAGTCCGCAGGACTGACATGACAGGCAAGGTGGCTTTGCTAGGAATGGCAAAGGATAACTACGCAGTCGTCCCAAACGACGAACTGGTGAATACGGCTCGCGAGGCTTTCACGAACCTCAAGGCTGACAACTACGAAGAAAAGCTCTTCTGCACGCTGGGCGGCTCTCGTTTCTATGGTGAGTATACCTTCAAGGACAAGACTATCGAAGTCCCCAAGGTAGGCGACACAATCGGGTTAAGGCTCACGCTTAACAATTCCTACGACCGATCCTGCAAAGTCGGTTTTTCAATGGGTTTTGTTCGCTTGATCTGCACCAATGGCATGGTCACAAATTCTCGCGACTATGACTTCGACCAACTGCATACCGGCAAAGTCCCTATAGCAGAAGCGCAGGACGCTATCGAAAGGGCGTTCAAGGGGTTCAACGCTGACAGCATGGCAGTCTTCGGCGACATGGCCCACCAAGAAATCACCCAGAAGCAGGGTGAAATCATCGTTGACAATATGGCAATCAAATCGCTTGTCAGCGCGGCAGCTAGAGATTCGGTCAAAATGATTTGGGCCGACCCCACGCACCAGAATGCGGACGCGAATCGCAATCTGTTCAACCTGTACAACGCATTCACGCAGCACCTGACGCATTCGCCAACGGCTGGCTACGACAAGTTCGAGAATTCGCGCAAGACTTCGCGCAAGATTTTCGACCGTTTCGAAAAAATCACGCGCAACGAGGGCGAGCGGGATGAATGGACGGTGCGTATGCCCGACAAGAAGCCAAAGGCCGTAGAGGTCGTGGTGGAGGCCTAGAAAAGCACTCTCAGGGGCAGCCTTCGGGCTGCCCTTTTTTTTCGCTGGCCGCGGGGCAGCCCCTTTTGAGACCCGTTCTCATTAAGCTTTTTGCGTAGGCATAAAAAAACCGGCAGGGCGTATACCCTACCGGCTGAAAAGAAAACGCGGTCAGTAGTCGTTTTCGCCCCAGTATTCACCCGCGTCATAGTGATCAAAGTCACTAGGCGCGTTCAGGGGTACAGTCGGGCGATGCTCTTTGCACCTGCCGTATTCAGACACCTCGGCACTAGGGTACTTTGCCTTGGCCTCCTCCAGCGACTGGAATATGCCCACGACGCATTCCTGCGACTGGCCTTCCAGCACTGAACCTTTGCCGTAAGTGATCCACCCGCAAGCCTCATACTTGCCGTTACCGAAAGGGTATATGGTTTCAGCTTTTGGTTGTTCGTTCATGGTTATTATTCACCTCCTTTCATTACTTTGGCGCACTGGCCTCAAGGTTCACTCGGCCAATCACCAGCAGCCTTGAATAGCGGAGCCCAAGCCTTTCGCGTTTTAACCTCCCTCCTGCCTGCCTCAAGAGCTTCAGCCTTGGTATCGTAGCCTATCTGATTTTCGTATGTCTCGCCGATATCCCAGTTGGGTTCATTGGAACGCCCATTGATTGAGAACATCCAGCCATTTCCATTGTCGAGTTCGAACACCTTTATCTTTTGCGGTCCTATCATAGCGCCCCCACCCTATCACCCCCCACATAGGCGTCAACCTTTTTCTTCACGAAAATGCACTTTTTTCGGGGGGCTGCCCCAATTGAGACTCGGTTTCAAAAAAAGATGATAATCCATGTAAATCTATCATCTCATTGATATATCTGCATACTTATTTGGCTTATCTCTATTTACTATTTTCCTATTCAAAAAAAGATGATAAAAATTCTTTTTATTTGGTTGACAGGCATTTCCTTTTTTGATGTAATCGCGGAGGCCGTTTAGGTCAAAGTGTTATTAGAAAGGAAAGTATGACTACTAAAAAAACTACCAAGTTGTCGGAAGTAAGCTCTACTAAAGGGAGAGCCGAAAAACTCACAGACCAAGCAAAAGAATTAGTTGCAAAGGTCAATAAAAAAATAAAGGCAGCGGCGGACTTCCGCCAAGAGAGCGACTTCACACAGTCGGACTTTACAGTCGAGGTGTATCATATGACACCAAGTCAAGCAAAGGATATCTTGCAACATTGCAATGTATCTTTTGCAGATAGACATACAGATCGTCAAGCTTCTGGCTTGAAGTTCTCGAAAGGGTTCTGCTCTAATAGGACAAGGGATGAGAGAATTATTTCAAGAATAAAAAATGAAGTCTTAAAAGACTGGTACTTTGAAGCCTCAAACATTGCTTTCAATACAAAAGGAATGTTGATTGACGGCCAACATACCCTCTCGGCTATTGTCGGAGCAAACAAGGCTGTAGACGTAGTTCTCAAAACTGGTTGCCGTATTGGTTCAGTTCAAAAGATAGACGTTTCTCGCATCAGGACTATTGGGCAACGCTTAAAGTTTGCTGGATTGTTGCCGATGAATGAGCCTGACTCGAAAACAAACTACAGAGTAAACATCGCTGGACTAATTCTGCGAAGTAGGGTAAATTACCTTGGCAAAAAAATGAAAGCGGGTCAAATCTGCGACAGAGGGTTGCCCTTCTATACCGACAAAGCGATATTAAACTCGCACAGTAAGTACAGAGAAGCTATAGAGTGGCTTTACGAAAACAAGACGAGGAACTCTGCTTTCCGTCAAAGTGGAGTCCTTGCTCCGATAGCTATATTCTTTAATAAGGATCAAGAGAAAGCTAAAAAGTTTTATAATGACTTAATTAGCTCGGAGTATAGGGGCAAGAAAAGCAAGGGCCAGAACTCTATCCGCAAACTTCACAAGATGATTGTAGACGTAACCAACTTGCTCAAGGCAGGTCAGAGGGAAAAGCTCCCCGCCGCCTATGGTCATGGCAGAAGTCAAGTAAGCTTTTGGTTCAACAATACCAGAAAGTGCATAATGGCTTTTGAATCTAATAAGACTTTTAGAAATATTAAATGAAATGAAAAAGAGCAAAAGGGGTTTATCTAAATACACCTACTACGCCTTTTATAAGGACAAGAGCGTTAAGCTTGGTTATACCAAGGACGTTGTGGGCAGGGTGCGCCAACTAGGCGGCGCGTCATCATGCTTCGTCTGTTTTCGGGCAGAGCATGACAGCACTCATTCGGCGCAAGAAGCAGAGAAGCAAATGAAGCAGGAACTTGCTGACTTTGTTTTGCGCGATGCAGAATGTCGGGAGTGGCTTAACTCAAAGAAAAAAGGATTCTTCCCATCCTTAAAAAAGGCACTCGAAAAAATAACCACAAGATTTTTTGGTTATGCGTATAACGTAGATCAAAAAACTTCCACAACATGGGAGGAGACCTCGCCAGCTAAAGTTCAAAAGCTTGTGCAGTCTCGTTGAGGTAGTCTAGGCCCCTCGCTGGTTTTGCAGCCATTATCGGCGGGGGGCTGAGACTTGGTCTCAATTAGGGCAGCCCCATTTTCTCAAAAGCTGCCATTACAAAAAAAAATAAGACCTGTAAAGGCCTTATTTGTATCAAGCTTATTTGGGGTTTGCTTATTTGCTATTTAGACATTTCTAATTCACTATTTATTAGTGGGCTTTTCTCTTCAAGCTTAACCCAAACGGTTGGGATATAAGTGCATGTCCCGACTATCTGATATTGCTCGGCAAACTCTAATATTGCCTGCTCACGAAACCAAGTCTTAATCTCGATTTCGTCACCATGATTAGTTGTGAAGATGAATGTTCTTAACAGGTTCATTATTTTGTTCAAGTACTTGGTTTATCACGCCGTTTAGGGTTGCTCCCCCTATTGAAGCATCTTCAATTGGAGAATTATATTTGAAGTATTTGAGTCTCTCTTTTTCTTCATCAGTTAGTTTTATTACATACTCTTTTGTGTTCATGATTATGCTTTTATTTTAGGTTTATACAATCCTTTTCCGTCCTCATAGTTCTTCTCCCATTCGTCGGACACATCTCCAAGGGTAACTTGGAAAATATCTTCACTCTTATACATATACAAGCAACGGTCTAGTCTTATTTGCTTCAACTTTAAGTCGGCAAATCTGCGAGCAACGGTATCAAAACCGCCCTTCTTTTCTTTGTATTTGGCCGTATCTCGTTTCATTAGTTCAAGCCTCGCTCTGCTTAAATATGACGAATAAAGTTTTTCAGGCGTTGTCCAAAAGTGTGCAAAGTTATCGTGGCCCCAAGTTAGCTCGCCCCTAGTAGCCCCATGATTCCAAAAGCCGTTAAAATGTTCAACAATTTCACTTGCTGTCCCTATTAGGCCAACAACACACGCCGCGCCGTTGTGTTGTATTATTAACTTCACTCTTTTATT
>MPMC02111554.1_pt1 | contig 13273 bp, 10 predicted proteins | sample 1617281 | NCBI WGS metagenome assembly MPMC02 (sample SAMN05944809, study PRJNA350692) | marine metagenome | biome: marine; feature: ODZ; material: water; isolation source: 100 m water sample filtered on 30 um supor filter | place: Pacific Ocean | collected 2012-04-09 | depth 100m m | reverse complement strand
GTTCAACACCTCCTAAGGACAATCAATGTAACTACCAGTTCCGATCTTAGCAGATCCAACTGTAACTCTTGCTTCTCTATCCATACAATTAAATGATGGAATAAATTTTGCTCCATACCCACCGCCACCTATGATAAGAACCTTAGGATATTTTTCAAATACTATAGATCTATTCTTAATCCTAACACTAATCACCCGCCCATCACTATTAATAACCGCATCAGCAACTGTGGGATCCCCATTAATATAAACTGTTGGTTCTGATGTATACTCTTTACCAGGATTTAACATAGTAAATGAATCAATAATACATTCTTTATTTGAAGTTGAAGGTATGTTTAATTTGTAACCAAATCCAGGATCAGTTATTCTAATCTCAGTTACTCTACCAGTAGAATCTAACAATGGATACCCACTGGCTTGCCATCCCTCACCAGGAATAACAACAAATGGTGGTTCCTTATAAGGATCACCAGGATCATCAATAGGTAAATGTATGATTTCTCCACCAGGACCAGTTATAGGATTTGATACAACAGGAGCTCTAGGATCAGAAGAAGGTTCTATATTTGATGATGAATCCTCAAAATCAGATAGTTCTTCCAAACTAAATGAATCTATATCTGATAAAATAAGGACACTATCTTGTGCCGATGTTCCTTGAATACCAAAGATTAATACTTCATCATGTTCAACATTCATATCTTCACTGATACCAACAATAACTGTTGCCTTACCATTTTCAATTGTAAAAGATCCCGACAAAGTTTTCGCAACAATATCACTAGGTGTAACTCCAACGCCAAAGAGACGATAGAATAACATTGTTCCAGAGGTAACATTAGTTGTATTAATTGCAAACCTAACAAACTCACCTTCTTTAACAGTAGTCTTATCTGCTACCACAGAGTAAGTTGGTTCAGCATCAGCATCAACATCAGCATCAATAACTTCTTCTACATCAGAATCAGTAGGAGTAGTACTACTAATCAAGTCTATAGATATGTCAATAGGATTCTTAGATGGGGTTGGTGATGGACTAGGATGTTCACCAAATGTTGGAATAGGCATATTCGGTGTTGTCATTGGATTCTCTTTAATCGTACATTTAACAACTGACCTACTAGCAAGAGACCTTACTGTACCTGGAGTATCTGGGAAAATTCTCATAAAGAAATTTTCAGAACCTTCTTCTACAGAATCTGAGAATGTTCTAACCGAAATAGTTTTTATAGTTTCTCCAGGAGCAAATCCAAGGAAACCACTAGTTTCTTCATAATCCGACACTGCTTTAGCAGTTCCACTTCTTGTGGAATAACTAACACTGGATGACACATTAGTTTTACCTTCTCTACTAACATTAAACTGTGCTATCTCCCCTTCATACACCTCAACATCACTGAAATTATACCTAATAACATTATTATTTGGATCTTCCGAATCTTGAATACCACCAATAAAAATTACCTCTGTTGGTTTTATGGTAGTTCCTTCTAATGCATCTGCACAAGTATAAGTTGACCAATCTTCTCCAGTTACAGGGAATAAGTCATCCGTGATGTTATCCAGCAATTCATCAAGAAAATCTTTCCTCTCCTCTGTTTTACAATCGGTGCAAACATTAGTTGTCTTAGAACAACTCTTACCAGGACCATTACACTCAATACCCAATAAATCTAAGACATACCCAATAGTATCGCCAATAATATTAATAACTGATGCTACAGCACCTAATATATCACTCAATGGTCCAAGAACAGTCTCCAATAATTCTTCCATTAGAGAAGTAATCTTATTCAAAAGACCTTCAACAAACTTATCCACTTGACACATTGTTGACTTATAAATCCCAAAAAGATATCCAAAGATTAGATCCTCCAAGAAGTCTGCAATTCTATCTCCAATGTCAGCCATATGACAGCCAACCTGATTCAGTTTATCATTAAAAAATTTAGTTACTGATGATAGAGAATTGCCAGTTTCATTAGGATATATAATGAGATTGATCAGGTCTTTAATTCCTGCTCGTAATTTCTCTAAAATAAATCCTTTAACTGAAGCAACAAAAGTTCTAACAACAAGAATTCCTTTATTTACATAACCTCTACCTATATCAATGATACTATACAACTCACCAGACAATTCCCCAACAATATAATCACCAAACCTCTCATTATTCTGAACTTCTGCTAACATTTCAGAGAATAATCTATGAAATGTACCCTTCATGTCAGTTTCTTTGCCACACGTATCAGCAATATTAATGCACCAATTAATACCAGCAGGATTACTTTTAGTATTCTTTTTAAACTTTACTGTTAGACCATGAGGATATCCACCTTGCTTCTCCTCCCCTGTAACTTCGTCCTTCTTCTTACCGCCATGTCCAGTTGTATGACCAGCATCTGTTGCCGTTAGTGCTTCTTCTGCTTTATCAAAATCCTGATCCCATGCAATCTTATTATCAGGTCCAATAAAGGTAGTAAATGATTTACATCCATCTTCTCCTGGTGTTGGATCATCTGATGTTTTTTCCTCTGTAGAATTGGCAACTCTACCAATACTACCCATAATAACAGGTTGCTGTTTTTCTGGATCTAAGAAAAATCCAACCACCCACACACCAGGACTTAATTGATCACTAACTGAAGTAACTCCTCCTGGTGTATGAGGATTTGTCACTGGCATCATTGCGATTGCCCATGGTAGATCTCTCGTATCTACAGCATCACAAGATTGAGGATGATATCCAATGATTCTGACTCTAAATCTACCAGATTCTTTGAAGTCACCCTTCTTATCAGATTCAATTTGCCCGATCCACCAAGAAAATCCATCAGATCCAAATTGATTTGTTGGATATAAACTACTCATTAGGTCCATTAGTTAATCCTCATAGATCAAACACTCTGGTGCTTCTGGATGTAAATCACAATGAATTTCTAGAGATGTAGGATCATGATGATCTCCTGACTCAATCTCTTCTTTATGATGCACAACATACTGCTCAAGATCATATAGTTCCACTTCAGCGTGGCGACGTTGTTGGGCTGAAGTTGTAGGATCATTCAAAATATCCTTATCTTTTTCAATATGAGATTCAATAGACTCCATGTTTGTTTCCTTATTTTACTTTACTATCGTTTTCTTTAATACCGTAAGAATCACGAATTAATTCAAGTACAGTATACACATTTTCATCCATTATGTCAAACTGATGATTCAGCGATTTGATCAAATATGTACCACTATGTTCTGGATCCCAAACAATATCTTTTCTGCTACTATCTGGAACTTGATTAGGAACTCTAATTTCTATAGTATCTCCTGCACATAATTCCAAATGACCCGTCAAAGAAATGGTCAATTGTTGATTGAACATTATTCCTATCCGAGATATACCTTGAGAAAGATATTGTTTCTGCCAATCAGGGAAATGATTTTTATTATCTTCCCCTCCCAAATCCTTGTCCTCATTTGAAGCAACACCACTACCACTATACCAATTTTCATGGTTAATGACAGTAGACATAACTCTACTAGGATATTCGGATAATTCTGATTGTCCAGATGGAAGTTTTGTTTGACTTCCTAAATGGTACATATCATCCCAAGTGGACGATAATGAATAAACATGTTCCTCATACTTACCAGTATTTATGTTGAAATAAGAAACAATTGATGAAAATGCTCCTTGACGCATCTTCTCAAAAATATCAATCTCTTTAGTAAATTGAATCTCTTGTATTTTATTCATACTTTCTGCGCCATCTACCTTAGCTGCACTATAAGAAAAAATGCCTCCCTTGGGTTTCTTTGATGCCAAAGAATCAATTGACCTAAAAACAAATCCTCTTATTGTTTGGAAAAAGAAATACCCTGCAGTTCCAGTCGCTTTATCTGCATTCAAACCAACATCAGAAACAGTACCGCTGGCGGATCCATATGGAATAACTACTAACCGAGTTACTCCTGCTCCTAATTTTTCTTTACTCTTCTTCTTCTTTGAAGAATTCTTCTTTGAAGAAAAACTTTCTGCTGAAATTGTCTTTGTGCATAATGATCTAATAAGAGCAAAAGGTGACTTCTTAGTTGGAATCATCTTCATACCATTAGCAGATGGTTCCGAATCAATCTTACCACCAACTGCATTTAAATATTCTGTCAATAACTTACTAACAACATCAGAAACAGTACCCTGAACAACTTTATTTACTCTAACTCCCTCATTAACAAGACCTTCCTCAGAAATTAAACAGATAGTATAAACCTGAAATCTATCCTGATTTAGTCTGTTAGCAATCTTCCAAATACGAAATTCATATGAATAATCATCACCCTGAGGATCCTCAACTTCAAAGACAACTTTCTCAAATCCCTGAATTGGCATACTTGAGATTATATTCTCTGCATTATCAGTAACAACCATAGTAGCACCATAAGATGGCCACAATAAACTCTCATGATATTGTATTTGAGTTGCCATTGCTATTAGATTCACATAAGGTTTCCCCTCTTCATCATCATGCTTAAACAAAGCAATTCCTTTTATTTTACAACTAGAAGCGTATGGTTTTTTATTAAAATCTGCCATGATTAACTATACAAGGATGGATACATGCGATCAAATCCTATATCTCCTTTAACATCAATACGTGATACAGCAACTTCCTCTCCACCCATTTCCTGAGCACTATTTATTATGATTGGATCAAGGTTCGTACTTTTCTTACTATGTCTAGACAATGCTTGTTCTTGTGACCCCAATTCAACAAAGGCAGATCTATCTCCCCTAGTCGTTGGAGGTCTTACATTATTCATAGCAACATTACTCTGTGATGAAGAAGTATTGAATACATCAGAGTGAGATGAATCACCAAGATTGAATGATTGATCTCCCATAGGTTTACCATACATATTCATACTCTTATCAGCACCAGGCATACCAGCATCCTGCATTACTTTTCGCAGCGCATCATATCTATTTTGAATCTTAATTGCAGTATCAGATGTTTTATCCATTAACCCACTAGTTCCAGTCACGTTACCAATATCATTAGCATTTTGTATTGCATCATCAAGTCTTTCATTTCCAGTAGTGTTGCCAAATAATCTTTGTAATAATGGTAATTTTTGACTATTATCACCATGACTAACAAACCCATATCTATTTCCAGTTTGTTCTTGGTATCTTCTCATTTCTTCTGTAGAATATCCTGTTCCCTGTCCTTTAGAATCTCTAGGATATTGAACATTACCCCAATTAAAACCAAGGAACTTATTTTGATATCCCGCAACAGTTTGATCACCTATAGTACGAGGTGCCATTACTCTTCCAGTGCCAGGTAATCCACCACCACCACCATAGGATGGTCCACCACCAGCACCTGTTGCACTAACATTAGTTGAGGATCTATTAAAAACAGTAGATGATCTACTTCCTCCACCTTTACCTGTAAATACCCCAAGTGGATCCCACCATGCTCTCTTAGATTTAATTCCTGATTCTCCCTTAGCCTGTTGTCTTCTCGTCTTCTCGTCTTCCTTAGTTGACACCTGCCTAACCAAACTATTAGTAATAGAATTACTAACACCAAAAGCATTAGCAATCGGTGCAGAGACCTGCCTTAATTCATTTGCTACATCACCAGCATAATGACCCATCTTAGACACTGCTTGTTGCAGTAAAGACATAGTAATAAGACCAGGAGCGGTGATTGCTGCCTCCTGTGATTTACGCACATCTTTTGTTTTCTTAGTAAGATCTTCCTTTGTCATTGTATCTGATTTAGAAGGCAGCATACTATTAAAGTTACTAGGACCAGAATTACCAACTTTAGTATTATCTACATTTGGTCGTATACCAACCGCATTCCGCTGAACTATTGGTGTTTGTGGAACTGGGTTTATTTTACCATCAACAGCACTGGGTTCACCTTGAGTATAGTTATTATCAATTGGAATAACCATCTCTCTACCATGCAATATTGTAGGGTATCCACTGTCAGGACCAGAAACAATTGCACCCTCTTCTGCGCGTGGGATGTTGTCATCCCATGGATCAGGAATGCCTGATTGTTTTTGCTCTCCTGACCCAATCTCTTGCAAATCTGCCAAGAAATTTAATTGCTCTGCTTCAGATTCCGACTGTCCTATATCCTGAAGTCTTTCTGTCCCAGAATGATCATTTTCTTGTGCGAGGTCTCTTATTTTATCATTTGATTGACTCTTATCAATCTGTTCTTTAGCAACATAATTCTGATCTCTTAATGCATCTATAATTGCATCTAATTTTATCTCTAGTAAATCAGTATTTTGCTCTAATTGCTTAATAGTACCAAATATTCCTTCCTTAGCCGCAATTATATCTGATTGAGTATCATCTATCTTATCACCCAAAGAAGAATAATTATTATTAATTGCTGCTATAGCAGTTGCTAAGAATGCCCCAAGTTTTTTATCAGTTACCTTGAATGGTTTTTCATTAGTTGCCGTATCTTCTAAACTTGGTTTATTAACAACAGGATTCTTTGCTTTATATTGTTTCTCTTTCTCATTTGCAAGTTGCTGATATTCTGGAAGATTTCTTACATGGGCAGGTGTTCCCATTAAAGGATCACTACTTGATTGCCCTCTTGCAAGAGTATCATACATACTGGTCTTTGGTACAAACCTTTTACCAACTGTCTTTTCAATTAAACTATCTCTAAATGCTCTAGAAGTAAACTCTCCACGTTTAAAATCTACATCTACCCCATAACCTGCTGCTGCTTTTTGTGCAGAATCCTTATCCTTCTTACCCTTAGAAAAACTATCAAAAAGAGTAGACGCGAGATAATCAGTAATAGAAGTTGTTAAGTCCCCACTATATGTTGCTTGTAGAGTTGTCATATTATACTCCTAATACCGCCATGTTGAAATCCCTAAGTGAATTATTACTACCAATACTAGTTATATGAGAAGTATTAGTACTTGCAACAACAGTAGTATTAAATATGTAAACTTGCTGAATCGTTGAATCTTCTTCCACCTCCTCTGCCATACTACTGTTTGCATAAAGAGAATTCACACGGTTATCTCCAGGAGTTGTATTTGATCCAAAGAAATTCGCGGGATCATTATCTCGCAACCATTGATTTCTTTTAATTTGCTTTTGAATACCCTCTTGTGTTGTAGGAATAGCATTAATACTTTTTTGATATATTTGACGCAATTTATCTTGACTTTTAACTGGTTGACCGTACCTACTACGACCATTGTATTGCGGGAATGATGCAAATTCACCAGATAACATATTAAGAACTTTATTACTCAAACCTTCGCTCTTAAGCATGGAATCAGTTACTCCTCTAAAATTAGCAATACGAGATAGAATTGCTATATCTTGTGCTTCTGGTGTAAATTTATCAGTCCACTTAAGTGCCTTATATTTGTTAACAATATCAAGTATAGTATCTGGCATAAACTGATATCTACCAGTTGCATAAGATCCTTTAGCATAACCAGCTTTTCTGCCACGAATTGATCCAGTCATCATCATGTCATAAACTTCCTTAACAGTAAGTTCTCCATGTGATAATTCTGGTATAACTCTGCCACCAAAAATAGTACCGTAACTGCCAGTAGTTCCCTCAGCAAAAGAAATAGTGTCTAATAGTGCTTCTTCACGTCTCGTCGGTGGTTTTCTATTTCCACCTCCGCCTGGTGCCTTAGAGGTTGCTGCAGGTGTTATCTTAGTCGTTGGTTTGTACCCAGCAAGGCCATTAGCAAACCAATTTAGAACATCATTTGATGCAACAAATCCAATTCCATTAACATGGAGTGAGATATGTGGAACTGCAGGTCCACCAACTGTTCCAGAGTCAGTATTTCCAGATGCTCCTTGATGTCCTAATAACGTTCCTTTAGGAATCTTATCTCCATCTTTTTGTCCTTTATATGCCATACTCTGAAAGTGTCCTAATAACACTTCATATTCTTTACCATCTTTCTTAAAGTAATATGCACCATAATATCCAAATCCCTGACCCATCATAGATGGTTTGATATTAGTATTTCCATCTATTCCAACAGCAGGGAGACCATCAGTTCCTTTAAGTCTGTAAATTAAATCTATAGGTGCATAAATTGGTACTCCAAGTCCACCTGCCAGAGTCATATTTAATCCAGTTTGCTCTTCATCACGATCGTTTGGAGGACCAATGTGTAATCCAGTATCTAAAGCTGTAAAGTTGTTACCCGATGCAGGAACATTTGCTCCAGGTTGATAATTACTTGTAGGAGTAGGAGTAGGTGTAGGTGTAGCAGTAGGAGTAGGTGTAGCAGTAGAATTATTGGGATTAGTATTAGCACTCAATTGATCATCTCTTTTTTGTTTCTCAAAAAATGTAGAAAGTTCTTTTGGTGGTTCTAATGTCGTAATATTAATATTGCCCATTCTACCAAGATCAGTTCTATATGGAAGTCTAACTAATGTATAATCAATTCCAGATTCCCTAATTTCCTGTTCAACTTCACGACGCGCTCCTGTTGCAGTTGCAATAGAAAGAGAAGAACCCACCAAATGAGAAATTGTGTTATCAAAAATAGATATCATCTGTTCAGATGCTACATTTCTATCTTTTTCAGTGATTATCAACTCCGTTCCATGAAGCATTGCAGTTCCAGGTTTAGTTAATCCAGTACCCTCTTCATGCTGAGGCATCGCAACATCTCTTCCGATAAGAGCAGCATCAATACCAACTGATGCCGCAGTTCCCCATCCAGGAACGGTTCCTGCTGCACCAGATAATAACTCCAATCCAGCACCAGTCCAATCACCCTTCATTGCTCTCTCAATAGCAAAAATACTACCTGCTACAAGAGAAACACCAGGTATTTTTTTACTAACAAATTTAGCACCTATTTTCCCACCTTGCTTTACAGCTTGCCTTTTAGCTATTTGCTGTGCTGCTCTTTGAGTGACCTGTTTTGCAACTTGATTATTAGCTGATCCAAGAACTTGTTTATTGAATATATTCTTTATAATTGTTCTTGGTCTAAACCTATTAAAAACCTGTTTCCCTAATCTCAGCCTTGATCTAAGTCCTCTATGTGCATATTTTCTCCACAGATGACTAACACCCTTTCTTAATACTGCACCAAGAATTCCATTAATACTACTACTACCACCACCAACCATAGATGATAATTTAGTAGCGCCAGATAGATCTTTCTTTTTTTCTAATTCACTTTCGCTCGCTTCTACTTGTGCATCATCCTTAATCTTATCTTGAAATTCAGAATTCTTACCAAATATTTCAAGAATTTGATCAAATTTAGTCCCTAATATCGCATTATGATCAATTAATAATTTCTGAGTATCTACAAGACTTGTATTTACTGATTTTACTTCATTTGTTAACTCTCCAACGGAATATTGAATCACATGAAGTTTATGCTCAACATGAGAACCTAAAAGTTTTGTAGCAAAATTTCTTACTTCTTCATCCTTTACAGGAATAGAATCATCATCTTTCTCTAATTCCTTTTCTGCTTTATCAACTATTTTCTGGGGAAATTGCGATTTCCATCTCTTTTCCTTTGTTGATGTACGATCAGTTTGCTTAATATCCTTACCAGGAATAAAATTTCCTATAGTTCTATTAAACAAGTCTCCACCAAGCTCATGCTGTAATGCACTATAAAATAAAGATCCAGGTTGTGCTCGTTCTAATCCTTCTTCCTTTCTCCTTTGACTTTCATCCTTCGCCATTCCAGCAGAATTTAATACCTTACCAGTAAGAGCACTAGCAATGGAACTTGATAAATCTCCACTATATGTTGCGGTAAGTCCTGCCACTATTTGTTTTTAGCCTGTTCTTGTTTTTGTTTGACTTCATCAAGATACTGCATTAAGAAAGTAGTATAAACTTCTCTCTCCCAAGGCATCATATTTTCAATCTCAGTCAAGCTATATTTATGGTACTGCATGAGTGCAAAATTCATTCTATAATACCCTTCCAAGTTATTTTGAAAGAGTGCTATCCGAAAAAATTTGCTAACCCCTCAATAGTATACTCAGATTCCTTACCAGTATTAGGATTAGTCACTGTAAATTTATGACTTAATTTTGGACATGTGGAATAAAATATCTGAATTTTCTCAAATTGTTTTGTGGTCAAATTATCAACAAATTCGCGAAATTCCTTCTTTGTTGTAGTTGAATTATCATACACATCCTCACCTTGAAAAATCTGATCAATTGAATCTGCAATAAATGCATAAATCTCATCAGTTTTCATTTCTTTCTGAAGAAATTCACGTTCAACAAATTGCTTCATACTAGGATAATTCATTATAATCCCAGAATCATCATCAAACATGATTTTCTTATCATGTCCTTCTGGTTTAAAAACCTCAACCTCATCAATATTGACATTTGCTTCTACAGTAGTTTCATTGTCATCTAGACAAGTTACTGTCAACACAATGTTCTCTCCAATAGACGCTGCCCTAATCTTTAAAAATAAGTACTCTAAATCAAAACTAGGTAAATTCTCAACCTTAATTCTAGATATAACACAGTTTTTAATCAAATCTTTCACTGCTGCCAAGACCTGCTTTTCGTCTTGGGACTCCAATGCTAATAAAAGTACCTTTTCTTCTTTTACGAGAAATGGGCGATATTTGACTGTTTTTCCTGTAGAGGGTAATTCAAGTTCATACGTAGGATACCCTAACTTTGGTAATGCCATTAAAATAACTTCAAGTCGTTATTTATATATAGCGACTTTTTCACTCAAAAATATGCTGAGTAAATTTTCCGAGTTTTATGGAATCAAAAAACCGAATTTGCTGACCTATCTACCAAACGAAACAGTATGCCTACTATAATAAAAATTAACTGTAACTCTAGTAATCTGAGAAGATCCATAAGCAAGAGGTACTGCATCAATAGAATACGGATAGCACTTCTCCAAATAGTATGCTATTGGTACTCTAGAATTAGATGCTTTTGGTCCCATCTCAGTCTTTAAAATTTTTGCTGTACACGTATACTGTTCTGGATATTTTAGTTTATTATCACGATTTGAGGGTAAACTAGTTCCTGATAGAGCTCCTTCCATAGTTGGTTTGTGGGATTTCGCACCTTCACCAAAAATATCATTATACCAAGAATTAAAGAATTTTAATGGTGTTAAATCAGCATCTAGCATAAACCCCAAACTCAAATCCGTAAATATTCTGGTATGTGGATATGATACTGGTCCTTCTCCAAGATACCTACCAGTTCTTTGCGCCACAGCAGATTGAACGTTAGGTAACTGTGCTTCATCACACATCATTGTTACTATTGGTTTATTCTTATTATCATAATAACTAGGAATGGTGGACTTAGGTCCGAAAGCAAATTCTACATCAAAAGCAGTAGTAAGGGACATACCCCCCTTACCACCAATCTTAGTCATAAACTCGTCTATCTTTGTTACTGCCACTACTAAATATAAATGTGGGAACTTATATATTTATGGCGTACTCTGGACTGTACAAACCAGTCAATCCTAAAAAGTACCGTGGAAACCCAAAACGTGTGATTTATAGATCATTATGGGAACGTAAGTTCATGGTCTATTGCGACAACACACCATCAATATTAGAATGGGGAAGTGAAGAAGTAATAATACCATATCGTTCTCCAGATGGCAAAGTTAGGAGATATTATCCCGATTTCTATATCAAAGTTCGTGAAAAATCTGGAACAACATCAAGATATATTATTGAAATTAAACCAAAGAAACAAACAAAACCACCGTATGGCAAAGATAAAAGAACCAAAGCCTATAAGAACGCTGTTCTAACCTTCGCTAAAAATAAAGCAAAATGGAATGCTGCTGAGAACTACTGTGACGATAGGCAAATGAAATTTTTAATACTCACGGAAGATCACTTAGCAATATAGAAAAATGGCACAGGGATTCGCAACAATCCAGCGTAACCAACAAAAAAAGGACTCTGGATACACAACAATATTTGAAAAGATAACATCGGCAACTGGTGGAAAATCACAAACTTTCAATTGGTATAGAAATACAGTAACTAAAATAGCAGAAAGTTTCAAAAAAGACCCATCAAAAATTATCAGAAATGAAAGAGCAGATAGCAAAGGAACAGAAGAAGAAGAAGATGAGAATATATTAAGAAAGTATCCTGTATCTGGTCACCTGTATATGTTTGAATATAAGGCAAAAATGAAATATTTGCCTTATTATGATGCGTTTCCTCTTGTATATGTAATGAAAGCAACTCCAGATGAGTTTTGGGGTGCCAATTTACATTATCTACCTCCCAAGAAAAGAATACTAATAATCAAAAAGTTATTTGATGGTCGTATAGATATACCTAAGAGCTGCTTCCATAAATACTTAACTGATCAAATAGACGGTTATTTACTTGATCTTGCCTCCTCTGAATGGGATACTGCAATATTATTACCACTAGAAAATTTTGTAAAAAATATTAAAGGTGGTACTAGTAAATTTCCATACAAAAAAGAAGATGTATGGGATGAAACCAATGAAACCCTTTATGATAGAATCAAAGCAAGAAGAATCATTCATGGTTATGGTAAACAATCAGACAAAAATATGGTAACCTAACAATGGCAGATCCAACACAAAGTTCGCCCTCAGCACCAGAACCACCTACAGCATTTGCAACTGTAGTAGTATGACTTTCATTACTACATGGACTATAAATACGAGCATAAGGAGGTAAAATTATGGATGGAACATTTGAAGGTCAGATAAAAAAAGTTCCGCCACCTAGTAACAGCCGGAGCGGAAAAACTAAATGGTTTAAGTGGAAAATTGGTCCCGATGGGAAGGGGCAGTGGTGGTCTCAGACAGGATCCCATGCAGTCCAAGCACAGGAAGATTATATTGCACAACAAGGTGGAACTACTTCTTCAAAAATTGAGGTTAGTTCTGGACAGCTAGCAGCAGCAGGCGATGGAACGGTCGCACTATGGCCAAGTAATCAAAAGATAGATGATACAAACCACTATGTATTATTTCAATTTGGAACATATGTAGCACCTTTTGCAGGTTTGGGCGGAAGAGAAACTGCTACAGGGAAGGATGCATACCAAATATATAACCAAAGTACATCAGAGTTAAAAGCAAAATCTATCAAAACTAGTGGTGGGAAAAGTGTTAACTCTATCTACTTGCCAATGCCTCAAGACTTGAGTGTAGAACAAAAGGGAAACTGGCAAGGTAAAAAATTCACCCGT
>MPMC02280746.1_pt1 | contig 13288 bp, 8 predicted proteins | sample 1617281 | NCBI WGS metagenome assembly MPMC02 (sample SAMN05944809, study PRJNA350692) | marine metagenome | biome: marine; feature: ODZ; material: water; isolation source: 100 m water sample filtered on 30 um supor filter | place: Pacific Ocean | collected 2012-04-09 | depth 100m m | reverse complement strand
CTGCCCCATTTTGGGCTCGCGTCTGAGGCCGGTTTTCTCGGCTCGGGTGCCCCCGAGAACACGCGGACGAGTCTTCAATCGCGCGGCGCCCGATTCAGGGCTTATCATTCCACAAACCGCTTTCTATCGGACCGCTTCGGGGATTGTGAGATGGTGGGGTTATGGTCGATCCGCCCCAGCAGGACCCGGTCCCACCGCCACGCTCACCGGTCTTCATCGGGCTCGAGCGCACCATCAACATCGCTCATCGCGGGGGCATCGACCTCTATCCGGAGAACACCCTCCTCGCGTTCGAATCCGCGATCTCGCGTCACCGCTGCCCCATGATCGAGACCGACGTACAGCTGACGGCAGACAATGAGGTGGTCATCTTTCATGATCACACCCTCGATCGAACTACGGACGGCGCGGGCAAGGTGTCTGCGCACACTTGGGATGATTTAAGGCGGCTGGACGCCGGCTATCACTTCGCTCCGGATCCCGACGGTCCCCCGACCCGGCGAGGCCAAGGGATCGGTATCCCCACGTTGCGGGAGACGTTGCGGACGTTCCCGGAGACGCGCTTCAACATCGAGCTCAAGTCCTCGGATCCGACCATCGTGGACGCCACTGTCCGCGTCTTGCGGGACGAGGGCGCGACCTCGCGGGTGGTGGTGGGCAGCGAGCATGACGCGATCGGGGCCCAATTGGTGAACGCCTACCCCGAGGGCACCCACTTCTTCCCCCGGGACGCGCTGGTGGCGTGGGTCATGGCTGTCCACAATGGTCAGACACCGGACGCATCGGGCCCGTACACCGTCATCGATATGCCCATGACCTTGCAGGGCTATCCCCTGATCACGCCGGCCTTGGTGGCGGAGGCGCGTCGGGTGGGCTATTGGCTCAACGTGTGGACCATCGACGAGCTGAGCGACATGCGACAGCTCATCGGCCTCGGGGTAGACGGGATCATGACGGACCGGCCCGATCGCTTAGCCGAGCTCCTCGGCTAAGGACCCCGGACCGTCTCCGGTTCGGGCCTCTTTACAGCGGTGCAGGCCCGCTCCGGGGCCTCTGACAGTTCACCGATTCGCACGGGGGCGAGTCAGTCGACGCTCAAGCCGAAGGCGGCGCGGGTCTCGTCGGGGGAGGCGATCTCTCGGCCGCACTCTCGCGCGATGCGGACCAAGTTCTCGATCAGTTGGCCGTTGCCCGAGGTCTTCTCTCCATTGGGCAGGTAGAAGGTGTCCTCCACGCCCGTGCGGAGGTGGCCGCCCATCTCGGCGGTTTTGCGATGGAGATCCCAGACCTCTTGGCGCCCGATGGCGATGGTTTGCCAGTGGGCCTTTTGTGGAAGCTCTTCGATAAGTAGGGGGAGCCAACTGCTCTTGGCCGGCATGCCCGAGGAGACGCCCATGACGAGGGAGACGTGGATGGGATCCTTGAGCATGCCCACCTTCTCGAACATCGCGATGCTGCGGACGATGCCGGTGTCGAAGCACTCACACTCCGGCGCGATCCCCTCTTCGTTCATCACTTTGAGGAAGTCCTGAATCTTATCGACGGAGTTGTCGAAGAGCAGGGGAGGCCAAGCCCAATTGCCGTTTCGGCGCGCCTTCAAGTAGTTCAAAGAGCCCGCGTTCAGGGCCGCGATTTCGGGCTTACTCCGCTTCAGACAGGCCACTGGGCCCGAAATGTCGCTGCCCATGACCCCCGTGGAGAAGTTGAGGACCACGCCGGGGCAGGACTGCCGAATGGCCTGGGCGATCTCCTCGACGATGTCCGGATCCCAGGTGGGCATGAAGCCCATATCGGGTCGCTGATCGCGGAAATGGAGGTGCATGACCGACGCCCCGGCGTCGTAGGCCTCCTTGGCTGCCTTCGCCATCTCTTCGGGCGTGACGGGGACGGGGTGTTGGGCGGGATTGGTGAGCACGCCGGTCACGGCGCAGGTGACAATCGCTTTGTCCATCTTGGGCCTCGAGTGGTGGTTGAATCTTCCCTTCTCGGGGAGCGACATTCTCACACTTCGACGCCCGTGTCCCCCCTCAGCTTTCTCCGTCCCCCGACGTCGGATGTCGGCCTGCGGTGGTTTAGGCGTGAGCGGTGAGCCAGGTCGCCAGATCGGTAGCCATGGTTGAGAAGGACGGGGCCACGTAGATCTGGGGTTGGTAATCCGTGGGGTCGAAGGGCGTGGTGGCGATTCGGTCGATATCCCACGGCCGCAGCTCGGCCTCGGTGGCGAAACGGGCGAGCTCGCCGGCGCTGCTGAGCAGACCCGCGCCGTAGGCCTTCACCGCGCCGTCTTCCTCCAGCGCCCCAAACTCCAGCGTGTACCAATACAGGCTGATGAGCCGCTCGATGAGGGTGCCATCGGCGTTTGCCGCGGCCCGGCCGAAGGCGAGGCTCAAACGGGCGATGTCCAGGTGGGTGAGGGAGGCCGCGTGGCCCACCAGCTCGTGCACCACGTCCGGCTCCGGGGTGTATAGAGGCCGGGAGTGATGTCGGATGTATTGGGTCGACAAGAAGATGCCGTGGCCCAATTGCTCCAAGAAGACGCGGGGTGTCACCAGCCCCGCCGCCGGCTCCATGCTGAAGGGGCTCGTGGCCGACAGCGCTCGGTTGACGTGTTGCAGCTGAGGGATCTCGTGGCGATCGAGCGCCAACGCGTCTTGCACCACGTTCATCTCGCGGCAGACCCAACGGGCGTGTACGGGCGCCAAGGTCTCCAGAATGGTCCGCCAGACCCCGTGCTCTTCAACGGTGTAGGGGGCAAGGGGGACCGGCTGACCCGGCCTGTGGTCCATGGCGATGCGGGCGATGGCGTCTCGGCGTGCCCGATAGCTCTGGTCCCGGAATCCGGGATGGTCGCGGTCCAATTGGACCAGGAGCGTCTCCACGCTGCTTCCTCTCTCGCTTTGGTCGGGCAAGGGACCTTATCAGATGTCTCCTCTGCGTCGACACGCCCATGGGGAGTCCGGGGCTGAATGCGCGTTCGGGGGGGGACGGCGGTGTCGCCTTGGGGTCGGATACACCCCCGTATCGCGCCTGCCGGCCTCTCCGGTGCGGTCATGTCTCCTCCACTCGGCCCTTGTGGGTACCCGCCACATCTCCCTATTCTGCGGCGGTGACGTCGAGGGGTGAGGGCCGCAGTCGTGGAAGTTCGCGAGTTCGCAGAGCGCATCCTTTTCGGGCGCACGCTCGACGACAAATTGACCGGTGCGCAGGACCTCGTGGATCAGCATCGAGGCGACGGCATCCCCGTGCCGCCCATGCCGCATCGACCCGAGGGGCTGGCGCTCGACGACCCCCGGCCGAAGCGAAAGTTCCCCGGGTTGACCCCCGACGGTGACCCGCGCCTGCGGGGGCTCATCCTCCATTACTTCGCCAACCACGAGCTCCTGGCCACCGAACTCATGGCTTTGTTTCTCCTTCGCTTCCCCGAGGCCCCGGCGGCCTTTCGACGGGCGGTGGTGCACACCATCACCGAGGAGCAGACCCACCTCGAGCTCTATCGCCATCGCATGGCAGACTTCGGCGTGTCTTTGGGGGCCGTGCCCGTCAGTCGCTTCTTTTGGGACACCCTGGCCGAGATGAACGGGCCTTTGGAGTATCTCGCCGGGATGAGCCTGACCTTCGAGCAGGCCAACCTCGATTTCTCCCGACATTATATGAACCGGTTTCATGGCGTAGGAGATCTCGAGACCGTGGCGCTCTTGCGTCGCGTCTACGAGGACGAGATCGGACACGTGAAGCTAGGGGCGGTCTGGTTTGAGAAGCTGCGCGAACCCTCGGATCGCCGCGCTTTTTGGGATCGGTACCGCGCCGCGCTCCGCCCGCCCCTCACCCCCGCCAGGGCCCTCGGTCTAGGCTTCGACCACGAGGCGCGCATCGCTGCGGGTTTGCCCCGGGACTTCATCGAGGCGCTGCAAGGGTTCAGTTACTCCAAGGGTCGGACGCCCGATGTATATCTGTTCAACCCGGCCGCCGAGATTCATCTGGCACACGGTCACGTGGTGGACCTGCCGCGCGCTGTGTCCGGCTTGACCCGCGACCTCGAGACCCTGCCCATGTTCCTGGCCGGCGCTGACGACGCTGTGCTCGTGAGTCGTCCACCGAGACCCGGTTTCTTGGCCGGCCTGCGTGACGCGGGCGTGTCCATTCCCGAGTTCATCACCTCCGATGGGTTGGCGTCGCCGGCGCGGTCGTACGCGGCGTTGGTGCCGTGGGCCTGGAGTCCCGACAGTCGCGACGCATTCGCGTCTCGTCTCGTCGCGCAGCCCGACTTGGCGCCTGTGGAGGTGGCGCGGGCGGCCTTCGAGAAGAGCTGGGCCGCAGGGTTGGCGCGCCATTGGGCCGAGCAGCACGCCGCCGATTGGTTAGCCCCCGACTCCGTGGTGGGCGCAGCGTACGAGACCGTGGACGCGGCCTTGGACGCGGTGACCAGCCTGCGTGCCGAGGGCGAGCCGGTGGTCATCAAAGCCCCGCTGGGTTCGGCGGGGCGGGGGATGATCCGAATCCTGACTGACGCTGATCCGGGCCGAGCCCGGGCGTGGATTCAACGGGTCCAGCGCGCGCAAGGCGCCGTAGTCGTCGAACCCTGGCTGAACCGCGTGGCCGATCTGAGCGTTCAGATCTTCGTCAACGATGACGGCGGCGTACGGGTGGCGGGCGTCACGCGGTTCGAGGCTGACGCGCGCGGCCAGTATCAAGGCACATGGGTCGGCCGACCCCTCCATGGTCTCGACGACCCCGTTCGACGCTTCCTCATCGGGCCGGGCGGCGGCTGGCGGGCGTTCGCACACCTAGAGGCCGTGGGGCGGTACGTCGGGGACGCGCTCTACGGCCTGGGACACCGCGGGCCGGCGGGGGTGGACGCCTTAGTCTATCTCGACGCCGTGGGGGCGTTTCGGCTCAAGCCGATCGTGGAGGTGAACCCCCGCTACACCATGGGCCACCTGGCCCTACGTTTGGGCAAGCGTCTGGGCAACCAGCGCGCCGGACGCTTTCGCCTGGTCACCGCCGCCATGGCCAAGACGGCGGGCGCGGCCTCGTTGGCCGACCATGTGGCGGCCTTGGGACCGGAGACGCTCTGTCTCACGGACCCGGAGGGGGCGGCGCATGTCGTCGCCGTGCTCGAACCCCATGGGCGGGCCGCTCGCGCGCCGTCGGCGTCTTAGCGCCGTCTTAGCGCCGTCTTCTGCCCGGCTCATGGGGCTGGGCGGCTGACCTGCCTCACAGGGGGGATCGACGCGCACCTGTCTCGCTGCTAGAGTGTTCTCGGCGTCCATTCGACCCGGGGGGAATCATGAATCGCAGCGCACGTCGCCGAAGTCGGCGGTATCGCTCTATTTTTCGTCACAATCCGAACTTTCGGTTATTGCAGGCCACGATCATCGCAGCGCTCGGGAGCGGCCCCATGGGCTGTACGCCCACCAGTGACGGCGGCGGTGACGATGACGACGCGATGATCGTCGCGGACGGCAGCCAAGTGTCCGATATGATGCCTGTGGAGCCCGATAATGGGCCTGCGCCGGATCCGGACGGTGCGCCGCCGGTCCAGGACGCAGCGCCTCCGACCGTGGACGCGGTCTCACCGCCACGGGACGCCTCACCACCTCCTGTGGACGCAGCCCCGCCGGCGGTGGACGCAGCCCCGCCGCCAGTGGACGCCGCCCCGCCGCCTATGGAGAACTGTCGGGACCCTCGACCGGTGCTCGGGCAGGGGCAGCCCACGGGCCTCGTCCAATGCGCCGACCAGAGCATGAATCGCGTTGAGCCGGTGCAGTGTCAGCCCCTCAATATGGGCAACGCTTGCCCGCCCGGCGGCAACGAGCATGGAGAGGATCAATGCCTCGTCGACGCCGACTGTGACGCTCGACCCAACGGTCGCTGCATCATGGCGGGCGGGGGTGGCCAACTCCCGATGTGCGGCTGCCAGTACGCCTGCGAGACCGACGCCGATTGCGATGAGGGGCGATTCTGCCTGTGCGCCGGGGTGGCGTTCCAAAGCAGTCTATGTGTCCGCGCCCAATGCCTCACCAACGACGACTGTGAGAGCGGAGAGTGCGCCGTGGTGGTGGGGGAAGGCGGCTGTGGGACCGAGGCCTGGAGCACGTGTCGACAGCCCACGGACACCTGCCGCAGTTACGCCGACTGTAACATGGAGGGCGCCTTCGAAGGTTGCGTCGGCGGTCGCCAAGGTCTCGAGTGCCAGGCCCTGCCCGTCTGCGGTCGGCCGCTCATGTTGGCCGGTGAAGCGCGCATGGCGGAAGAGATCACGCGCACGGACTGGACCACGGATGTGCGACCTCAGGTGACCGACCTCTCTGCTGCGGATCGGTCGGTGTTGGCCACCTGGTGGCGCGGTATCGCCGCTCTCGAACATGCGTCGGTGGCGAGCTTCGGTCGCTTCACCCTCGAGCTCATGCAGTATGGCGCTCCGGCCCATCTCCTGGCCGACACTCAGGTGGCGGCCGCCGACGAGGTCGACCACGCCCGGCTGGCCTACGGGCTGGCCTCTGCCTACGCCGGGATGCCCCTCGGCCCCGGCCCCCTCGATCTGTCGGATATGACCCTGAGCGGATCTCCAGCAGAGGCGGTGACCCATCTGGTGCAAGAGGCGTGTTTGGGGGAGACCTTGGGCGCAGCCGAGGCCCGGGCCATGGCCGAAGACGCCACGGATCCCATTGTGCGCGAGGTGTGCCGCAAGATCGCCGACGAGGAGAGCCGTCACGCGGTCCTCGCCTGGCGGGCGTTGAAGTGGTTCCTCGACCAAGACGCAGCCCTGGTGGGAGTGGCGCAGGTCGCCCTCTCCGAAGCCGTGACGACTCACCTCGCCACGTCCGAGTCGGGGCACGACGGCATCCCGGGCCATGGACTCTTGGGCGCGCCGGAGCGACGCGCGCTGCATCAGGCCACCATCGAAGCCGTGGTGCTGCCCTGCGCGGTCAATCTGGGAATGCGGCTGGACCTCGCTTGACCGCGCTGCCCCGCCCGCTGCGGGGCGCCGCCCGCCTCAAGGGCACTCGACGCCGATGTCGAGGGTGTAGCGATTCTCGGCGCCGCCGAACCCGTAGATTCGAAGATAGACTTGCTCTGCGACCGCGCCGTTATTGGTGTAGGTCAATCGCTCGTCGTCGGTGCTGCTGCTGGACGCACCCAACCAGAACTCAGCGGCGTCATACGCGGTGATGTCCACGTCCCCATCGGCGTGGGTGAAGCGGACGTCGAAGGTGATCGTGCCACCCTCGCAGACGGCCACTTGGTACCAGTCGTCGTCGAAGCTGCCCAAGAAAAGGCCGGGATAGCCGCCGGGCGCCAGCGCAGTCGCGCTCTCGAAGTCGTCGTTCTCTTCGAATTGATCATCACCCGGCGCGTCCTCCACGCAGGCGTCGGCGACACAGATTTGACCCAGGCCGCAGTCGGCGTTTCGACGACAGGCCACGCACGCGCCGCCCTCGCACACGCCGTCGGGACAATCACCGTCGCCGAAGCAGGCGCCGTCGGGGCAGTCCAGACTGATGTTGAGGTCGTAGTCATTGGACGCGCCGCCCCAGCCATACACACGAAGCGAGATCAGCACCGGCGCGTCGTCGTTATTGGTGAACTCGAGGGACTCGTCGTCGGTGCTGCTGGCGGCGCCGAGGAGCCGGAGCCCGTTGGCGCTATAGATGGCGATGTCCAGGTCGCCGTCGGCGTCGATGAAGAGCGCGTCGAAGGTGACGGTCCCGCCCGCGCAGACCTCGACGGTGAACCAGTCATCCTCGCCGCCCGCCAAGAAGAGCCCGGGGAATTGACCTGCGGCCATGAGCGCGGCGTCGGCCTGGTCGTCGTTCTCCTCGAAGCGGTCATCGCCGGGTTCGGGGGGCAGATCCGGGACACACTCACCGGCATCGCAACGCTCGCCATCGGCGCAGTCGGCGTCGTCTCTGCAGCCTTCGGGACACACCAAGCCGATGTCCAGGGTGTAGGTGTTCGACGCGCCGCCCCAGCCGTATACGCGGAGGCTCACCGTCGTGGGCGCAGCGCCGTTATTGGTGTACTCGAGGGACTCGTTGTCCGTGGTGCTGGCCGCCCCCGCTAGGCGAAGCCCGTCGGCGCTATAGGTGGTGATGTCCAGGTCGCCGTCGGCGTCCGTGAACAGCACGTCGAAGGTCACGGTGCCGCCGGGACAGACCTCGACGTCGAACCAGTCGTCGTCGCCGCCGGCCAAGATGAGCCCCGGGTATCGGCCCTGCGCCAAGGCGGCCGCAGCGCCTTGGTCGTCGTTCTCTTCGAATTGGTCATCCACCGGCCCGCCGGGCACGCAGGCGCCGGCTTGGCAGGCGTCACCTTGGGGGCAATCGGCGTCAGCGCGACACTCGACGCACTCGCCGTCCACGCAGACGCCGTCGGGGCAGGCCGCGTCGCCCACGCAGCCCTCCGGGCAGTCGATGGTGACGTTTAGGCCGTAGGCGTTCACCGCGCCTCCGAAGCCGAAGACGTGGAGCACGACGTCTACGGCCACCGCCTCTCGGTTCTGGTAAATCAGCAACTCGTCGTCCGTGATGCTGCCGGCACCGTCGAGGTAGAAACCGTTGGCTGAGAACAGGTTCAAATCCACGTCTCCGTCTGCGTGGATGAAGGTGACGTCAAAGGTGACGGTGCCCCCACCACACACGGTGACGCGGTAGAAGTCGTCGTCGGCGGCCAAGAGATCCGGATAGGCGCCGGCCTCGAGGGGGGCCGCCGATTCGAGGACGTCGTTCTCTTCGAATCGATCCTCTCCGGGGCCTCCCGGCACACAGGCGTTAGCCTCGCAGATTTCACCTTGGGGGCAGTCGTCGTCTACGCCGCAGTCCACGCAGACCTGGTCGACGCAGATCCCGGCGGCGCAGTTGACGTCGTCGAAACACTCGGGACAGGCCACCGCGACGTTGAGGGCGTAGTCGTTCGATGCGCCCCCGAAGCCGAAGATCCGAATGTGGACGGTCATGGGCACCGCGCTGTCATTGGTGTACCGGAGCTGCTCGTCGTCCGTAATGCTGGCGCTCCCGCCCAGCCGGCGATTGTCTTCGTCGAAGGCGGTCAGATCGAGGTCGCCGTCAGCGTCGATGAAGAAGACGTCAAAGGTGAGGGTTCCGCCGGGACAGAGCGCCACGCGATACCAATCATCGTCCTGGGCGAAGAGACGCAGGTCGGCGTATTCGCCCATCTGAACGGGCGTCGCGGTGTCGAAGACGTCGTTCTCCTCGAAGCGGTCGTCCATGGGCGGCGCCGGCACGCAGGCGTTGGCCTCACAGACCTCGTTCACGCCGCAGTCGCCGTCCGCACGGCAGGGGAGGCATTCACCGTCTTCGCAGACCCCATCGGGGCACTCGTCGTCGCCCTGACAGCGCTCGGGACAGACCAGGGAGACGTTGAGGGCGTAGTCGTTCTCGGCGTTGCCGAAGCCGAAGATACGGATGTAGACCGTCGCCGGCTCATCGCTGTCGTTGGCGAAGACGTACTGTTCGTTATCCGACAAGCTGGCCGCGCCGCCCAGGCGCCGTTCGTCGGCGTCGTAGACCGTCAGATCGAGGTCTCCGTCGTCGTCGATGAAGAGAACGTCGAAGGTGAGAGTACCGCCGGGGCAGACCACCACCGCGTACCAGTCATCGTCGGCCGCCGCGAGGCGCAGGTCATCGTATGCACCGGGCTCGAGAGGGGCGGCGCCGATGAAGTCGTCGTTCTCCTCGAAGAGGTCGTCGCCGGGCGCCCCCGGGACGCAGGCGCCGTCCCGGCAGACCTAGCCTTCGGCGCACTCGTCGTCACCGCGGCAGCCCACCAGACAGTCCACCGTGACGTTCAGATCGTAGTCATTGGAGGCGCCGCCGAAGCCGAAGACGCGGAGATAGATCGTCTCGGCCGCGTCACCGTCGTTTTCGTAAACGTATTGTTCGTCATCGGTGGCGCTGGCCGCGCCGCCGATCCGACCGCTGTCGGCGTCATAGACCGTGATGTCCAGATCACCGGCTCCATGCGCGAAGAGCACGTCGAAGGTGACCGTGCCGCCGGCGCAGACCTCGACGCCGTACCAATCCTCGTCAGCGGCCGCCAGGAACAGGCCGGGATAGGCGCCGGGGTCGATGTCAGCCGCGTCGGCGAAGAAATCATTCTCCTCGAAGCGGTCGTCGTCGGGTTCCAGGGCCTCTCTTTGACAGTCGGCGTCGCAGCCGTCCCCGGGCGCTTGGTTCCCGTCGTCGCAGGTCTCGCCGGGATCGACGTTGCCGTCTCCGCACCGTGGGGCGACTTCGATCCGACAATCGGCGCTACAGCCATCACCCGGTCGCTGGTTTCCGTCATCGCACTCTTCGTCGGGATCTTGGCGGCCGTCTCCGCATTGGCCCATGGGCTCGGGTTCGCAATCGGCGTCGCAGCCGTCGCCGGGGATTCGATTGCCGTCGTCACAGCCCTCGCCGGGATCTCGGATCCCGTTGCCGCAGCGATCCACGGCTTCGGGCTGACAGTCGGCGTCGCAGCCGTCACCGGGTCGCTGGTTTCCGTCGTCGCAGCCCTCGCCGGGGTCTTGGACACCGTCCCCACATCGGCCGCCCGGGGGCGCCTCGGGCCGGCAGTCGGGACCACAGCCATCTCCGCCTACATTATTGCCGTCATCACAGCCTTCGCCGGGATCGAGCGTCCCGTCGCCGCAACGGGGCGCGGCCTCTGAACGACAGTCTTCGTCGCAGCCGTCTCCGGGGATCCGATTGCCGTCGTCACACTCTTCGTCGGGGTCTCGGAAACCGTCACCGCAGAGCTCCACGTCCTCCGTTTGGCAGTCGGCTCCACACCCGTCACCGCCCACCCGATTCCCGTCGTCGCAGGTCTCGCCCGGGTCAATTCGGGCGTCGCCGCAGACCGGCTCGGCCTCGGCCGTGCAGTTGGGAGAACAGCCGTCATCCGGCTCCATATTGCCGTCGTCGCACTCTTCGTCACCTTCCACGGCGCCGTTGCCGCAGATGGGGATCTCCGACCGGCATTGGGCGTCGCCGCCGTCGCCGTCCACGGTGTTGCCGTCGTCACAGATCTCACCCTCTTGGAGGGTCCCGTCCCCACAGCGTCCGGCGGCGCCGCAATTGGGTGCGCAGGGCTCTCGGCGGCAGAGATCGTCACAGTTGTCGCCTAGGTTCGTGTTGCCGTCGTCGCACTCCTCGCCCAGCTCAATGAAGCCGTTACCGCAGATCGGCACGAGTACGCCGACCCCCGCGTCACGCTCTCCCACTAAGGCGACGGGCGGGACGACGGCATCGCTGCACCCCAGCCCGCACGTCAGCAGTGTGGTGCAGAGGAGCCCTAAGGTCTGGGATCGGTTCATGGGGACCTCCCGATTTTCTATGACCGGAGAATAGGAGTTTGACCTGGGTACGGGCAAGGCCGGGTGGGTATGTCGACGGAGGAATGTGCCCCACTCTCGGCGCTTTCGACGCACCGGGTCAGCCTCTTTGGGGCCGACTTTCGTGACCCGTGAGCGGGGCGTAGGCCAACGTCAGACAAGGGAGCGCTGAGGGTCGCCCAGCGGGGTCCGCGCGAATTTTCGCTGGCAAGATGCCCCGAGGTCATGGCACCAATCGGCCAGCAATCCCCTTTATCCTGGAGTCGGTGTCCATGTTCGAGTCACGCCTTTTCCCGTTGGTGGTCAGCCTGGTCTTGGCCTGTCTTACGGGCTGTAAGAAAGAGGCTGCAGACGCAGGAAGTAAGCAGCCGGGCGCCAAGCCCGCGGTCGCAGAGAAGCAGGCTGAAGACAAGAAGGCCGTAGAGAAGAAGGCGAAGCCGGCCGCCCAAGAGGGTGCCTTGATGTCTAATGAGGAGGTGGTCTTCGATCCCCGCAATCCCCCGCCGGGCTTCACCACGTGCCACCGAAATCACTGCCACCGAGTGGGCGGCGGCGTGGCCTCTTACCAGCAGGTCATGAACGAGATCGGCGCCACCAAGATCATCGGGGTGCCCAAGCGGCCGCCGATGCCCAAGGCGCCTGCCGATGTGGCCGCGCCGCCCGCCGACGCCGTGAAGACGGCCAGCGGGTTGGCGTCGAAGCTCCTCAAGGCGGGCACCGGCGCCAAGCCCGGCCCCACCAGCGTGGTCACCGTCCACTACACGGGCTGGACCACGGACGGCAAAGGCTTCGACAGCAGCATCACCCGCGGCCGACCTGCGACCTTCCCGCTGGGTCGGGTCATCGCCGGCTGGACCGAGGGGCTTCAGTTGATGACCATCGGCGAAGAGCGTCGTTTTTGGATCCCCGAAGACCTGGCCTACAAGGGCCGACGCGGCGCGCCGGCGGGCATGTTGGTCTTCGATGTGGAGCTGATCTCCATTCGCTGAGCGCGCTCAAGCGGCGAGGCGACCGATCTTCTTGAGTCGGGGCCAGGCGCCGATCACCAAGACCAGCGCCAAGAGCAACAGTCCGAGCGCGCCGCTGCCCACTCGGGCGGCGAGGGCCGAGGTGGGCTCCTCCTCGAAAGCCCAGCGCGGGCGCGCGTCCAGATCGGCCACCGTGAAGCGTGCGCCGGCGCGAACGCGGGCGGCGAAGAAGTCCCGAAAAGTCCCATGGAAGGCGTCCAATTGGGCGTTGAATCTTGCGTGGCGGACGGCGCCGGATCCGGCCACGTCCTCGAGGGCCGTTTGAACCACGATGGCCGGGGACAGGAACCGGAGCCACGTCATCATGTCCCGACGCTCCTCCAGGGTCTCTCTCAAGGTCTCAGCGTCCTCTTCGCCGTGCTTTTGCAGGGCGTCTTGGGCGGCGAGCCGTTTTTGAGCGAAGGCTTTGGTCTTGGTGTCGACGTCGTGTCGACCCTCCAGGCCCGAGAGCGTGCGCTCGACGTCTCGGGCGTCCTCGCGCGCGTCATGCATCGACTCAACGCCCGAGGGCGGCGGATGCAGGGCGTCGACGGCGACGTGAACCAGGCCAGGAATGACCACCACCACCACCAGCCAGACGCCCACCAAGAGTAGGGCGTTGCCGGCAGAGGTGCCGCCGCGGGCGTTGATCCAGATGGACAGGGCGAACCAGAGGAGCGCCCACGTGACCAGGACGAGGCCGTAGAGACCGATGTCCGTCCAGGCGCCTTCGGCGCTCAGGTCGGCGCCTGCGATGACGAGGCCGGCGAGGGCGAAGACGAGGGTCACCCCACACAGGGCCAGAGCGCGAGCGCCGGCTTTGCCCAGCACCAGGGCGCCTTGAGAGACGGGCTGCGAGAGGAGCATGGCCAAGGTGCCCCGCTCTCGCTCACCGCTGAGCAGCTCGTAGGACAGGGCGATGATCACCAAGGGAAAGAGGACCACG
>MPMC02223158.1_pt1 | contig 13320 bp, 21 predicted proteins | sample 1617281 | NCBI WGS metagenome assembly MPMC02 (sample SAMN05944809, study PRJNA350692) | marine metagenome | biome: marine; feature: ODZ; material: water; isolation source: 100 m water sample filtered on 30 um supor filter | place: Pacific Ocean | collected 2012-04-09 | depth 100m m | reverse complement strand
TTGCTTTTTTTTGAATTTTGTTGCTTATCTCAGAAGTAATTTTACTCTTAATAAGCCTTATGGCTACAAATTTCAGTCCTTCAAATTTCCTTGAATGATTAATTGCAACTAACTGTGCCCATGCATTGATGATTACTGATCAGTTGAACCATGTTGTTCAAATACCAGACTAACTTTATCCATTGCAGCCCTTAGATCCCTCATGTAACAGTTAAAACCTTCAGGATCATTCCCCAGTGTTGGCATCCTGTAACCAGCTCTTTGGGCTTTATGGGCAATCTCAGCGTAGTCCCAATCGATATGCTTCGCCATTTGTCAATGAATTCCTTTGTTTAGATCATTATCTCTTTAGACCGATTGTCGTCAACTTGGCTGCCGACCTCAGCGTGGTAGACGCATTTTTCATCTGGGTCGATCAGTTCTGGCTCAGGTGCTGCCTTGATTACAGATGGCTGAACAAATTCAATCACCATCTCTAGAGTCATGAGCAGCAGCCGAAATGACGCGACCCACATCCAAGCCTGTTTGTGGATCAACAGCTGTTGTGAAATTCTGCCCAATCCTGCCGCCAGAATTGCCATGATGCTGCGAGTGGAGTCTGGGAGAAGATCAGCCCTCATCCGAAGGCATACCCTCCGAACAAAACCTACTTCTCATAACGCTATAATATCAATAAGATACTGGATCTCAGCTCTCTGTTTTCTCAACCATCACCATGTCTGAACCTCAAGATCTCTCCGTACTCCTTGCTCCCGCAGGCCAGCTCAGTTCTGACGGGCAATTAAGAGAAACCATCAGCGAGCGTCGGGATCGCAAGGGAGAAGATTTCCCCCTCTGGCACTTGCCCCCCGGTCTGGTTCAGAGTTTCCATCTGGCTGACCCAGGCTTTGAGGCAGTCATTGCCGAAGATCCCTCTGTGATCATCTGGCTGCAGCTTCGATTCGGTGGCGAGATCAGCAGCACCCAGCTCTGCATCGATCAGCTTTGGCAACAGGCCAGCGCACTTCCCCCCAAGGCACCCTTGACAAAGCTCGAACTGCAACCATCGAAAGCAGCACCTCAGATCTGATGAGGCTCCTGCACAAGATCACGATTCACTGCCGGCAGACGCAACGCACCTTGATCTGTGAGGTGCCTGATGGGGAATACATTCTGCGTAGTTTTGAAGCCCAGGGAGATGAGCTGCCCCTCTCCTGCCGAAACGGCTGTTGCACGACCTGCGCAGTAAGAGTGCTTTCGGGGGAATTGGACCAATCTGAAGCCATGGGACTTTCAAAGGAACTGCGCGCCAGAGGTTATGGCCTGCTTTGCATCGCCAGGGCCATCGGGCCTCTGGAGGTTGAGACCCAGGACGAGGATGAAGTTTACGATTTACAATTCGCTCATCTTTTCGGAAGGGACTGAGATCTAAACCACTCACCCCGCACTCCATGCACAGACTTGCCAGGCTTCAATTTTTGACCTGCTGGCAGATCAGATCCAGACAGAGGTCCTGACATAACATCACAATCAGGAGGCAGGCCGAGGTTGCCTACCAGACGCTGTGGCTTTTAACGCAATCTCTACAGTGACCAGACTATTCCAGGAGTGACTGACTCATCGACGCCGTGCTGTTCTCTAAAAGCTATTGATGCCTCTAATCACGTTTGCTGACAATAGGTTTCTAGGCTCATCTCAGGCAGATTGCTCCAATCAGCTACTGAACAGATGCTGATGGTCATGAAGCTGGCAACCCCTAGGACCTGATTAAATACAGTATCGTGAAATAATAATCCAAACGCGCAATTAACTCCTCACTCCCATGGGTGCAAAAGCCGCATCGATTTTCACTGTCATAGCTCTGCTTTGCCTTATGGCAGTCTTTCCAGCCCTCAGAGAGCTCTGGATCGTTGTCATTGTCAAGGCCTTGCCATCCTTTTTCACCCTTGGCCTCAGCACTGTCATCCTTTACAAGGCCTTCCGTTACCCACGAGGAACAGCATTTACCTTCCTTGGTCTCGTGCAGATTGGTTTCACGGGCTGGCTTCTCTGGTTGGCGATTCAAGCAAGCTATATATGGTTGCTGATTCCGATATTGATTGCAGCAATCCTCGTCGGGCCAAGGTCAGCCAAAGCAACTTGGAAATGGCTTGACGTTGATCGTTATTACAGACACAAACCCGAAACAGCTATTGAGGATTAAAACCAAGGTTTTTCTAGAACTTTCGATTGATTCTATTGCTTTTGAGATTGGAATGCCCTTGGGCAGTATCTTATGATTTAATCTATCAAGATCTAGAGTTGAGCTTGTTCCTGGTTTACTTATCTTCAGGTAAATTGAAATCTCGCTATCTGCACTAGATTAAAGTTTTCTATGTTGTTTGCTACTTTTTTGATTGTATTATTCTAAGTCGCTAATGTGCTATCCATTGGCTGGAAGAACTGTCTGATCATCAGTTGTACAAAGCGCAGCTGAAAGCGCCTCTTGGCAAGGCCGGAGCTGTTTTGGGCTTCGCGGAAGTTGTCTACGATCTGATCACGCAATTGAAGGAATTTACCATCTTCAAAATTAAAGACTTTGGGGAAGGCTCTGCGGGCGGCTTCGTTTGTCCTCGTAATTACCTCTGAGTCAAAAAGTACAGCATCTATTCCAAGAAGTTCATAGAAATCACCGCGTTCACAAACCGTTAGGCTGTGGGTAATGAATACACTCCAAAGAAAAAATCTACTTAGTATGTCACCTCGCAAGCCTTTGGTGATGCCAGGCCAGGAACGGATTAACATGTTAAAAATATCACCGTGGCGATTTTCGTCCTGACACCACGGTTCAAAGAAGTCGAATAAGGGAGCGAAGGAATTATCAGGATTGGCTTTGAGATGACGATCCATCAGGATGTATCGCCAATAACCAATTTTTTCAGACAGATAGACCGAATAGAGCACCCAGCTAAGGGGGAACCATGTGGCCGGGCGTTTGCCTCCAAGGTGTGGAAGATCAATATCTATGCCCTCGGATACCAAGGCACGGTTCAGGAAGCCTGCATGCCGGGCTTCATCCCTTGATAGCAGTGTGAAGATCTTACTCAGTTCTGGACGGCCTTTCTTAAGCTGCCGAGCCATCTCCTTGAACAACAGGAAACCTGAGAATTCAGAGACACAGGACCTAACCAGATAGCTCTCATAGACAGACTTTTCTTCTGGTGAGAGCTCTTGAAGCCGATCCAGGCATGCCTTGCGATCAAAGTGGGTGCGGTTGTAATCAGCCTCCATCTCCTTGATCAGGGCCTCGAACTCTGGTCTTGTTCTCTCAAGGCTTGTTTGAGCAGCCTTATCGAACTCTGTGATGTAAAAGCGCGGAGTGAGCAGGTCTTCACTCAGGTGTGGAGCGGCGGGGGCCTTCGAGTGGGAGGCCTTCTTGTCGAGGGCGGTGACTGTCAAACCTGTGACCTAGCGGGTGAGCATTGGCTGGAATCTAGGATGAACCCCCATTCCCCATGCAGTAGCCAGGCTTGAAACTGCTGAAATCTTAAGACTCCTGTCGATTTTTCGAGGCTCACTTGAGCTGTTGCTTTTTTGGTGCTCAAATCAGCAGATCGCTAAATTTCAGCTCTTCTCAGCTTTCAAAGCAGAGAAGCTCAACAAGAAATCACAGAATAACAAGATCATGATGATGCGCAAGTCGAATTCTGTTTTTATCGGTTAGATTCCCTCGAGAATTCAACAGTGCTTTTTATGGAGTACCTCGGCGAGTACTTCAAAGTTTTCTCAGAGCCAAACCGTCTGGCAGTTCTGGATGCTCTCAGATCCGGTCCCAGAAATGTGACTGCTGTTGTGGAGTCAACAGGACTCAGCCAAGCCTTGGTCTCCAAGCACCTCAAACTTCTTACCATTGCTGGGGTGATCAGACGGCGTCCGGAAGGTGCACTGGTCTTTTACGAGGTGAATGATAAGGCGGTATTTAAATTCATCAGCCAGGCCGAGAAACTGATGCAGACATCCCGACGACAGCAGTTGGATGCCCTGGCCGCTGGCCTCTGATGCTCCCCGAAAAAGAAGCTGAGGGCCTTCCTCGTTCCCTACAGGAGCTGAGAGCTTGTCTGGTTAGAGGGGAGAAGCATTTTCCTGGCCTCAACCTGGACGAACTTGATGGCATTGATCTCGACCTCTCTCATTGCGATTTGCATGGTGGGGGATTCAAGGAAGCACGGTTTGGCCACGCGCGCCTGCATGCTGCAAACGTTAAGGGATGTTGCTTCCGACAATCGATGATCTGGGGAGCTGATCTGTCAAAGCTTCAGGCCTCCCATTCCTTCTGGCAGGATGCCGACCTCTCCAGTTCAAGACTCCAGGGAGCAGACTTCAGCAACGCCTTTATGCATCGCTGCAGTTTCCGTGGAGTGGTGGCAGCCGACAGCATCTGGTTGAATGCTCGTCTTGTTGAAGCTGATTTCCGCTCCGGTCTTGATCAGCTTACCGACCTCGGCGGGGCCAATTTCACCGATGCTGATCTGAGTTTTGCTCTCTTTCAGGGCGCTCAGCTCCATCACGCCTGCCTTAAGGGCAGCTGCCTGTACGGGGCAAATTTCAACCGTGCCGACCTTCACGGCGCAGACCTGAGGGGATGCGATCTCAGGGATACGCAACTGCAGGACTGCAACCTGGATCAAGCGCTCCTAGAAGATGCCCTACTGCCTTGCAAATAACAATAATCAGCCAGATAGAGACAATGTTTTTACCATTCGAAATTTAGTTATTGTTTTCACCAGATTAATATGGGTAATAAAGTTTGTCAGTTTTTGTTGGATTAAGGCTTGCCCTGCGGATGGAGGATAGTCTGTCATCAATATATTATTCAGGCCAATAAGCTTAAAATTATCTTGCCTGCCTAAGCAACCTACGATGACTGCTCCGCGAAGGTTTGTCCACGAGTTTTTGTCTACGAAGGCTTTTGTCCCTGACATCCTCCTCTCAAAAAATATAACAACCCTTGCTTCGACAGGATTCGAATCAGACCAGACGCGCTCCACTGCAACAACGTCGCTGTTGGGGGTCAAAGACCGCTGCAATGGTTCGGATCAGCCAACGCCCCTCTCCCGTGACCTGCACCTGGCTGAGTTCTCCACAGGACTCGAGCTCAACCAATCCATCAGCGGCCAGATCCTTAAGCTCATTCCACTCAAGGCTGAAACGATTGCGATCTAGCGTGATGGCGAATTTACACATCAACTGCTTGATCAGCGTCTGACGTTCGATCAGCTCCGGATCTCGCACTTCAATCCCCCGTTCAACCGGCAATGTCCCTGCTGCGATTTGCTTTGTATAGGCCTTCAGATCCCGTTGGTTCTGACTGATCAGATGGGGGAACTGACTGATGGCGGTGGGACCGACTCCCAGCAGATCAAGCTCGCCACCGAGGGTGTATCCCTGAAAATTACGATGTAAGTCCCCCTGTAAAGCGGCCTTGGCGAGACTGTCATCGGCTAGGGCGTAGTGGTCCATGCCAATGGCCACATAATCACTCTGCAAAAGATCTCGATGGGCTTGCTCAAGCATGGAGATACGCTCACGACGGCTGGGCAGATCATCCGCAGCGATCTTGCCCTGAAGCGGCAACTTCTCAGGCAGGTAGGCAAAGGAAAACAGCGAGATGCGATCGGGTCTCAGCTCCCTCACCAGCTCGATGGTGCGACGGAACCGATCCGGTGTCTGCAAAGGTAAACCGCAGATCAGGTCTACATTCACACTGCTGAAGTCAGCCTCCCGCAACCAACCCATCACCCGACGCAGCTGTTCAACAGGAACCACTCGATTCACAGCTTTCTGAACCTCTGGATTGGCATCCTGAATGCCGAAGCTGATCCGGTTGAACCCCACACGTCTCAGGTGGAGAGCCGATTCCTTACTGAGAAATTCTGGATTCACCTCGATGGAGGCTTCCAAGTCAGAGGTGACTTCGAACCGGCTTGAGATCAGCTCCCACAAACGTGTGATCTCGTCGTCATTGAGGTAATTCGGTGTGCCTCCACCCCAGTGGATCTGAGCCAGAGGACGGGACTTGGTCATGGTCGTCTTAAGCAGCTCAAGCTCCTTAGAGAGAGTGTCGAGGAATGGTCCAACAATTTTCGATCCGAGTTGGGTGGCGATCCTGTTGCATCCGCAGTACCAACATGCATAGCGGCAGAAGGGAATATGGACGTAGAGAGATAAGGGATGATCAGATGGCTCCGCCAGTTGTCTGCTCATATGTTCCGGGCCAACATCGGAACTGAATGCAGCAGCAGTGGGATAACTGGTGTATCGGGGAACAGGTTTGTCGTACTTAATCAACAGGTCCGTCAATCGTTTTGAGCCGATTAGAGAAGTCATCTTGAAGTTCGTTTTGATTGATTAGACAATGGATCAGATCAACTGCTTCACAGTTGCTCGAGTTCTGCCAGCAGGCGTTGAGTGGCCTGAAAAGCAACATCTGCCTCCTCAAGTAGTTCCGTTTCTTCCTGATCAGTCAGCTTAAGTTGCTCAAATCCATCATGCAAGCCTTGCTTCAGTTCTTGTACAGGTCGATCAAACATCCAGAAATGAAGACTCGAAAAACCATGGGATTGCAAAATTGTGTTGGCTTGAGAGCCAAGCTGCTGCCCCCCCGAGAGATCACCGCCATAACGGACGTAGACATGAGCCATCAATCGATGCGGGGCCTGACGAGCAAGCAACTTCAATTGCTCCTGCCAAGCCCCTGCAGCGACAGAAACAGGCGTGACTGGCAGAGAAGTCAACATGGAAATGTCATGTTGCAAGGCCTTGGAGCGGGCCAGGTCAGACCAGGGAATCATTTCAGCTCCCAGGGCGTAGGCAAGTCCAGGAGCATTCTCTTCCAGAAAGGAATAGGCAGGTGCCAGGGCTCTCAACAACGACGCCAACTGCAATGCAGTCGCCTTGCCATCGAGCAGAGCACGTGAAAAGGCCATCCCTTCAGCATGATGATGGGCTTTGCCAATACGGGCATGTAGCTTTCTCACCCTTGGCCCAAATCCCAGTCTTAGCTTGGCGTCAGCGGGCTTCCCATGTTCAGAGATCGAAGCCGTTGCGCCTGATGATGCACCTGAAGACATTTGATCCTACTGACGTTTCCGATGACTATCATAACACGATGATGTTATCTCAATCATTGGGGGTGCCTGGTAGGCCATTTGGGCTGCTCAGTGGCTCTGTATCGGGATGTCATTTCTCTCTTCCCCATTCTCGCGCTTGAGTCGAGGGCTTTACGGGGCATGGACCAGCTGCTTTTCTCCCTCCGCTTCATTCTGTTTGAATCTTGCTTGAGCAAATATTTCTAAAATTGAATACCAGTTGATTCCCCGGTGGTCATTTTTCCTGGAGAGCCATGTCACTCCAATGAAAGGGAACGCGTGATCAACCTACGAGCAGCAAGTGGGTCAAAACCTGCTGATTCCAGAGATTGTTGAAATTCCTCTACAAAGCTGTCTAGAACATTGCTGTGATCCGTTCCGATCATGATCAGACCCTCATTCAACCCCTGAAGCATGATCAGTCCCTGAATCACCAGACAGCCAACCTGTTCGCCGGAGCGATAGCAGTGCATGAACAGATCGTTCAGTGGCTTAAACAGGATCTTTGCCTTTTTAATATCAGGTTTCACTCCAAGATTCTTACTGACTTTGCTGAAATCAACCGCGTGGCGACCCTCCATGGCTCCGAGCATGAGTAGCTCTGCACATTTTTCACTAATGCATCGGGCCAGGTATCGATAATGCTTGTCAGCCAAGCCTTCACCAATCACGATATGGCCATTGATGCGGCTGTAGGCCTGGCAAGTGTCTTGACTGCCATACCCCAATTGAGAACGATGTATTTTAGATTTACTTTTCAAGCTAAGAGACCTTTTGTATTTAATGAATAAAGGTTTTATTGATCCTCTTAGCGAGATGGCTCTCTTAAGGATTTACCGGAGTACTCGTCACCATTGGCTGACAGAACTGGTGAAGCAAAAGAAGTGCAAAACGGCCGCGAAGACGCCACAGATGCAAACGCTGACCTAGGTCTAATGGGAGGCTGGCAATCAACCTCATTTCCCTGAAGGTGTTCACCAAACGATTTCGCAGGAATAGAAAATCTGAGTTCTGCAGATCAAACACCACCGGGAATGCCTGACGAGCCGAGTGGTTGGTCTTCAGCATCACTTCTTCGTCAAATAGGATCGGATCCATTCCCAGCAGGCGGTAGAAATCACCGCGCTCACAAACCGTGAGGCTATGGGTGAGAAACACACTCCAGAGAAAGAAACGACTCAACAGTCGGCCCCGTAGGCCGTTCGTGATTCCCGGCCAGCAGCGAATCAACATATTGAAGATTTCGCCATGACGGTTCTCGTCCTGACACCATGGCTCAAAAAAATCAAATAGAGGAGCAAATGCATTCTCCTGATTTGACTTGAGATGACGATCAATCAGGATGTATCTCCAGTAACCGATCTTTTCGGAGAGATAAACTGAATAAAGAACCCAGTTGAGCGGAAACCAGGTGATCGGTCGCTTGCCGCTGAGCGATGGCAGATCAAGTTCTATGCCCTCAGCCACCAGAGCGCGATTAAGAAAACCGGCATGTCTGGCCTCATCTCTGGCCATCAAGTTGAACAATCGGCTGAGATCTGGTCGCTGAGCTTTGCTCAGCTGCCTAGAAAGTTCTTTGAAGAGCAGAAAACCTGAGAATTCCGAGACGCAGGAGCGCACGAGATAACTCTCATAAGCGGTTTTCTGCTCGGGAGAAAGGGATTTCACACGCTGCAACGGAACTTTGCGATCGAAATGACAACGGTTGTAGTCCGCTTCATCTCAGCCATCACGGCATCAAAGGCCTGCTTCTGCTGGCTCAGATTCGTGCGCGCAGCCTTTTTGGTTTCTGTGGTGTAAAAACGCGGCGTGAGTAGGTCTTCGCTGAGGTGATGCGCAGACGGGGGAGCAGAGTTGACATCAAGTGTTGACGTCATGGGGAATCACAGATGAGGACGTTGTCGACTGTGGCGCAATAAAATAAAACGATGGTGCAATGATAGCGATATACTAGTAAAATGCTTTGCTGTGGCGCTTGCTTTCTTCAGGTGTTATGGGGCTTGGCTTTTGCCAGTCAAGGGCCTGTAACGTCGTGAATTTAGATTTCGCGAATCAAGTCTCTGTTGATCCTGATGCCATCCGGAAGCTGGTGAGAGGAAATGATCTTGAACCCTTGTGTGATCTGTTGAGACAGATGAAGGCTGAACACTCAGCAATTCTCATTACTAAAAAAAATGTAAGCAAAAAAGTAGATTGAGATTGTCTGATTATTAAGCAATAGGCTACTATTATGATCAAGAAGGTTATGGCTTGTTTCGGATATCCTGAGATGTCTTATTTGTAGAATTCCACATAGAACCTAACTGCCCCAATAGGCTTGACACAATGATGAATTGCCGGCTCCACAACTCCAACAACACCATGCTTCAATGGAACCACCTCTATCTCTCCCTCCAGGATTGAATATTCCAGGGAGCCCTCCAATACAATAATCTTCGCCCAAACACCTTCTTTAGTGCGGTGGGATTCCCTCACTGCATCCGGCAGAGTCCTCTCCGTGAACTCTGGTGTTTTCTTGTATGGGAGAACATTGTCTGGGAAAGACTTCATTGTTGCTTGATCCCTCAACTCATTTCTGTACTCTACTAGTTTTTATTGCTTTTGATAATAAATTCCTCGATCAGTGCATTGAATTAGCCAATCAGGCACAATCAAGCTTATTAGAGTCTTTCGATGTCGGTTCAGAAGCCTCCGAGCCGAATTCCAGCACCCACCACCACAAAGGCAATGGATGCAGCTGTGATGCCTCGGATGTGCCAGGCGAGTTGAGGAAGATCTGCTTCATTGATATTGGGGATAAGCCGCAGCCTGGCATGCAAGGCAAGAGTGATTGTGATGACAAGTAGCAGTAGCTTAGTCGCCAACAGGATTGCTATTGGCTTCTCGATGCTGAGCAGACTTAATTGGCCATTCAGAACGAACCACGTCATGCCAAAACCGGTTAAGACCTGAATGCCAAGGGCTGGTAGTCCCAATGGTTCAAACATCTCTTCAAAGCAACGGATCTGTGAGAGACTTTGTTCACGAAGCGCCTTGGGCAATACCCGAAAAGCCAGAAGTAAATGGCCACCGGTCCAAACCGTGGCAGCCAGTGCATGGAGCAAGACCATGAACTTAAACAGCATTGTTAAGATCCAATTTACAGAAAAGTTAGTTAGACAAAGCTTGTTTATAATGGCCATACATGATAGGAATACTTGGCGAATGATTGATGGCTACGCAGACGATATAAACGACAATTAATAGTGAAATCATTCCCATGGCAATGCGAACTAGTTTGTTGCTGCCTCTCTTGATTGCAATAGTTCCAAACGAAGCATACATTACAAGGCCTATAAGTTTTGCCATTAACCAAGGTGATTGAAAAGGATTCTGTGTAGACATTGCAACCAGGCTAACTCCAAAAGCAAGTAAAAACGAGTCATTAAGAACAGAAACTCTACTAGGCCATTTCCTGGAAAGCATTGGGGAATCCCTGATCATCCAGAAATATCGCAATGAAAAGAATCCAATATTGAAGACTACAGATGTAATATGCAAGCCCTTTATTGTGGGATAGTAGCTCATAGTGTTGGCTCACCGATTCATGGTTAATGCTCAATGTGAGTATTCAGCTGTGGCCGGATCTGGTATGCCATGTAGACCAAATTGATCCACAAGTAACTGGGCTACACCTGGGGAAAGGAAAGCCGGTAGAGTTGGTCCTAGTCGTATGCTCTTTACACCAAGATGGAGCAAAGCTAGTAGCACGATTACAGCTTTCTGCTCATACCAGGCTATGTTGTATTCGATGGGTAGTTCGTTGATATCATCAAGTCCCAGCGCTTCTTTGAGGGCAAGCGCCGTCAGGGCAATGCTATATGAGTCATTACACTGACCCGCATCAAGAACTCTTGGAATTTCAACACCAGTGGGAGTTAAGGTTGAGCCTAGATTTAGTTTATTATAACGATATTTAGCACATCCTGCTGTGAGAATTAAATCGCTAGCGTCCAATCCCTTGGCATAGTTGGTGTAATAGCTTCGTTGTGTATGGCGACCGTCACAACCAGCCATCACAATGAATCGTTTTACAGCCCCACTCTTCATCGCCTCGAGGATCGGCTGCGCCATCTGAATAACTTGATGATGGGCAAAACCAGTTGTGATCCTTCCATTCTCAATGCCTTCAGGCGGCTGGCATCGTTTGGCCATTGTTATTATTTGAGAAAAGTCCTTCCTACCATCAGCAGCAGGATTTATATGTTGATAACCTGGAAATCCTGCTGCGCCTGTGGTGAATACTCTTTTTGTATAGGTGGCTTTATGGGGTGGAGGAACGATGCAATTGGTCGTAAAAAGGATTGGCCCATTGAAGCTAGTGAACTCTTTATGCTGTTGCCACCAGGCATTACCGTAATTCCCATATAAATGCGGATACTTCTTAAAGCCTGGATAGCTGTGAGCAGGCAACATTTCACAATGGGTATAGATATCGATTCCTGAATCCTTACTCTGTTCAAGCAAGGCCTCCAGATCGGCGAGGTCATGGCCTGTCACCAGAATTCCTGGACGTTCTCCAACATCAATGCGCACCTCCGTCTTTTCTGGATGTCCATAGCTGGCCGTATTGGCACCATCAAGCAAGGCCATCGCTGCCACACCCTTTTCACCCGCCTCAAGCACGAGAGCTGTCAAGCTGTTGGCGTCCAGATCAGGGTTGATGGTGGCCACCAGACCCTTGGCCAGGAAAGCATTGAGATCTGCATCCTCAGATCCCAGTTCTGCGGCATGATGCAGGTAAGCGGCGAGTCCCTTGAGTCCGTAGGTCAACAACTCACGCAGTGAACGGCAGTCCGGATCAATGCTGCGCAGAACACCTGTTTTAGATTGGGCATTCAATAACTCATCTCTACTGGTCGGGTTCCATCCCGCGGCATGTTCAGACGCCAATGGTACCTTCAGCTCTGCCCTGGCAATGTCTTGCTGCAACGCCAGTCGCCAGGCCACACCTCTCCAGACGGAATACTCAATTGCGGCATCGTCAAAATTGGCGTTGGTGATTGTTTTGAATAAAGCAACCCGCAACCAGGCGTAGCAATCAGTTGGCACACACACCTCTGCAGAGGGGGCATCCGCAAGGGCCGTGGCATAGATGGCAACACCACGGGCCATGTGCATCAAGGCATCCTGAAGAGCTGCCGTCTCTGCAGTTTTTCCACAAACCCCTGCAACGGTGCAGCCTTTGCCCCTATCCGCCTCCTGACACTGAAAACAGAACATTGACATTGACATCCTCCTGGAATGGATGGCACGGCATCAACCGAAGCCCATGCACCGAAGATGGAATGATTCGCAGCAGAATTCCTTGACTTTGATCAAGCCTGCCGAAGCCCTGGAGTGTCTCAGGGACCTGGGGCAGCGGCGGCGGATTGAGAGAGGCACCACCCTGGCCATGGAAGGTGAAGACGCGGATGGATTCTGGTGGGTGATCCATGGCCTGGTGCGCATTCACCAGATCAGCAGCGAAGGGCGCCTGCTTGAGCTGGGTCGCTTCGGGGACGGTGAAATTGTCGCGGCGGCCCTTGCCTTTGCGGAGGCGCCGTTTCCCCATCACATCGAGGCCCTGCAAAGCAGTGAGCTGCTTTGGTTCAGTCACAGGACTGCCTGGGAGCGAATCACAGGTACGCCGAAATTGGCATCTTTTTTTCTGCAGATGTTGGCCGGCAAATGTCGCCTGCTTCAGCATCGCTTGCGATCCCACGGCATGAAGACCTTGCGACAACGACTTCTCGAGTATTTGCAGGCTCAGGCGAGACCTGATGGCGCCAATCACGGTGTGCTTCAGCAATCCAGAAAAGATCTGGCTTACGAGCTGGGAACGACGCCTGAAACCCTCTCCCGTGCTCTGCGTAAACTTTGTGAAGATGGCTTTCTGGAAATCGGCAAGCGCAACTTCCGCCTACTCCATCCTGATCCTTGACGAACGGCTGAGGACTCCGTTGAAGCCTGGCAGGGTTGGTCTTGAAAATCACCACTCTGATTGTGAACGCAAGGTGGCAACCCCCTCTGATCTGCCCCAGGCCTGCATTGATAGGCCCTCAACCATTCAGCAGGCCCTAGCCACTGCATACAGGCGTCTGTAGGTCAGCTCAACGGGCTGCTTGGCAGCAGCTTCGCTGTGCTGAGCGTACTGATGGCCGCGATAAAGAAGTGTGGTCATGATTCAGAGTCC
>MPMC02086055.1_pt1 | contig 13402 bp, 20 predicted proteins | sample 1617281 | NCBI WGS metagenome assembly MPMC02 (sample SAMN05944809, study PRJNA350692) | marine metagenome | biome: marine; feature: ODZ; material: water; isolation source: 100 m water sample filtered on 30 um supor filter | place: Pacific Ocean | collected 2012-04-09 | depth 100m m | reverse complement strand
CGGAGTTCATCCAATAATAATTGTCGTTCATTCATTTGCACTTTCTCCCATGCTAACATCGGTCATAGGAACCCAAAATTCCCAACCTTTCTCCACATCACGAACCCGGTACATCTGGTGTTCGGCGTTCTTTGCTTCAACTATACCTTTCCTTGAAAGCACGTCATTCTTCATAATAGGTAGGTCGGCAAGTGAATAAAACCCGCCAGGACGACCATACTCATCAACGGGAAATTCTTTTTTATAATAACAACGAAAATGTTTACTTTCAATCATAATACCATTCCTCAAATTCATTATAGAGTTTTGTTTCTAGTCGATATGCCTCTTTCTCCCAAGGCATATCTTTATAACACATATCGTCTGACAATAATTTAGACTTCCATTGAACTTTCTTATTCTCATAATCACACAGTTCACCTTTTACAAATTGTTTAAGGTGTACCATCTCATGAGCAAGCCATTTAAGGATTTCTTCTAACCCAAACTTCATAGAAGCATCAAGTTCTATTTCAAACTCTCTGGGTTTATTAACTTCGCCAGTAATATAACAAAAGGCATATCCTCCAGAATTCTTTTTAAGGTCTTTAGTCAATTTCACATCTAACCAAATATGTCGGGCTTGTCGGCCGCCAAGAAGTTTCAAACCATAAAACCATGCAGCCATGAATATATCATCTACTAGACCTTTATTTTGACTTCGGTATCCGTAAATGTTAGTTTTCATTCTTCTATCTCAGCAAAGACAAAATGAATGTAAGGGAATGGACCTAATCGGTTCTCGTTGATTATTCGGGACTGCTCTTTGTTTAGCCCTTCTACATAAGCCCTGACTTCTTCCAGCTCATCAGCCCCAAAGGATTTCATCACCTTATGGGTCGTGGGATTCTTTACTTCATAACCAACAACGGTAGGCATAATAATCATATTTTTCTCCTAATTAATCTAATAACTATGCTATATGGTAACATATATGTGAAATCTAGTCAATAGGGCTAAGTCGTTGATTCCAAAGGCTTTTTTGTAAGTCATTGATTCCAAAGGCTTTTTATTTCACTTATTTTTCCCCACTAACACTACCATGGTAACATATATAGAGCCCTTGGTCAAGAGATTATCACCTATTAGAATATTAGAGAATACTTATGTAGAGCTCAGGGTGAAAAATCATCGGGGATAAAATCTTACCCTGTTTTTTCCTGGAACCATTTAAGCTGGCTGGAAGTTTTGATCCCAACCATAAGCCTCGCGAACTGTATTAGCATTGAGGCCTTTGAACCGCTTATTGATTTCCTTATCCTTGGCCCATATCAATATCCGAGCCTCATCTTTATGTAGCCCTTCAAGCAACTGAATAAACATCTGCTCTCGTTGCAGCTGTTTTATTTGTGGGTTACCAATAACTGCTGGTAAATCCAAGTACTCCCGGTTCAACTTAACAAAATTGTGGCACTTAAAAATCTCTCTAGCTAACTGGGTGTGTTCTGTTCCCTCAGGTGCCTCATTCTGTATATAAGGCACATCACCTTCAGGTATTAACCATTCTATATTACTATCTAAAGCACTTTTCAGGAACATTTCTAAACCTTCAGTGCGATGCTTTTTTAGCACTTTAATTTTTGCGGGTTTGTCCTTGGCATTATTCACCTTAGTACAAATCTCGTGGTATGACGGGGTATATGTTTCTACTACCATTTTAATAATCTCCAATATTACTCATTAAGTCAGTCAACTTATGTTTTACAAAATAATTTAACAGTTGGCTTCTATCACCAACTTTTACGTTTCTATATTCATCCAGAACATCCTTTCTTATTTGCTGAGGTATTCTGGAAAAATCAATAAGAGTTTCATTTCTCTGCCAGTTACGAATCCAGGTATCTTTAGGACATTTGGCAATTTGGAAAAGATCCTGATACTCAAACCTATTCAACTCTTCCTTCAATTCTCTAATCATGGCCTTTCTTATTGGTTTTTGTCTCCCAGCAGAAATGAACGTATCATCATGGGAAAGTATATTAGGAACACCATCACTTCGGTCCCCTTTAATAATATGCTCTCTCAAATAATTTACAGGGTCATCATTCTTCAACATTCTTTTTGCCATAGGGCTGTATTGTTTCACATGGCGTCCATGAAGTTGTATGAAATCTTTATCACTACTCACAATAACATTCATCGGCACACCTCTTTCTATGACACCAAACTTATCTTCATCTGCATCAAAAGGTCGATGTACCAATACAGCAATAATGTCATCCGCCTCAGCACCATCTACATCAATAACTTTATACGGCAAACTTTCTTTCAACTCATCCCGCAAGCCATTCAACAACTCAAAAATTTGTAGCCAATCATAGCCTGTAACCTCTCGGTCCTTCTTACGATTAGCTTTGTAGTTGGGGAAATAATCTCGGCGCCAATAGTGTTTATTGTCACAACAAATAACCATCTCACCAAACTCCTCTTTGAATTTGGTTCGATAAAATCTAAGGTTATTTAAAACTATATGCCGAAATAAATCACCAGTCAATTGGTTGCCCTTATTCAAAGCAACCATCAGAGAGCCGATGGCTATCTGGTTCCAATCAATCAAAATCATAATTAATTTTTTTCACATTGAAAAGGATTATCTGTACTAATTGACGCTGGACAATCTACAAAGCTTTTATTTATTATTGTTGATGTTAATGGTTTTGATAAGGGCGGATCATCGTTAAAGTTTTGCGGAGCTGGATCATGGCCAAGATTAATATTCTTTTTGGCTATTTCCTCTACTCTTAAACAAGCGATTTCCTTTATTTCTACAGGGACAGGAGCGGACTTAACAAAACTCCTCACAATTTCTTCATAATTTTCTGACACCTGTTGCTCACACATTTCCTTCTCTGGAAATGGATAAACCAAGTGTAGCCATCCCTCATTGGGTTCTGGGCCTATATAAGTAGGTAAAAATAATAATACACTAACAAAATAACTAATAACTGCTGTCATCTAAAACTCCCTTTTATAAATCCTTCTTCATCATAAGCATAAACTAAAGTTCTCCACTTCATTAAATGCTCTTGGTCTTTTCCATAAAATAAATCTAACCATGTAGCTGTATCTAAATAAGTGGCAATATATTTAAGATACCCCTGACGATTAAATAATTCCCTTTCTAATACTCTCTGTTCCTTTCCTGATGCCTTTCTAATAAGTGGCCTCAATTCTTTCACTCGTAGCTTATTATGCTTTTCCCATTCTTTAACTTTCTTTAATGACAAATAATGGTCATCATCTAAAGCTTTTACATCCTTATGGACATTCTTATATGTTGGTGGCTTTTTGGCGGCACGGGCCTTGGCCATCTTATCATCTTTTTTCAATTTTCCAAATACCTTCCCAACCTAATCCATAACTCACTTCATGGCCAGCCGGATTCCAATCTACAGGATAAAAAAGTACCTGTGGATGAGGTGGCCGTACCATAAAAGTCCCTTCTAACCATTTACCATTTATTCTCGCTAAAAATTCTTCACCTGATCCTACACACAGCATCATCCGTTTTTGTCCATTATTTGACTTCAATAATATATCTAAATTAACTTCCCTTAAACTCAGCGGATCTCTTATCATTCTGTACTTCTCCGATATTATTAATAATATTCTTACTCATCAGATACTCTACCAAATCATAATATCTACCAACCCGCTCGCCATCAATAATTACCTGTGGTAATCTCTTTACCTTCTCTCCGATATCCTTTGAAACTTTTTCTAAAGGCATATCACTATCATAAGCCTTCACTGAAAAAGTAATATTATTATTCTCTAATAGTTTTAAGATATCATAAGATATCTTTTCAAAATGATTATATAAATACACTTCAACTTTCATTATCTCATACAGGAATACGCCGAATATCTTGCTCCCCCTGCCTCTTTTGTTCTTTCTTCTTAGCTATCTCCTTGGATAACTTTCTTCCTACACTAGGCTTCAAATAACATTCTCGGCGCCTGACTTCATTCAAAATATCAGTTTTTTCTATACCTCGCTTGAAACGCCTAAACATCGAATCAAAACTTTCATCTCTAAATTTCTTTTTCACTTTCATAATATTTACCTCTACTATCAGTATACCATACTTATGCAATTATGTCAAGGTTATTTGTAATCTTTTGGCACCATTTCTTGGAATGGCATCTCATACATTAACCAACCACCTTCCTGTTTTTCTCCAGCTCGCTTATTCTTTTCCATCCTACCAAAAACAGTAACTCCTGATTGACCCTTCTTTCTAGCCTCGTTTAATGCCTTATCTAATTCCTCACTACTCACCAATTTATACATTCTGGGAGTTCCATTATCACCTCTAATCAAAAGGAAAATAAAATTATCCTGCTTTACATGGTATATGTATTGAATTTTCTCAGGCGGATCAGCTGTAGTGGCATAACCCAAAATGGATTGATATGTTTCAAACAGACTGAACCCCACAAATAATATCACTGGGATAAAAATTGTTTTGTATAGATAGTTTTTTGGATACGCCACAATAGTCCATAATGCAGTAATCGTTATCAATAATACAGATATGTATGCTGTAGTTTCTGTGAATATCATTAGAACCCTGGCTCCGTTTCGCCAATATACTCTGGACCTGCGCTACCATATTTGAGAGTAACTAATTTTACTCGTTCATCTCTCACTTCTATCACCTTACCCTTTTTATCTAACTTAAACTGAAATGCTGTAAATTCTTGTCCTTGATGTTCTAATACCAAATCATGCATCACTACGACCTTATAAGGATTTACTCGTATCAATTTCACATTAACTTTTAGCTTATCATTATAAAATACTTCTTTCGTTTTGTCATAGAGTTTTCTTTTTCTGTAAGCATGAACATTAACAACATACCAGCCCTCAAGCGTCCCTCTTAGTGCTGCTGTTTCTTTATTAATCTGAACACTAATTTCTTGGCCATTTGGTAAAAGAACCTTATCATTTACTGTACCCAAATCATCACGGTCTAGGTGCATGAAGCCAACATCCTTATGACGGAATGATAATAGTTCTCCTAAAGGATCTCTTATCCATGTATCAATATCATGTATGGATTCTTTCTGCCATTCCATAATGATAAGATAATCTGCTTTAGACTTTACATCATTCTTTTTAGAAATGGGGTTTATTAATAGAAAGGCTACGATAAAAAGAAAGGCGATCCCCACTACAATATTAAACAACAAATCCACGAAAGCAGTATTAGAAAAATACTTGTTCATTAGATTTTCTGTATGGTTCTTTCAAGATTTATTAGTTGTACTTTGATTGAAAGAGAACTTAACAGTCCCATCAGTGTAGTGTAAAGAGCAGCTGACATACCAATAGACATTGTAGTTAATGCATTGGTCATAGAAGTGATATCACCTACGTCCAAATTTGTAAAGGTTGAACCTAACATGATAATAAATCCAGAAACGGTCCCAATCAAACCTACTACTAAACAAGCTTCACCTATAAACCAAAGGATTGCTAAATCTTTTGTTGATGCTTTTTTATCTAAATTTTCAATTCTTGAATAATTGTATATCTTTGTTCCAATCCAACAGGAAGTAACTATCAATATTACCAACAAAAGAAAACTTAATCTTGTTGGATCTTTTTCTACCAAACTTTGGAAAAAATTGTATTTGTAACCTGTAGCTAATATGACTCCGTGAGCACACATAAACAGCCACCATTTAAGCAAAAGGGCTTTCATTTAAATTTCCTCCTATTCGCTATTATTTTCTGGTTCTGTTTTGCCCTGCCCCCTCATACGGAAATCTTTTCTAACTTTAGCTAATTGTGTTCTTTCGATATCTAAAATATCATCAGGGCGCTTTAACATCTTCCTTAATGTCAACTTTACTTCAGCTGCACTTTTGCCATCCATATAAAACTGAGGCAATCCTGTAAGGCTTACCTTCCATTTCATATCTTCCATTGTTACTTCTTCTTTGCGAGCATCTGCCATCTGTTGTTCAATAGATTTATTGACATCAGATGCCTTTGGCTTTCTTGGCTTGGCTATTGAGCCACTGCCCGGAGCCGCAATAGCTCCTTTCTTTGCTTTGTAATCGAAAGCATCTACATCTACTTCTTCATTTTTCTTTTTCAGAAATTTAGATTTTTGTGTAAGTACTTTCAATAAATTGTCTTTAGTTTTTTGATCTAACTTTTTAGGTTCAGATTTTTTACCAGGGACTAAATGTGGAGGAATTTGGATCTCACCAATATCCTGTTTTTTCTTTTTCTGACGCTCATCATACTTCTTGGCATCATTCCTGAACTGTAAGGTGGTTGCTGTGTTGACACCTTTGTATCGTTTATGTGCCAGTTTATGGTAACCGGCCTTTGATGCGGCACTTGACTGAGCGGCAGCCCTTTTCTTGTATCTACCAAGCAAATCAGTACTAAGTTCATCAATTTCCACTTCTTCTTTATGTGACTTGTAACCTCTGTTCTTCATCCACCACCCTAAAGCCCAAGGATTGGTTATGTCTTTATCTTTCTTCATAGCCTTTATTGTTCCCTCCCAACCAGGTGGGGATACCTCTTTGATTGTTTCTTCACTTTCCCTATGATAATCAACAGGAGCTTTACCAGTATTAGTTTTACTTAACATATCAGCGTGATTCATATCCTTTTTCATCTGAGCTGCTGATTTCTTTTTTCTTGCTCTTCGTACAGATAATGGTACACCTGCATCTGGATGTTTAAATTTAGCTTCATCAATCTCCACTTCTTCTTTAGGTCCATAACCTTTAGGTGTAACATCTGTAATTTTAGGCTCCGCCGCAGCAGCTGCTCTCTTTTTACGGCCGGCGTCGATACGGGCTTGAGCTTCTTTATTTGGATTACCTTTCTTGTCTAAAAATTTAGCCAGATGATCAGGTAATGTTTCATCAATCTCTACTTCTTCCGATCTTGGTTGAACTGTACCGCCACCAGTTTTCATCGCTTGTCGGTGACTATCTCTAACGGCTGTCGCTATTTTCCCTACTGTAGTTTTTCCTATATCCTTTTTCAACTTTTTCTTTGCATTATCCTGTTGTTTCTGTGCTGCTTTCATAAACTTTTCTCCAGCAGCATTAGCAAATCGGTCAGCATAACCCGCGGCATCTTTGCCGGCCTGTGCGACATTTCCAAAAACTCCTTCTTCTACTTCTTCTGTTGCACCTTCACCCTTCTCCCAACCACCTTTAGCTCGTAGGGCCAGCTTGAGTGATGCCATTTCTTCTTCATTACCTTTCTTACCTTTCAGCTTCTCAATCTCTTTTTTGATTTCAGCTTCAGTCTTATCAGCGTGCTCACCTTTCTCCTTCTTATCATCTACATCCCATTCAGCAGCTTCATGCTGTTTGCCTACTGGATCTTTATCTTGGTCCTCTTTATCTTTCTTTTGATGACGTAAATGTTTGCGGCTTCTCCATCCCTTTTCACCACCAGGATTTCTATCTTCATAATCTTCTTCATCTTCACCTGCCTTTCTTTCACCTCTTTCAACAGGCACAACTTTTATTTCACCTTTCTTATTTTTCCGCTTCAGAGTAACTTTATTTTCACCTTCTTCACCATCCTCAAAAAGGTCCAACTCTTCCTGTTGAGCGGCAGATTTCATACCATCATATTCTTTCTTGGCAGCCCGCATATTCTTGTATTCTTTATACTCCTCATACTCTTTATCTTTAGGACCTTTTACCCATAGAGTTGTGGGAGCTGTCATACTTCTACCTTTGGAAGTAAACCTTACAGTACCTTGTTTATTAGGTAGCTCATAGGCGGCCTTAAAGAAATGACCTTTAGGTAGTTTAGATGCTTCGGCAATATTAAAATCAACCTCTGTCAAAGCATCGGACATTGTTTTTGCATATCTGCTCATAATAGTTCTCCTAACTACTATTTATCAGTATATTGTCTTGACGGAATCACATATTCCAAGTTTCTTTGCCTCTTTAGCACTCAGCCATTTATCTTCTGGTGGTAATAGATACTCCCTAACTTCAGCTTCAGACAATCCAGTGCATTTTTTGTAATGGTCTAGCATTCTTTGGGTAGATAATTCAAACTCCTTTATCTGAGCAAACAACTCATGTTCCTTTCCCCAATTAGCCCATGAATATTGGTGTGATAAAATGGATGTGTTAGGTGTAAGAACTCTTTTCCCTTTCTCTCCTGTAATGAACAACAGTAGACCACAAGATGCAATGACACCTAGACCAACCGTATGGACTGGGATTTTAGACGCCTTGATAACATCTATAAGAGCAAATGTAGGTGGTACTTCTCCTCCATTACTACAAAACATCAACTGCAATCGTGGTAATTTCTTCTTCTGTAAATTCTGTTTCAATATAAATTCTATGGCTTCTTTGCATAAATCGCTTGTAACATCTCCCATAAAAAGGAATATGCCTTCCTTATATAACTCAGCTTCTTCTTGTGTTGTTGACATTTCATCTATTTTCATTTTTTATTAAACTCCTTCACTAAATCTAAAAATGTATCAGCATCTACTACTACCTTTGGTGGTACTCCATTCTTCTTTATAACCAAAATCGGTTCATATATTCCACTATTCTTCTTCGCTTGATCCCAGGCAGCCCACACATTGAGGCTCTCCTGGTTCTTGGCTTCTATTGAAAAGGGGAATTTGTTTCTTGCTGCCTTACTCATTATAAGGTCTTCCCCTGCACTACCCATTGACCTACTCTCAACATCCTCTGGGTCGATATCAAGTTTCTCTATGAGTAGTGTTCTAAATTGTTGTTGTAATCGTCTACCCTTTGCCTTACGGGTGGCTGTAGACATCTTCTTCTTCAGCATAATCTTTAGGTACCTCCCAATCAATATCACCTAGTGGCTCTCCACAAAAAACACAAAACTCAAACTCCATATCCATACTACTTTCTACTGAGAATTCTCCTGAGCATTCTTCACACTCTATAAAGACTTTCTCTGGACGACTCATTGTGCCAAGATATCCACAATCTCGCAGCCGTCAGCACTACAAGCCATCTCTTGGCTACTTGTGGTCATATCTTCGTATTCATATTCAGCCAACTTGGCTGTCCAATCCTCCTCTTTAGGCATTTTATTTAGTAAACTCTCATACTCAAATTTGCTACACTCTTGGTATGGGGCTTGTCTATATGTGTGGTCAGATACAGGTAAGAAAGAAACACCACTCATTGTATTGAAGTGTTTATATAACCATGCACCAACTTCCATCCACTCATCTTCTTCTACACTAATCGTCTGTGATACTTTGTGTTCCGTCCAGTTGTCTTGGTATATTTTACCCAACTCTAACTGGTCTACAGCCGACAAGTCTTTTCTATACACACCATTCTTAGGACCCTTCACTGGGAATGAAAACACCCAAGTATGTAATGGTTTGGTTATGTCATCTTCGTGTGGGAAGTCTGCTGCTGCCATCATCTTAGCTAATGGGTCTTTCTTGTCAGCCCTGATGGTCCTGATGTAATACTCGGAGTGCCGTGTATGAATACCACTAGCACTATCTACTAACTGACTAACTGTGCCTGATGGTTTGATACAGGTGATAGCTGTAGACTGATTGATGCCCAACTTCTTTGCCCATAAAGCATTAGTATCAATAGCCACCTTCTTTAGGTTCTGGAGTAATTCTTCCAAACCCTTCAGCTTTCCATTAGTCAATTCACTATCCATAATACCAGTCAAAGAAACACCTAACAATCTTTCTTCTTCACAATTCTCAGTCCACTTCTTATTTATATATTTGAAATTAGTCAGTGTGGACTGCCAAGTTCCTAAGATTGTAGCAAACTTTACCTTCTCTTTCAATGTTTCTTCTGTATCATCATCTCGGATAACAATCTCCGTAAGATTGCAAAACTCTTTATCACGGAGGATTATTTCGGAACAAGGGTTGGTGCCGAAATCATAATCTGGATCTCTACGACCATTCTTCTCTGCTTGTTTCTTCGCGGCTTCTCTATTGTATATACCACGCTCACCCGACTTGGAATCATACAGTGCCTTCCATTCATCCATAAAGATACCCATATCAGGACGCTCTGTGTAACAAGCTGAGTTATTAGCAAGTGCTCTCTGTTGGTTGTTTTCCCACCAACGACCTGACTTGGCTAATCTCATACGGTCATCAGATGTATTAGACAAACTGATTAGTGCTGAGCGTCTGACGCCACCGACTACAACAATCTCAGCTATCTTGCAACAAATATCGTGTGCCTCTAGTGATGTAAGTTTTCTTCCGGCAGCGCCACGAAATGTAGAAACACAAAAATGGAATAAATCTTCTAAGGGTTCTGGTCCTGAAGCACGCCCACCAAAAGTTTTCAGTGGTGCTCCAGCAGGTCTCACTCGGGATAGATTCCATTTTGGTATCTGCCCGGCAGCCAATAGAAAGATAAGCTCTCGGACTGCCTTGGCCCATCCCAATTTGGAATCTGACACCATAATAATAGTATCAGTATCATAAAACTCATCATTGATAACCGGTAACTCTGTAACAAACTGGCGCTCTACTGAAAAGCCAACACCTGTTCCATTCATTAAGATATAAAGCAACTCATCAAATGCACGGAGATTATTGACTGCTATGTAGGAACAATTATACCCAGCAACATTCTCTCGCTTCAATGCCTCACCTGCGGTCATCAAAGACCTCATTGAAGGCATCACTCTCAAATTAAGCACTGCATCTTTGATTTGATTGACTACCTGTGACGTTACCTTGAATCCCTGTTGTTCCTCCAAATGCTCTCTAAAAAAATCGAAATACCGGTCCACGGTCTCCGGCCATGTTTCTCTCCTGTGTTCTTCGTATTTGTATCTTGCGTATCTGCTTAAATGTATATATTCTTGGTATTGTGACGGCAGTAACTCCATTATAAACTCCTATGTTTTTTTCCAATTTGCCAAAGCCATACGAGCCTGCAAACCAGTATATGTATTTTCTTTTATTATTTGTTGGGGATTATGACCAGATAAGGTCATATCATTGATATCTTTTTCGTTGAGAGAATTGGGCCATACTACTATGTTATAATCATTGTCAACCATCTGTTCCATTTTTTGGACTATCTCCCTAGAGCGTGGCTCGTTATCATAAACTGCCACTATCATTTCTTTATCTAAACCTTCAACCAACTGAGCCATATCTGAACCGGCTACAGCAATAGCATTATCTAAAAACAAACTATCAATCGGGCCCTCGACCACATAAACCAACCGACTCCAATCAACTCTATCTAAACCAAATATCTTTGGTTTGTCCTCAAATTTTACCGTTAGATACTTCGGCTTCTCATCACCAAAAGCTCTACCTTGTGCGGCGAATACTTCACCATCTTCATCTCTAAATGGGATCACCAACCTTGGGTGTTCTTTTCTTCTAGGAACTAAAGTAGATACTCCAGACCACTGAAACCATTTGTCACAAAGATAAAACTTGTCGTAATGCTCCTCTGGAATTTTTCTATTTGATAAAACTTGGCGCGCCGGATGGTCGTGCTTCAATCTATTTAGTCCGGTTAGGACCTCTAGTTTTGGATCTTTCTTTTTAAATTTAGGAGCATCAAATTTATACTCCGGCTCTTCCGGTTTGGCAAATCTCTCCATAACATATTCTTTATGTATTTCAGGATCAACATATTGTATTACTTTAGACGCCGTAGTGCCCATGCTACAATTGTGACATTTGAAATTCATTTGGTCCTTGACCCGATAGAAATATCCACGTGCTTTATTGCTGAACTTCTGCGAGTCCCCACAATATGGACACCTGCAATTATACAGATAATCCCTCACCTTATGGAACCTATCCAGGCGTGAGGAAATCTGCAAAAGATATTTTACATCCAGAAAAATCATTATACCATTATATCACGGGCTCATAATAAAGTCAAGGTAATAGAAAAAGGTTTTCATCAAAAAACCTACGGGGAAAAAATTCCCACTACTTTTTTTTCAGAAGTGTTTTAGTTGGCTATTAAAAAGAATATTTATACCGTAGCATCAAGGTATTATCATCACTGTATTCATTCTCATAGCGTTCCAAGTTTAAAGACAACTTTGATTTCTCAGTAAGCTTAAATGACTTTGTTGCTCCATACGACTGATAATCCTGAGTAGCATTAAACAACAATTCAAAATCATAGTTAGAATAAAGATAATAAGCACCAATTGCTACTGCCGCTATACCTAACAATTTTGCTATATCATTATTGCCACTATCTTCTGAAGGTGGAGGTACATACACCGTCTGACCACACGCAGTAATATTTCTGCCGTTGCCTGTACCAACGGCGCCATTCTGACACATTACATCACCAAACCGTTTCGCCTCTGCACTAGTAGAATACATCGAATACTCCGATACAACTACAGGCTTACCTAGTTTCAATGCCTCTTTTAAATCTCTAATGCCTCGTTGAATGTCTGCTGTTTTGTAACCAGTTTTTGTATGGCCGCCAACTTGTAGATAGATATAGTCTGCGTCTTTATAATATGCTGTACTCTTAAAACGTCCGCCACCTACACCTGGTGTTAAATGGACTGCAACAGGCTTGCCTGACTTTGACTTGATATGTTTGATTAACGCACTTACTTGAGAAGGTGACCAGTAATCATCACATTCTAAACACACTACATAGGCGGCAACTTGGTCATCATATTTGTCTACAATGCCACCCATGTATGCTTTCTGTTCTGCTACTGTACCGCCATGTTCACCGTGTTTAGATTCAGGTGTCAACCATAATACAGGTTTAAGGCCGGCATCATTGAGTTCTTTTAATCGTTGAGTAAAGTTATGTCCCTCTACTACATGACCACCCCTACGAGGCTCTGACCTTGTATATAAATCTATGTGAGTATCGCCATTTGCTTTGACTATGGCTCTTAATGCCGCACGGTCAGCATCAGACCATTCCCTACCCAAATAATACATAGTAGCATTGGTTCTTGCACCCGGACCAATACCGCTTTCACTGTAATGTCTTATTAAAAAGGATGACCGTACGCCGTGTATATTATATTGTGGGTCGTATGCTAAACTACCAGCTGAACTGGTAAGTAACAAGAACCCTAGGATTTTCGTAATCGTCCTGTACATAAGTCTCCATATCCAAATTAACAGAACTTCTTTCGGTTAAATTAAATGACTTTTCTAGACCATAGATTTGGTAGTTATCTGTAGCCTGTAATTTCAATTCAAAATCATAGTTAGTTTGCAAATAATAAGCAGCCCAAGCAGCAGCAATAATACCTACTGCATATATAGCATACTCACCATCTCTATTTTTCTTGGGTGCTTCTTCTGCACCACAAAAAGTAATATTTCTACCGTTACCTGTACCAACT
>MPMC02202264.1_pt1 | contig 13436 bp, 9 predicted proteins | sample 1617281 | NCBI WGS metagenome assembly MPMC02 (sample SAMN05944809, study PRJNA350692) | marine metagenome | biome: marine; feature: ODZ; material: water; isolation source: 100 m water sample filtered on 30 um supor filter | place: Pacific Ocean | collected 2012-04-09 | depth 100m m | reverse complement strand
CCGAGTCGACGGCCTGGAGTTCGCGGTGGCGGGCTTTTTGAATCTCAGCGTCGACCATCTCGACTACCACGGTGATATGGCGGAATACGGGGCCGCCAAGCGCCGACTCTTCTCGGAGCTATTGGCCAAGGGCGGTGTCGCCATCATCAACGTCGACGATGCGTACGGACGGGCGTTGGCAGAAGACCTTCGGGCCGATCGCCCGGATATTATGGTGTGGGGTCTCTCCCTAGAAAAGGACACTGAAGACGTCACCTTCCTGGGCCTCGAGGTGGACGGCCGGGGCCTGCGGGGCCGTCTTCGGACACCCGTGGGAGTCGTTCCGCTCTCGAGTCCGCTCCTCGGCCGATTCAACGCGGCCAATGTGGCCATGGCGGCGGCGATGGCAGCGGCCCTCGGTCTGCCTGTCCAGGCCATCACCGACGGCTTGTCGGCCGCGCGCGTTCGGGGCCGAATGGAGGGGGTGGAAAACCTCCTCGATGTGGCGATCGTCGTCGACTACGCCCACTCGCCGGACGCCCTCGAACGCGTGCTCTCCACCTTGCGACCTCTGACTCGCGGGACGCTTTGGTGCATCTTCGGCTGTGGCGGTGATCGGGACGCGACCAAGCGACAGGCAATGGGCCGGGCGGCGGCGGCGGCAGATGCGGTGGTCATCACCAACGACAACCCCCGAGGAGAGGATCCGACTCAGATCGCAGCAGCCGCCCTGGTGGGGGCGGAGGCCGGCGGGCGCCCGCTGAGCGCCGAGCCGGCAATTGGTCGCACCTGGCTCGAGCTGAACCGCCGCGCCGCGATTCAGCGGACCATCGTCGGCGCAGCCCCCGGCGACACGATCCTCATCGCAGGGAAGGGGCACGAGACCTATCAAGAGGTCGACGGTGTGCGGCACCCGTTTGATGACGTCGAAGAGGCCAGGCGTGTGGTGGAGGGGGTGGCGAAATGAGGCCCATCGACAGCCACGTCATCTGCCGGATGGCTTCGGGCCGCCTCGTGGCGGGCAGCCACCGCCTTCTGGGACCGGTGTCCATCGACACTCGAACGCTCTCGCCCGGGGATACGTTCTTCTGTCTCCGAGGGCCGCGGTTCGACAGCCACCATTTCGCCGACCAGGCCATCGAGAAGGGCGCCAAGATCATCGTCGGTGAGCTCGAAGGAGTGGCTCGATTCAGTGACGCGGTGCTGCAATCCGGGGCCGCAATTGTCGCTGTCCCCAGCACCGTGCGTGCCATGGGCCGAATCGCGCTCGCGGCCCGGGTTCGCTTCTCCGGTCCCGTGGTGGGGTTGACCGGTTCGAGCGGGAAGACGACCACCAAGGAGTTCATCGCGGCGGTCCTGCGAACCGCTGGGCCCACCTTGGCCACCCGAGGCAATCTCAACAATCATCTCGGCGTGCCCCTGACTTTGTTGCGATTGGCCCCCGAGCATCAATACGCCGTGGTGGAGATGGGGATGAACGCGCCCGGCGAGATCACCTGCCTGGCGGACATGGTGCGCCCCGACATCGGCGTGATCACCTCCGTGGGCGCAGCCCATTTGGAGGGACTAGGGAGCATCGAGGCCGTGGCCCGCGCCAAGGGCGAGTTGATGAGATACCTCGGGCCTGGGGGCCTGGCCGTTATCCCCTCCAATGTGCCCCACAGCTGGGTCTTGACCAGCGGATTGCGCGCGCCGCTGCTCACGGTCGGTGAGCGGCCGTCGGACGATGTCAGCCTGATTCGCGGTCGGGAGGCGCCGAGCGGTGCCGTCGGCGTGATCGCCGTGGAAGGGGAGCGCTACCCCGTCTCCCTCCGCTTGGCCGGGCGTCACAATTTGCAGAACGCGCTTTTGGCCGTGGCCGTGGGGCACCAATTGGGGATCGATCCCGGAGACGCCATCGCTGCTCTAGAGCAGGTGATGCCGCCGCGCTTGCGGGGCGAGCTCCGCCAACTCCCGGACGGGGGTGAGGTGATGCTCGATTGCTATAACGCCAACCCTCAGTCCATGTCGGCTGCGCTCCAAACCTTCAATGAGCGAGCGCCCGATGGTCTCTTGGTTTTGGGGGACATGTTGGAGTTGGGTGCGGGGGCCACAGACGCTCACTCGGCGTTGGGCCGAGTGGTGGCGGCGCTCCCAGGGGAACCCATCTTCATCGGCGTCGGCCCGTTGACACGCCACGCAGTCGAGGCGGCACGGGCGGCGGGCATGCCGCCCACTAGAGCCTTGGCCGTATCCAATTCAGATGACGCGGCTGAGGTGGCCTCGTCCTATCGGGATGGTGGCCGCCCAATGCTCCTCAAGGGCTCGCGAGGCATGGCCCTGGAGCGCATCTATGACGTGTTGGCCGGGAAGGGGAGTTGAGCGTTGTTCGTTTGGCTGACTGAAGAGTTGCGTGAGTACCTACCCCCCCTGCGGGTCTTTCGGTACGTCTCCTTTCGGGTGATAGCGGCCATGTTGACGGCCCTTGCCATCAGCTTTGTGCTGCACCCATGGTTCATTCGCAGGCTCCAATCTCGCCAGATTGGGCAGGTGGTCCGCAAAGATGGGCCCGAATCCCACTACAGCAAGGCGGGTACGCCCACTATGGGCGGCTCGCTGGTGGTCTTCGCCGTAGTGGTGGCGACGATCCTCTGGGCGGATTGGTCCAACGCCTTCGTCTGGGCAGCGCTGACCATCACCGTCAGCTTCGCTGTGATCGGCTTCATCGACGACTACCTGAAGATCCGCTACCGAAACACCAAGGGGCTACCCGGCCGCTACAAGCTCTTGCTCCAGTTTCTGGTGGCCGGAGGGGTCCTATGGGCCCTGATGAATCAAGAGCCCGCGCTCCTGACCTCGGAGATCTTCTTCCCCTTCGTCAGCGCCGAGAAGTTCAGCTTGGTGCTGCCCGGCTTGGTCTTCATCTTCTTCGCAGTGATCGTGATCGCGGGCACCAGCAACGCGGTGAATCTCACGGACGGCCTCGATGGTTTGGCCATTGGGCCCGTGATGATCGCGGCCACCGCCTTCATGCTCTTGGCCTATTGCGCCGGTACGATTCTCCAACTCCCCATGGAGGGGGCCGACGGTCAGCTTCAGTATCACACGTTCAACATCGCCCAATATCTGCACTTACCTCCGGTGCCGGGCGCCAATGAACTGGCCATCTTTGCTGCCAGCATCTTGGGCGCAGGCGTGGGCTTCTTGTGGTTCAACACCTTTCCCGCCCAGGTCTTTATGGGCGACGTCGGGAGCCTGGCACTGGGGGGCGCCATCGGCATCTTGGCCGTCCTCACCAAGAATGAGTTCCTGAGCGTCATCATCTGCGGCCTCTTCGTGGTGGAGGCCCTCTCGGTCATCATCCAAACCACGTCCTACAAGCTCACCGGGAAGCGCGTTTTCCGAATGGCGCCCATCCACCACCACTTTGAGAAGTTGGGGTGGCAGGAGCCGAAGATCGTGGTCCGCTTCTGGATCGTCTCCATCATGCTCGCCCTTATCGGGTTGGCCAGCTTGAAGGTCCGTTGACTGATGGTGACCCTTCGAAAAGGCGCTGAGCGGCGGCCTGAGAGCGAGACCACCTTCATCTCGTTTAGGTACGATCGTCCGCTGCTCGCCCTGACCTTCGTGTTGATGGGCATCGGGCTGGTGATGGTCTATTCGGCCAGCATCGTCACCGCTGAGTTCCGACACGCTGACCCCGCCTTCTTCTTGAAGCGTCAGGCGGCCTACATCGTCGTGGCCGTCGGGTGCATGGCGTTCTTCATGAATCTCCACCACGATTTTTGGCGCCGGATTCCCAAGGTGGTCTACGTCGGCGCCGTGGTCCTGCTCCTCTTGATCTTGGTGCCCCCCCTCGCCGTCAAGGTGAACGGGGCGACGCGATGGCTTCAGGTGGGACCGATTCGCTTTCAACCCGGCGAGATCGTGAAGGTGGCGTGGGTCATCGTGGTGGCCGGCTATTTGAGCGCCAACCAAGAAAAGCTCCCCAACTTCAAGCTGAGTTGGACCAAGCCCCTCGCCATGTACGCCGTGCTGGTCTGCCTGCTGATCATGCAGCCGGACTTCGGCACGACCGTCATTTGCGGCGCCTTGATGCTCCTCATGTATTTCTCGGCGGGCGCTCGTTGGCGCCATGTGGGGGTGTTGGTGGGGATCGCCATGTGCCTCATCGGGGTCGCCATCTACTTTGCGCCCTATCGAATGAGACGTTTGATGACCTTCCTCGAGCCCGAAGCCGACCCCTTGGGCGCAGGCTTTCAGGTGAATCAAGCGTTGATCAGCTTCGGGAGCGGAGAGTGGACCGGTCTGGGCCTGGGTGAGAGCCGCCAGAAACTGAGTTACCTCCCGGAGGCCCACACCGACTTCATCTTCAGCATCCTCGGAGAAGAGCTCGGATTTGTCGGGGTGGCCGCGGTGATCCTCCTGTTCGTCGCCTTCATCTGGCGCGGCTTTCTCATCGCCCGCCGGTCCTCCTCCTCATTCGGAGCACTCCTCGCCTTTGGGTTGACCGCAACCATCGGGATGCAGGCCATGATCAATATGGGCGTGGCGACCGCGCTCCTCCCCAATAAGGGCGTGACCCTGCCCTTCATCAGCTACGGCGGCAGTTCCTTGGTTTTGGTCTCCGCGGCCACGGGGATTCTGCTGAATATTTCACGCCGCGATCCGCCGCCTACTTGGCTGCATCGCTGGTTTCCAGACGCCGACGAGACGAAGCAGCGCGCCAAGCGCAAACGGCGCACTCGACCGGTGGAGGCGAGCGCGTGATGTTCAGGGGAGACAAGCGACCCAAAGCGGCCACACCACCGCGGCTCATGGTGGTGGGCGGCGGCACCGGCGGCCACGTATATCCCGGGGTGGCTATCGCCGAGGCGTGGCTTCAGCGTGTTCCCCGCGGAGAGGTCGTCTTCGTGGGCAGCCCCAAAGGGCTCGAGGCCCGCGTGATCCCCGCCTTGGGTCATCCCTTCGTACCCGTGGAGGCCCGTCGTCTCAAGAACGCGGGTCTGGTGGAGCGCCTCAAGAGTCTCCTTCGAATGCCCGTCGCGATTTGGGAAGGGCGGCGTGTGGTGCGTGACCACGATCCAACGGCCGTGATCGGCGTCGGCGGATATGTATCGGGCCCCGTCGTCTTGGCCGCCTCCATGGGTGGTCGACCCTGCGCCGTGGCCGAGCAGAACGCCCGGCCGGGGCTCACCAACCGGATCCTCTCACGCTTTGTGCAGCGGGTCTTTACGGCGTTCCCCGAGGCTATGGCCCGGTTCAACGGGAAGAAGGTTAGGGAGCTCGGTAACCCGGTTCGACAAGCGTTCCTCAAGGCGGTGGCCGGAGCTCGAGAGGCCGGCGAAAAGCGTCACATACTCGTTTTGGGTGGGAGCCAAGGGGCGAGGGCCCTGAACGAGATGCTGCCGGAGGCCTTCGCCACGCTGCTTCAATCCCACACAGATCTGCGGATTACGCACCAAACGGGTCGGGACAAGGATACCCCCGTTCGGACCGCATACGTCGAGTTGGGCTTGGACGACGTCCACGTGTGTCCCTTCATCGAAGACATGGCGGGGACGATGGCCACCGCAGACCTCGTGGTCGCTCGAGCGGGCGCAACCACTGTGGCCGAGTTGGCCGTGGTGGGGTGCCCGGCCCTCTTCATCCCCTTTCCCTACGCTGCCGATGATCATCAAGCCGCCAACGCGTCCTCCTTAGTGACCGCCGGCGCCGCTCTGATGGAGCGTGAGGAGGCCCTTGATTCGGCACGCCTGGCCACCTTGCTCGACGACCTCCTCACGGCGCCGGGACGCCTGGGCGCCATGGCCCATGCGGCCTTGGATCGAGGGCGACCTGACGCGGCCAACGCCATCGTAGACAGCCTCTGTGAATTGGCCGGTCTGGCGCGTGAACCGGTGGAGGAGGAGGCCGCATGACCGGCATCTACCGAGACCAAACTGTCGCCGTGGTCTACGGCGGGCTCTCCAGTGAGCGCGAAGTGAGCGTGAACACCGGCGCCGCCGTAATCAGCGCGTTGGAGAGCCTGGGCTACACCTTGGCGCCCATCGACGCCGGCCGTGACCTGCCCGCCCAACTCCGTGCCTCGGGCGCTGCCGTTGTGTTCAACGCGTTGCACGGGACCTTTGGTGAGGACGGACGTCTACAGGGGATGCTGGATTGGATGGGTCTGCCCTACACCGGCGAAGGGATTCGCGCGAGTCTCTTGGCCTTCGACAAGGCCTTGGCCAAGAAGGCCTATCGAGATGCCGGTGTCCCCGTAGCCGCTGATGTTGTTTGGCCGGCCGCGGAGGCGCTTGGCAAAGAGGCAGACAATCTCCCCTTCGCCCTCCCGGTGGCGGTGAAGCCTGTGGCCGAGGGCTCCAGCGTCGGCGTGACCCTCGTTCACGAATCAGCAGCCTTCGCCCAGGCCGTGACCGCCGCGGCTACAGGGCCCGTGATGGTGGAGGTCTTGGTGGAAGGGCCCGAGATGTCCGTGGTGTGTCTGGGCGACGAGGCCCTGGGTTGCGTAGAGATCGAACCCCTGCGTGACTTCTACGATTACGAGGCGAAGTACGGGAGCACAGGCACGCGCTACCATGTACCGCCCCGCATTACGCCCACTCAATTGGCGTCGGTGGAGACCGTCGGATTGGCGGCGCATAGAGCGCTGGGGTGTAGCAGCGTCACCCGCAGTGACGTCATCCTCGGCGAGGACGGTCCCATCGTTTTGGAGACCAATACGCTGCCCGGCATGACGGCCTCCAGCCTCGTCCCCAAGGTTGCCGCCGCCCGCGGTATCAAATTCCCAGAGTTGATCGAGCGCATCCTCGATCTGGCCCGCTGCGGGCCTCGTGCTCAGGGAGGACCCCATGGGGCGTAATCGATTCCGCAAGCAACAGCGTCGGTACGGACGGCGTGCATCGGTGGTGGCGGGCGACCTCATGGTGAGGCTCGGCTTTGGACTGCGCCCGCATTTTCGAACCCTGATCATCCTGGCCTGCGTCGGCGTGCTCGGCTATGTGGGCTGGCGCGCCGTCTTGAGTTCACCCTATTTCACGATTCGACATGTCCAGGCCGAACCCTCGCCTCATCTCACTCGAGACGTCATCTTGTCCACCATCGGCTTGGATCAGCCCACGAACGTCTTTCGCTTCGAGTCTCACGGGGCCCGCGAGGCGCTCCTCGCTCATCCGTGGGTGGCCGCAGTCAGTGTCGGCGAGACACTACCGGACCGGGTCTCAGTAGAGATCCAGGAGCGCCGCGCCGCCGGCATCGTGGTCATCGACGGGCTCCATTTAGTGGACAGCGAAGGCCAACCTTTCGTGCGCGCCCGGCCCGATGACGTCGGCACCCTCCCCGTGATCACCGTGGATCGAGCGGTGATCGGGGACGACCTCGCCCATTGGCAGAGCCGAATTCGGCAAGCGCTCGCTGTGGCCCGACTCTATGACCGGGTCTCTGTCCGCATCGGTCGCACACTGAGCAATGTTCACCTGGCCTCCGGGGGGCGCCTCGAGCTGATGCTCGGCGCGACGCGCGTCACCCTGGGGCGAGGTCGATACGAAGAGAAGCTCAATCTGCTGACCAAGGTCTTTACCCGACTGGCTGAACGCAAGATGGACGCCGAATACATTCTACTCGGCGACGACCAGAAGCGGGTCATCGTCAAAGAAAAAGCCATCGCTCGTCCCCTGACCAACTCCCTGACCATGAACACCGAAGGAGCATCTGACTGATGTCCGATCATCCCCTGATCGTCGCAGGTCTCGACCTCGGCACCTACGCAGTAAAATGCGTCATTGGGCTCCGCCAAGAAGATGGAACCGTGGATATCCTCGGGACCGGTTCCAGTCCCTCCCGAGGGTTTCAGAACGGTGCCGTCTACGAAGCCGATGAGGCGGTGAAGAGCATCCGCGCCGCGGTGGACGAGGCAGACTTGATGGCGGGCACCGCCATCGAAGAGGTCTTCATCTCCGTGTCCGGGCGCAATTTTCACAGCTTCCAAAGCCACGGAATGGCCCGGATCTCTGACGGGACCGTTGGGCGTGAAGACATCCTCGAAGCCATCAGCATGGCGCGTTGCGTCAAGCTCCCGGCCGAGATGGAGATTCTCCACGTCGTTCCGCAGGACTACATCATCGACGCGCAGACCAATATCCCACGGCCTATGGGGATGCCGGGGGTGCGGCTCGAGGTCCACGCCCACTGTGTGGCCGGTCATATGCCGAGCCTGTTGGCGTTGGAGGAGATCTGCGAGCGCGCCAATTTGAGCGTGGTGGATGTCATCATGCCCTCCTTGGCGCAGGCGGAGGCGATCTTGACCACTCAGGCCCGGGACATGGGGGTGGTCTTGGTGGACGTGGGTGGGGACACGACCGAGATCGCTGTCTTTGACGGCGGCGCGATTCAGCATCACGCGCTCCTCCCGGTGGGGGGCAACCACGTGACCCATGACATCAAGGACTGCTTGAACACCCCGACCGTCGAGGCGGAGCATCTAAAGCAGCTACACGGGTGCGCGCTGGCGGACATGATCGGCGCCGATGAGGTGGTGGAGGTGCCGGGGGTCGGGGGCCGGCGTCCACGGACCATCAAGCGTCGGGTGCTCTGCGACATCATCGAGGCGCGAGTCGGCGAGATCCTGCGTCTATTGAAGGGGGAGTTGGACCAGATCGGGTACGTGGACGGTCTGCCCGGCGGTCTCGTGCTCACGGGCGGGGCCGCCTCTTTGCTGGGCATCGTCGAGCTGGCCGAGCACGTCATGCGTATGCCGGCCGCCAAGGGAGAGCCCCAAAACCTGAGTGGTTTGGTGGACGTGGTTCGGAGCTCTCGTTACGCCACGGGCACCGGTCTGGTGCTCTGTGGCGTCAATCAAAAGCCCATCTTGTGGTTCACCTCTCGGCAGATTCAAGCGGAGCCGAAGGGGATGCGTCGATTCTTCAGATTCTGGGGTGCACGAAAAAATCCCTGAAACTACACACTTTCTCGTTGAAATCAATTTTCTTGCCCACTAGTATGCAACTGTATGTAGAACACGGATAAATCTTACAGTTACGCAGATGTGTTAGTCAGCGATCGACTCCGGGTGCAACGGTCGACGCTGCAGAGGTGATTTTCGTGAACGAGTTCGAACTCGACTTTTTTAGCGAGCAGCAGGGGGCCAGACTCAAGGTCATCGGCGTAGGGGGGGGCGGTAGCAACGCCGTCAACGCAATGGTCCGCAGCGGCATGGCGGGCGTCGACTTCATCGTCGCCAACACTGACGCGCAGGCACTGCTTAACTCACCGGCACCCATCAAACTTCAGTTGGGCGCGCAATTGACCAAGGGACTGGGAGCGGGGGCCAACCCGGAGGTTGGTCAAGCCGCCGCCTTCGAAGATGCCCAAGGCATCGCGGAGACGCTGCGCGGCGCGGACATGGTCTTCGTCACCGCGGGGATGGGCGGGGGCACCGGTACCGGCGCCGCACCGGTCATCGCGCGGGTCGCCCGTGAACAGGGTGCTTTGGCCGTCGGCGTGGTGACTCGCCCCTTTAACTTCGAGGGTAAGGCCAGGCGGCGACGAGCCGACCGCGGCATCCAGATGTTGGCCCAAGAGGTGGACACCCTCATCGTCATTCGGAACCAGCGTCTTTTGGCACTCAGCGAGGCCGGCGCCAGCATGCTGGACGCCACCAAGCTCGCCGATAAGGTGCTCTTCGACGCCGTATGTGGGATCAGCGAGCTGATCACCAACCACGGAATGATCAACGTCGACTTCGCGGACGTGCGCACGATTATGTCCATGCAGGGCATGGCCTTGATGGGCACCGGCCGGGCGTCGGGCGAGCGCAGAGCACTTATCGCGGCGCAACAGGCGATCTCCAGCCCCTTGCTCGACGACGTCAGCATCGAGGGTGCGCGCGGCATCTTGATCAACTTCACCGGTGGCCTCGACCTCAAGATCAGCGAGATCGAGGAGGCCGCGAGCATGGTGGAAGAAGCCGCCGATGAGGACGTAAACCTCATCTTCGGCGCCGTCATCGATGAGAAGATGACCGACGAGATCTTGATCACCGTCATCGCCACCGGATTTGACGAGGCGGAGCAGCCCAGCGTCGACACGCGGCTCACGCCCCAGTCGGCGATGCCGGGCTTCCAACAGAGTGCACCCGCCTTCCAGCAGACGGATCCTCGCTACGCGTCGGTCATGCCGCCTTTGCCCACCCCTATGGCCGGGCACTCCATGAGCGCACGAGGGCATCAAGGCATGCCGCCCCAGCACCCGGGGCACGAGGCACCGCCGTATCCGCATCCGCATGGCCGCCAGGGGTTGCCCCAGCGCGAGGTGCGGATGCAGCAGCACAACGTGCCTCCGAGTCGTCAGCACAACACCGTGAGCCAGCCACCACCGGTGCCGCATCCCGGTGAGCCGATGCAGCATACGGGACCGCCACCGCTGCCCCCGCGCAGCATGGTGACGCAGGAGATGGGGATGCCCCCCATCCACGTCGGCGGCCGTCCACAGCAAGCGCCCGCACACCCGATGCAGCGGATGCCGAACGGCCTTCATGGCTCGCCTCAGCAGAGCGGCGAATGGCCCCTCAGCTTTACGGACACCTCGCCTTCCATGGAGGCCATGTCATCGGGCGTCGCCGAGCGGGTCCGTCGGATCATTCCGCCCGCCGTGGGCAACGAGCCGACGCCGACGCCGTCAGCGCCGCCCAGCCCCGCACGCCGCACCGCACCGCGGACGCGCTCCGGGCCCATCCCGACGTCTCGACGGATCACCGGCTCGTTTTCGACGCCGCCGCGGACGCCGTCCATTTCTAGAATTCGAAGACCCATCGACGAGGAAGAGCTTCGTCGCCCGGCAATCACCCGCAACAGCGGGAGTCGCCAAGTGGGAGAGGACCCCATGGGACCTGATTTCTTCGACACCGGTTGTTTAGACGCGAGCTGTGACGAATCCATCGAGATCGAAGCCAGCAGCGTCCCGGCGTGGTTGCAGATCCGCCGGCGTTAAGACCCCTTGGGCGGCTCCTGTAGCCGCCATCTATACCCCCTCGGGGGACGTCGTGGTATCACCCCTCCGCGGCGTCCCCCGTCCCCTTTACCCCTTCATAGTCAGTTGGTTGCGTTAACCTCGGAGCGTCGTCTCGGAATTCCGGGATACCGGTGAATACCCGGGCCTTCGGCGCGTCGAACATCCCGCTGGCGACAACAGGTCTTCTTTCCCTCCAAATCCTGCCATATACTCGGGACGGGAGACCCCCTACTTAGACACTCGAGGAGAATCTGATGCAGCGCACCTTTCGCGGCCTGTTTGTGGCGTCCGCCTTTCTGGCATTGGCCGTCGGCGTCGCTGACGCCAAGAAGAAGCGAAAGAAGAAGAAGGCCAAAGTTCTGGCTCCTGTCTCAGTCACGCTGAAGAACGCATGCAAGACGCCGATCGCAGTGGCCCTGGACACCAACACCTTCAAGATCCCGGCGGGTGGTGAGCTGGCTGCTCAGGATCTCAAGGCGAGGGAAGACGGGAGCTTCAGCGTCAAGCTCGGGGCCACCAAGTCGGATCTCGGGTACATCGGCCTCTTCGCTGGACAGAAATATCGGATCAGCTTCTCTGGCTGCGACATGAATGTGGCCGATATCACGACGGACAACTTGAGCGCAGAGCCGCCCAAGAATCTGTCTCCTCAGGCGGCCGCCAAGGTCCGATTTCGCGCACAGCGGCTATGGAACGGGAAGCTGTCGATGATGAAGTACAAGGCTGGGAGCAAGGCTTGGCGAATGCTCGCCATCGACTTCACCAAGTACCTCGAGCAGGCCCCCGGGGATTTCACCTATCACTTCCACTACAAGGGCGCGCCGGGCACCAAACCCCTCAAGCGTACGGCGAAGCTCGCGCCGGGGCACCGGTACCTCTTCGAGGCCGGAGTCGCTAAGAAGAATCGGAAGCACATCTTCGTGAAGTTCGAAGACGAGGGCTGGATCAAACAGAAATAGAGGCAGCCGGTTCGGGCGCCCGCGCCCTATGGACCATCGACCCCCGCCGGGCGGCCTCGCTTCGACGGATCGCTCGCCCCCCACCAGCCCCCTGCCTTCCCCTCGATTCCCTGGACTGAGTTGTAACGGGGCCGCACCTTGATGGCGTGCCCCCGACCTTCGAGGGCTCGTCTCACGTCTGCGGGGATCTCCCCCTCCATCCAGAGAATCTCCGGGACCCATTGATGATGAATTCGTGGGGCCTCCACAGCGGCTCGGACGTCCATCCCGAAGACCAAAACATTGAGCATGACTTGGAGGGTCCCGGTGATAATGGTCGGGCCACCGGATGCGCCCACGACGAGGCGGACTTTGCCCCCCTCGAGGACGATGGTGGGGCTCATGCTCGACAGCGGACGCTTCCCCGGCGCCACTGCGTTGGCGGCGTGTCCGATCAAACCGAAGGCGTTGGGGACGCCCGGCTTGGAGACGAAATCGTCCATCTCGTTGTTCATCACCACCCCGGTCTTACCGGCGATGTAGAGGCTGCCGAAGCCGGTGTTGACGGTGGTGGTCAGGGCGACCGCGTTGCCCGATCTATCCACGACGCTGAAGTGTGAGGTGCCTCCGTCTTCGGGGAGGGCGTATTTGCCTCCGTAGGCGGCGCGCTCGAGGGTGCGTTCGGGATCGAACGCCTTCTTGACGCGCGCCACGGATTCGGGGCCGATGAGGGCCTCGATGGGGACGGGGGTGAAGTCGGGGTCACCCATCACCCGGGCGCGGTCTGCGAAGGTGTGTTTGAAGGCCTCGGTAAGGCGGTGGAGATAGGCGCTGCTATTGTGCCCGTCCTCACGCAAGGGGGTCCCCTCGATGGCCTTGAGCACGGCCACGATCACCGCGCCCCCGCTGCTCGGAGGCGGCATCGAGACCACGTCGAAGCCCATCACGGTGTCTCGTACCGCCGGTCGCTCCTTGACGACGTATGCCGCGAGATCGGCTTCGCTCACCAGCCCACCGTCCGCGGCCATAGACCGTGCGATCTCCTTCGCCACCGTGCCTCGATAGAAGGCGTCTGCGCCCTGGGCCGAGATGGCCTCCAGCGTGCGCGCCAAGGACGGTCGTACGAGGCGTGTGCCCACGGGGAGAGGGGCTCCCTCGGGGGTGAGGAACTGCTTAGCGAAGGGCGGACGCTTCGCCAACTTCTCTCGATAATGGGTCACGCGGCGATGAAGCAAGGCGCCCACCGGAAATCCATCCCGTGCAGCCGCGAGGGCGGGGGCCACGACCACGGACCAGGGCAGCTTTCCGTGTCGTCGATGAAGCTCAAAGAGTCCGGCGACCTCCCCGGGGACCCCCGCGGCTTTCGGTCCCCGGGTACTGAGCTTGGGGATCACGGCGCCCTTGGGATCGAGGTACATGTCGCGGTGCGCCTTACCCGGGGCCATCTCGCGGAAATCGAGGGCGTATGCCGGCCCGTCGCTGCGGTAGACGACGGCGAAGCCGCCGCCACCGATTCCGGAGGCGAAGGGT
>MPMC02023534.1_pt1 | contig 13489 bp, 8 predicted proteins | sample 1617281 | NCBI WGS metagenome assembly MPMC02 (sample SAMN05944809, study PRJNA350692) | marine metagenome | biome: marine; feature: ODZ; material: water; isolation source: 100 m water sample filtered on 30 um supor filter | place: Pacific Ocean | collected 2012-04-09 | depth 100m m | reverse complement strand
GGAGATGAAGGTGGGGGATGGCGATGACACGGCGCTGCTGGATCTGCTTTCAGGGGAGGGGGATCTACCGAGTGAGCAGCTGGAGGAGGAGTGCCTGAAGGGGGATCTGGGCACGATGCTGGATCAGCTTCCGGATCTGCAGGTTCGTGTGCTGCGCATGCGCTATGGCATGGACGGTGAGGAGCCGATGACCCTCACGGGCATCGGCCGCATCCTCGAGATGAGTCGTGATCGCGTTCGCAATCTTGAAAGGGATGCTCTGAATGGCTTGCGTCGCCGCAGTGATGCGGTTGAGGCCTATGTCGCTGTTTGACACTGATAAGGCTGTTTGAGACTGATAAGGCTGTTTGATGCTTGAGCTGCTTGACAGTTACCATCTTGTTTGAAATTGACGCGGCTGTTTGATGCTTACAAGGCTGTTTTGCACTCCTTGGGCTGTTCCAAACGTAGGCAACCCTTTGGCAGTTAGAACGCTGTTGGTAAGTGCCTGTGGCTTTCCAGGATCCTTAGTAACACTGCATTCACCTCCTGCGGAGCTTCATCGTGAGGGCAGTGGCCGGCATCTGGGATCACGTTCAAAGAGCGAATGCAGTTGAAGGATGCAGCCCAGTGGTTGGCTTCTTCCAGGCTTTCCCAGGGATCTTTCTCTCCCCAGATCAGATCAACCGGCACTTGCAGGGATTGCATCAGATCAGGTGCCAGATGATCATCGAAGAGATTGATGAACCCATGGAAGGCTTCTGAAGCCCCCGCTCGTTGCGTCGGAGCGTGCAGCAGGGTCACAAGCTCCTCATCCACATGGCTGCCGCTGGGATAGGCCTGCTTCAGCAGACGCCGGATCACATGGGGTTGGGCCGCGTTGCGAAACAGGCTTCTGCTCAACCAGCGCTGCCGAACCATTCTCTTCAGCAGTGGCCGGCTCCAGCGCATCCAGCTGGTTTGCTCTGGGAGACGTTTGTCGTCCATCTGACGCTGGGCGCAATTGATCAGCACCACGCCTTGGCAGGATTCGCCAAGCAGCTGTGCAGCGCGAAGGGCAACTCCTCCGCCAATCGAATTGCCGATGAGCAGCACGGGCCGCTTTGCCACGGCTCGGCAGAAATCAGCCACCTGCGTTCCCCAGGTCTCAAAGTTGTAGGCCAGCGTCCCTGGCTGAGGCGCTTCATGCTTCAAGCGGGCCTGAGGTTGGCTGCTGTCGCCGAAGCCAAGCAGGTCGATGGCATAGCAGGGAGCTATTGCAGCGAGCACGGCTTGGTTATGCCGCCAATGCTCCTTGGAGGCTCCGAAGCCATGGATCAGAACGGTCGCAAACTGGCCTGGATCCGGCCCGTTGCAACGCTGTGTCCAGGCCACATCCAAGCCTTGCCACTGCCAGATCATCAGCTCAGCTGAGGTCATGACGTGGATTCACTCCCCTCGGATTGTGGGCTGGGGAACAGTCGCTCCTCAAGATTCTTGATCACCACATAGAAAGGCGGCACCACACCGAGAGAGAGCACTGTGGCCAGCACCAGACCCCCGAAGATCACGGTCCCCAGGGATTGCTGGCTGTGGGCTCCGGCTCCATTGGCCACAACAAGGGGCAGGAAACCTGCCAGGGCCGCAATGGCGGTCATCAGGATGGGTCTGAGTCGGGATTCAGCAGAGGCGGTGACCGCTTCAGTGGCAGACATCCCTTCTGCAAGTTTCTGTTCGGCGACTTCCACGATCAGGATGCCGTTCTTAGCTGCCAGGCCGACCAGGGTGACCAGGCCCACCTGGGCATAGATATTCAGATCAATGGATCGAATCGCCAGGAAAATCATCGCACCAAGCATGGCCAGTGGCACCGTTGCCAGGATGATCACTGGGGTGATGTAGCTCTCGTACTGGGCGGACAGCACCAGGTAAACCACAAGCACACCGAGTCCGAAGACGAGGATGCCGGCGCTGCCTGCGGAGAGCTGCAGGGCTGCTAGGCCGGTGAAAGCCGATCCGATGTTGGTGAAATTCTGTTCCTTGAACAGTCTCTGAATCGCAGTCAGCGCTTCACCCGAGCTCTTGCCTATAGCTTGAGCCCCCTGGATCAGCACTGTTCTGTAGAGGTTGTAGTGACTGATGATCGGCGGGGCACTACTCAGATCCGCTGATGCGAATTGAGCCACCTGAACAAGTTCACCCTCGCGATCTTGAACGTAATAACTGAGGATGTCGTCAATCTGGCTGCGTTGTTCAGCCGTAGATTGCACATAGATATTGCGGACCTGGCCTTTTTCATAGGTGAGGCCCGAGTATTTGCTACCTGCCAACGAAGAGATGGTGTTCATGGCCTCCTGATAGTCGATATTCAGGGCCCCCATCACTTCCCTGTCGACCTTGAGCCCAAATGCCGGTGCACTTGGAATGAACTGGGTATACAGCTTGGAGAACAAACCGCTGGCGTTGCCTTGCTTGATCAGTTCTCCAGACAGATCATCCAGTTGGCTGAAGCTGTAGGAGCCGTTGCTGAGGTCGTTGAATTGGAAGTAAAAGCCTCCTTGGGGTGAAAATCCAGGAACGGCAGGTGGCTGAGAGGCAGCCACAAGCCCACCACTGAGGCTTTGCATTTTTTCGTTGAGGCGATCAACGATCGCTGCAGCGCTGTTCTGTTCGCCTTTGCGCTCTTCAAGGGGCTTGAGGCCGAAGAAGAAAATCCCCTGATCAGGACTGGAGCCATTGAAGCCGGCACCATTCATCACATTGCCATTGACGATGTTCTCTTCCTCTTTGAGCAGCTTCGAGATCTCTTTGCCAAGGGCTGAGGTTTGAATCAGGGAGGCACCGTTCTGAAGTTGGAAGATGCCCATGCCATAGCCCTGGTCTTCATCGGGAATGAAGGCTGTTGGTAGTGCCGTGAAGGCATAGGCGGTGAGCACAATGCCGCCGACAAGCCCAGCCAGAATCAACCTTCGCTTTTTTATGGTCCAGGCCACCACACGTATGTAGTTGTGCTCCAGGCGTTCAAAACCCTTATTGAAACGCCGGAAGATCAGGGGCAGGTTGGCCCCGGCCAGAGCCCCCAGAACGATGCCGAAGAGATAGGTCCAGCCACCGAAGGCTGCTGCACTGAAACGTCCGAAGGCCAGGCCCACGAGCACGCCGGCAATGATCCATCCCCAGCCCTTGGGTTCCCGGGATTTGCCACTTCGCAGGATCAGGCCTGAAAGCATGGGGGAGAACGTCAGTGCATTGAATGCCGAGATGGCAATGGCAAAGGCAATCGTGAGGGCGAATTGCTTGTAGATGATGCCGATGCCTCCTGGATAGAAGGCCACAGGCACGAACACGGCCATCAGCACAAGGGCCGTGGCGACAAGAGCCCCAAACAGTTCCCCCATGCAGGCCAGTGCGGCCTGACGGGGTTTCATACCGTTTTCAATGTTCTTCGATACAGCCTCAATCACGACGATGGCGTCATCCACCACAAGGCCGGTGGCCAGCACCAGGCCCAGCAGGGTGAGTTGATTGATGGAGAAGTCAAAGATCTTGATGAAGGCAAATGTGCCAACCAGTGAGATGGGAATCGCCAGGCTTGGAACAATGGTTGCTCGCCAGTTCTGCAGGAACAGGAACAGGATGATCAGAACCAGAACGATGGCCAGTCCGAGAGCATCTACAACGCCATCAATTGCTGATTCAATGAATTGACCGATGTTGTAGATCTCATTGACCTTCACGCCCGGTGGCACGGTCGCGGCGAAATCATTAATGACCTTTACGGCTGCATTGGAAACATCCAGGGCATTGCTGTCTGGCGTTTGATAGATGCCCACGGTCATTGATGGTTGGCCATTCAGATCAATCGCATCGGTGGTGAATGTATTGCTTCCATAGACAACTTCTCCGACATCTTGCAAGGTCAGAATATTTCCAGCTGGTGTTCGACTGATGATCAGTTTATTGAACTCTTCAATCGAGGTGAGGTTGCCATTCCCTTCGACAAGAATGGGATAGGTATAGGCCTGATTGCCTGTTGCGGGTGGGCCGCCAACTAATCCGCCGACGGACACACTATTCTGACTCTGAATGGCGTTGGTGATGTCTGAAACAGTGAGGTTGTTAGCAGCAAGTTTATTGGGATTGACGAATAACCAGTAGGCTGGATTGGCGCCTCCATACACCATCACGCTGGCCACCCCAGGCACTCGACCGAGGGGGTAATAGAGCTGTTCGTAAATCAGTCCGTTCAGATAGGAGGCATCGAACTGACCTTCTGTGGAGCCAACTGAATAGGCGAGCAGGATTGATGGATTGCTCTGTTTAACTGAAACACCAGTGGACTGAACCTGTTGGGGTAATTGTGGCATCGCCAGGGACACCCGGTTCTGGACATTGACCTGGTCAATATTGATATCAGTCGTATCTTTAAAATAAACATTAATCGTGCTTGTGCCTTCTAGATCACTCGTTGATGAGATGTAGTTGACTCCAGGGACGCCGTTGATCTGCTGTTCTAGGGGATTGGTAATGGTCTGCTCTGTCACAACGGCATTTGCGCCTGAGTAAGTCGCTGTGACCTGGATCAGGGGATCGGCGATATTTGGCAGGTTTGCGATTGAAAGGTTGGGGATTGCGATCAAGCCCACAAGAACGATCAGGATGCTGCAGACCGTTGTCAGAACAGGCCGTTTGATGAACTTATCGGAGAAGGACATGGCTTGTTCAGTTGCCTGCCTGCATGGATGTTTGAGCTGACTCGGATGTTTTTGCTGACTCGGATGTTTGTCCTGATTTGGATGTTGGTGTTGCCGTTGCACTTGGTGGTGCCACCTTCACTGGCATGCCGCTGCGCAGCATCACAGTGTTGGAGATCGCAACCTGTTCACCTTGCTTAAGGCCTGAATGAACCGTGTAGAGGTTGTTTTCTAATTTGCCAAGCTTCACGGATCTCTGCACAACAATCGGTGTGTTCCCAGGTAAGGATTCCAGCTTTTTCTTGGTCTTTTCAGGAACAGTGGTTGATGCTTTGATTTTCGGCAGTGCTTTACTCAAGGGCACTACGACGTAAACGAAAGGCTGCTCTGCCTGCATGAAAACGGCTTGAACAGGAACGCTAAGAGATTCTGTTTTGCCAATGATGATTTCAGTTTTTACATATTGACGGGCCTTTAATTGTCCTGTGAGATTGGGGAAGGCTGCCTTGACCATCAGTGTGTTCTGTCCCGTTTCATTGCCGCTGCTGCCGTAGTACGGAGAGATGAACACCACCGACCCTTCACCCGTGACAGGAGGCGTTGTTTGTGTGGTGAGCCGAACGCTCTGTCCGAGCTTCACTTGATTGGCCTGTGATGCTGGAACTTGCATCAATGTCCACAGGGTTGAGTTATCAACGATCCCAGTGATGGTCTGACCCTTTTCGACATAATCACCGAGTTTCACGCTGTCCAGTTCACCGATCACCCCATTGATGGGGGCTCTGACAAACTTGTAGCCGCGAGTTGCAGCCTGGCTGCGGACATTGTCGTGGGATTCAATTGCAGCAGTGACGTATTGATCTCGGGTTTTCGCGGATGCGGCACCCTGGCTGAAGAGGAATTCATAGCGTTCTGCATTGAGCTTGTCTTTTTCTGCTTCAGCGGATGCGGAATCAAGTGCTGCCGTTTGTTGTACGTTATCCAGCTCTAGAATGGTTTGCCCAGCCTTCACGATCTGCCCTTCTTTTGCAAGGATTTTCACCACCCTTCCATCGGTTTCGGGGCTGAGTTTCACGTCCGTTGTTGATTCGAGCCTGCTCACGGCCGTGACTGTTGGTGCAAATGTTGCAGCTCGGATCTCGCTTGTCTCCACTGCAATCGGCTTGCGGGAGCCACTGGGTTTGCCACAGCCTGTGATCAGCATCGAAGTTCCCAGAACAGCAATGAAGGAACGACGGAACGTCATCAGGATCTTGATTTGTGTAGACGATAACGACGTTGGTTGAGGCTGCAGCAGCCGGCACTGATCTTGTGACCTGCTGCCAATTGGGATCGCTTCAAGTTTCGGCATTGGAGCCTGCTTCTGATCTGATTACAGCCTCGCTGAGCCGATCGATCTTCTCGAAGCTCATCCCACAGCAATGGAGAATCTCAGCGGCCAAGGGATCCTGGCTGAGCCGATCAAGCTCCTGCACGTCAGACTGTTGCCGCCAGCGCAGGTCGTAGAAAACCTGCTGAAAGTGCTTGGTATAAAACCGATCGTCGCCAGTCAGGGGATTGGCCAGGGGAGCGCCGGCAAGGTTGTTGAGAGCAGCACCGTTGCCGCCGAGTCCGTGGTGCTGGCAGTTCCAGTACTGCAGATGGGAGGTGTCGTAGTTGAGACCCACAAATTCAGACAGCATCTTCAGGCTGGCCTCTGGTTGAAGGCAGAGCTGGTCGTAGGTGATGCACTGCTGCGGCAGCCCTTCATGGTTAAGGAAATCCTGGCTGCGTCTGAAATGGTTTTGCCAGCGTTTCAGGCCCGATGCCATGGTCATGGGGTTTCGGCGTCGCTCCGAAGCCAGCCAGCCCCTTGGGTCGCGCACCAGATGCACCACCTTGATGGCAAGGGCCTTGCGATTGGCGCCGCCTCCAGACCGGCGCAGTTGTTTGAGCCAGTCCAGCTCTTTACTTGCATCGATCAGGGTGGTGACTCCCTGGGATCTGAAGCGTTCCAGGGCAAATCCATAGGCATTGGCGACAGGGACCTGTTCAATGCCGTGCAGCAGTTCACAAGCCTCAAGACCCCGGGCCTCACAGAGGCGACAGGCCAAGGGAGAGCGCTTTCTGAAAAGCTGTCGCTGAAACGGTCGACAGTATTCACCGAGATGGGCGGCTTGGGGATGAGTGCCGAGTACATAGGACAGCCAGGTGGAACCGCTGCGGGTTTCGCTGATGATGTAGATCACCTGATCAGCAGGGGCCAGGGCTGGCGTCTCACCGGGTTGCTTAAAAAGGCGGCTGAGGCCGTTGTTCATGCTGCCCAGGCCGCTGGTTGAGAGCCTAAAGCTGTGGGGATCCAGCATCGCCAGAGTTTGGGAGCTTGTACGTCTGCTGATGACGTGTCAGTTGGCCTCTGCTGAGAATGGGCTGGCTGTTATCGCTGCTTGCAAGGGGATCAGCGGCCATGGATCTTGGGTTGATTGCTGGCGTTGATTGCTGAGCTTGATCGCAGAGGTTGATGGTTGAGCTTGAAGGCTGTTTTGAATACAGTTCTTTGATCTGGAGGTGCAGAGGTGTTGGCAGCGGAGGCGATCCGTGTCTGGCTGGCTGGATCAGGGCTGATTCTGATCATCTTTTTGATCCTTCACCTGGGGGGTGTCCTGCTGGCGGTGGTTGCACCTGCGAGTTTTGAGGTTTATGCCACCCAGATTCACGCTGCACCCTGGCTGCCCCTGGCGGAGTGGGGGTTGTTGTTGGTGGTTGTGATTCACGTCATCTTGACGTTGCTCAAGCGGATCGTCAGTCGCCGCAATGGCAATGTTGCGATGCTGAGGAGTCGTCGTTCAGATCCATGGGGCAGCTTTGCCGCCCGCAGCCAGGCCATCGGCGGTGTGCTCACCCTGGTGTTTCTGCTCATGCATCTGAGTCAGCTGCGCTGGCCTCGCCCAGAGGCGGGGGCTGAGCTGCTCGCTTTGCGTGAGGTGCTTGGCCAGCCCCTCAGCCTGGTGGTTTATCTCGCTGCGGCGGGGTTGATGGGAGTTCATCTGCTGCATGGAGGTGAGGCGGCCCACCGCAGCCTTGGCCTGCTGGATCCTGGCAATGCTGGGCTGATCAGACGCAGCAGCAGGGTGCTTGCGCTGGTGGTGTCGGCAGGCTTTGCCATGGCGGTTGTGCTGATTGCCGCTCCGATGCTGCTCGCGCCTCAGCCATGAACGGTGTCCCTGATCCCCGTGTTCCCGGCGGCGATATCGCGGCTGCCTGGCAGCGCAGGCGTGAATCGTTGCCATTGATCAGTCCACTGCGCAAAAAAAGCCTGCAATTGCTTGTGGTGGGCACAGGCCTTGCCGGTTCATCTGCAGCAGCAACCCTTGCCGAGCAGGGTTACCGCGTCAAGGTGCTCAGCTTTCATGACAGTCCCCGCAGGGCTCACTCGGTAGCTGCCCAGGGGGGAATCAACGCCGCCAGGTCGGTAGCCGTTGATGGTGACAGTGTCAGCCGGCTTTTTGCTGACACCTTGCGGGGGGGGGACTTCAGGGCCCGTGAAGCCGGTTGTCATCGGCTGGCGGAGATCAGTTCCTCGATCATCGACACCTGTGTGGCCCAGGGTGTTCCTTTTGCCCGGGAGTATGGGGGCACCCTGGCGACCCGCAGCTTCGGTGGTTCCCTTGTTAGCCGTACGTTCTATGCCCGGGGGCAGACTGGCCAGCAGTTGCTTTACGGTGCCTATCAGGCCTTGATGCGTCAGGTGGAGCTCGGTGGCATCGAGCTGCTCACCCGGCGTGATCTTCTCGATCTGATCATCGTTGATGGTGTGGCTCGGGGTGTGGTCTGCCGCAATCTGCTCAGTGGTGAACTGGAAGCCCATACTGCTGATGCGGTGCTGCTGGCAAGCGGTGGCTACAGCAACGTTTATTTCCTGTCCACGAATGCGCTGAAATCCAACGCCAGTGCCATTTGGCAGGCCCATCGAAAGGGCGCCCTGTTTGCCAACCCCTGCTTTACCCAGATCCACCCCACCTGTATTCCCAGCGGCGATGCCTATCAGAGCAAGCTGACGTTGATGAGCGAAAGCCTCCGCAATGATGGTCGTGTCTGGTTGCCCCTGGCGGTAGGGGATCATCGCCAGCCATCAGAGATCCCTGCGCAGGAGAGGGATTACTTCCTCGAACGTCAATATCCCGCCTACGGCAACATGGTTCCCAGGGATGTGGCCTCCCGCCGTGCACGCGAGCTTTGCAACGCCGGCCAGGGGGTGGGCCCGGGGAATCGTTCTGTCTATCTGGATCTGCAGGATGCAATCGAACGTCAGGGGAAAGACGTCATCGCTGCTCGCTACGGCAACCTGTTGCAGATGTATGAACGGATCAGTGGAGACGATCCGTTCACGACGCCGATGCGGATTTATCCCGCACCCCACTACACCATGGGTGGACTCTGGGTGGATTACCACCTGATGAGCTCTGTACCTGGTCTGTTCGTCCTCGGCGAGGCCAACTACTCCGAACACGGTGCTAATCGGCTCGGGGCCAGTGCTCTGATGCAGGGCCTCGCTGATGGCTATTTCATTGCGCCAGCCACGGTCACGGCCTGGTTGGCCGGCAATCCAACCCCGAGCATCCCTAGCGATCATCCCGCCTGCCTTGAAGCGTTGGCTGCTGTGAACAAACGCATTGAGCGTCTTTTAAAGGTCAAGGGATCTCAGCCTGTGGATGGCTTTCATCGTCAGCTCGGCCATCTGATGATCGATTGCTGCGGGATCAGTCGAAATGCTCAAGGCCTGCGCGACGGTCTGGCTGAACTGGAGACGCTGCAGCAGCGCTTTGAAGCCGATGTGTGTGTATCGGCTGAAAGGGTTGGGCCGAACCCAGAGCTGGAGAAGGCTCTGAGAGTTGATGATTTCTTTGCGCTGGCCAAATTGATGTTGCTGGATGCACTGGCGAGGGAGGAATCCTGTGGTGCCCATTTTCGAGAGGAACATCAGACGCCCGATGGGGAAGCGCGCCGAGACGATCAGCACTTTGCTCATATCGCAGCCTGGGAGCACGGCAACGATGGCAAGCCGATCCGGCATGTTGAAGAGCTTGCGTTCACGGCGCTTCAGCCCAGCACCCGCAGCTATCGATGAGCCGCTCCCTTTCCCTCACACTGCGGATCTGGCGGCAGCTTGGCGCTTGTGATCAAGGTGCCTTCCAGGACTATGCCTTGCAGGATGTGTCCAGGGATCTTTCCCTGCTGGAGGTGCTTGATCAGCTCAATGAGCAGTTGATCAAGGCTGGTGAGCGGCCGGTGAACTTTGAGCACGATTGCCGTGAAGGCATCTGCGGCAGCTGTGGCTTTCTGGTGAACGGACAGGCCCACGGCCCCTGCAGAGGCACCACGGTCTGTCAGTTGTATCTGCGGGAGTTCACTGATGGGGTCACGCTGACCCTTGAGCCTTGGCGGGCCAAGGCGTTCTCGGTCATTCAGGATTTAGCGGTGGATCGCTCCGGCCTCGATCGTCTGGTGGCTGCCGGAGGCTATTGCTCGGTGAACACCGGCCAGGCCGCCGATGGCAATGCAACTCTGATTGGTCAGCAGCAGGCACAGTCTGCCTTCGAAACAGCCACCTGTATCGGCTGTGCCGCCTGTGTGGCCAGCTGCCGCAATGCCTCGGCAAGTCTGTTTGTAGCTGCGAAACTTGCCCATCTGGGCCAGCTCCCCCAGGGCCAGCCGGAGCGGAAGTTGCGTGCCAAAGCCATGCAGGAGCGGATGCTGGCTGAAGGCTTTGGCAGCTGCAGCAACAACCTTGAATGTGAGGCTGTCTGCCCGAAGGAGATCTCAGCCGACTGGATCAGCTGGATGCATCGCGAAGGCTCGTGAGCACTTGGCAGTCGAGGAAGGCTGCTGAGTTATGGGACCTGGGAGTCATGGTTCCTGCCTTTGTCCTTGCTCAAGGGTCAGGTGTGGCTGGATCCGCCAATGGCAGAGCTTTGAACAAGGATTCCAGGCAGGCAGATCTGTTGCCTTGATGCCGTGGTGATGTTTAAGCTTCAAAGGACGGAAATCACGTGAATGAAAACCATTCAATCGCTGCTGCTTGCAGCGGCATCAACATTGCCGCTCAGCGCAATCCTTCTGCAGGCAGCACCTCTGCAGGCAAAACCTAAGCTTCAGGTTTTTGACAATAGAATCACCCTGGCGGAGGTTGAGCAGGCTCAGAAGGGTTGGTGTAAGGCATTGATTGGGATTAGCAATGCCTATCAAAAAGGTGGTTATGCGGCGGCCAAGGCCAAGGCTGGTCAAGTCATTGATGCGGCCTATGGCTATGGCCAGGGACCCGTGGCCTTTAAACCAACCTATGCAGTGGGTGCGAATACATTCCGCACGGATCGCGCTGGTGCTGTGGCTTATTTCGTTGGTCCTGATTCAACAGTCGCTGCTTTTGGTAAAGACCAAGGATTCGCAACCTATCGGCATTGGGTCAGTTGCAAGATAGACGATTCTGTTGTGCAGTTGTTTGGCAGCACAGCCAATACAATGGGTTTCCTGAATGTAAAAGACGCCAATGGGGGCACTGGCAGAGCTGAGAAAACTTTCACATTCTGGAAGCCTAAAGGCGGCGGCAATATTCGGATTGTGCTGCATCATTCTTCCGCTCCATTTGATGCCCGCTGAACACGTGTCATCAGTTGCTGAAGCACATTATTCACTCGCAAATTATCAGAAGCAAGATGTTGCCCTGGTTTGCGAATGACTCATCTTGACGCGCTTCAGTTCAGCACGTAGTGGTCATCGATGCAGCTCAATGGCATTGAATTTCAGCCTTGGCGGCTCAGGGCATTTGCTTGTTCAATAGAGTCAAGGGTCCGATGCAATGGGGATGTGTCGGTCATCAGGCGGCTTGGTTTGCCTTGCAGAGAGCTCCCTGCATCCTACTGCTCACCTCTGATTGAAGGGAATGCATCCTCAGATGCATCAGCAGGGACGGTTGCAAGGGTTGGACCCTCTACTGGCTTCAAGGGTTGTTGATGTGAGAGAATGCATTTAATGTAACTTAAATCAGCATATGAAAATCGGTAAGCAACGCAAGAAGCTTCTGCGTGCTCAAGAGGCTGCGCAGGAATGCACCACAAGGGAGCAAGCACTGAAGATCCTTAGGAAAGCTGAGAAAGCAACATTGAAGCTTGAATCTGCAGGTGAATCAGTTAGGGATTAGTGGAGCTTCGGCGAGTCTTAAATACTGATCGATCAATCCCCGTTTTGGCCTTGGCCTTTGAATTAAAGGAATTCCAGATCAATAGATTTGAATTTGCAAAGTATTCACCTGTTAATGCTGCTAGATAGAAAGGCACGATCTTTTGCCTGGTATCAGCGTCTCAAGTGTTTGAGTCGTTAAATTTTACAGGCCTGCTGTGAGCTAATTAACTTCATGCAGATTTTTTTGGTAACCTTTCTCGCAAAGTTATTGCTTATAGAGTCAACTATCAATGCAGCAGATGTACGCCTACATGATCCAAAGCCATTAAGATGGATGGGCATAGCAAGAAGCTGGTCTCGTAGTTTAGAAAGGCACAATGTTCGAGAATATGATTGACCATGGACTTGCAATATTTATGCAATGACCAACGGATCGAGCGGAGGCTTTGGGGTGGCCACTCAACCCCTTAACCCAATCACTTCTTGGCACTCATCAAACAATTCCCCTCCGCAAGCGTTGGCGATGATTGAAGTGACGCCACCAGGCCTGCGATGGTTTTTTGGCCAGGGATGAGCCATGCGCGACGTCAACAAGCAGCCCAAGCAATCCAGCCTCAAGCTCTTGCTCGGCCTCAGCCGTTATCTGAGCGGTCGTCGCCGTTGGCAGCTGGCGGGTCTGGTGCTGGTGATGCTGGCCAGTGGCACCGCCGAGCTGGTCACTCTGGGCGCTGTGCTGCCCTTCCTGGCGGTTCTGAGTGAACCCGAGCATCTCTGGCAGCAGCCGCTGATCCAGGTGTTAGCGGCCTGGGCGGGCTTCACCAGACCAAGTCAGCTGCTGTTGCCGGCAATGGCCGTCTTTGCCGGTGCGGCCGTGATCACGGCATTGATTCGGCTGACAAACCTTTGGCTGATCTGGCGCCTTTCAGCTGTGATCGGATCAGACCTCAGTTGTGAGGCCTATCAACGCACTCTTTACCAGCCTTATGCGGTGCATCTGCAACGCAACAGCAGCGATGTGATCAATGCGGTGACCATTCAAATCAGACGATCGGTTTCTGCTTTCAAATCTTTCCTGCAGGTGATCACAGGGGCCTTGGTGGCCTTGGGGTTGCTGGCAGGCCTGTTGATGATCGACTGGGCCGTGGCTCTGGCCACTGCTGCCTTGTTGGCAAGTGCCTATGGCCTGCTGGTGTTCATCTCGCGGCAGGAGGTCTCCCGCAACAGCCAGGCCATTGCTCTGGCCTCGGCCCAACTGCTGAAGGCGTTGCAGGAAGGGTTGGGAGCGATTCGTGACGTGCTTCTCGATGGCAGCCAGGCCACCTACCTGGCGATCTATCGGCAAGCTGATCGCCCTCAGCGGTTGCTGACGGCCCGCAATGGTTTTCTCAGGTCCTTCCCCCGCTTTGCGCTGGAGTCCCTGGGCCTGCTGGCGATTGTCTTGCTCGGTGGAGTGTTGGTAGTGCAGAAGGGAAGCGGCGGCGCTGTGATCCCTTTGTTGGGGGCTTTGGCCCTGGGTGCCCAGCGTCTGTTGCCCGCCTTGCAACAGATCTACAGCCACTGGATGAACATCAAGGGTTTTTCGGCTGATCTGGCTGGGGTGCTGGCGATGATGCAGCAACCGCTTCCTCCCCTGAGCAGCCACACTGAGCCATTGGCCTTCCAGCAGTGCATCCGTTTTG
>MPMC02142841.1_pt1 | contig 13510 bp, 7 predicted proteins | sample 1617281 | NCBI WGS metagenome assembly MPMC02 (sample SAMN05944809, study PRJNA350692) | marine metagenome | biome: marine; feature: ODZ; material: water; isolation source: 100 m water sample filtered on 30 um supor filter | place: Pacific Ocean | collected 2012-04-09 | depth 100m m | reverse complement strand
CATCCTGTTGTGTGGATCTGGCGCCGGTATGACGCTCGCGGCGAACCGCTTTCCCGGTATCCGCGCCGCCACTGCCCATGACACCTACACGGCGCACCAGATGGTTGAGCATGATGCTGTCAACGTATTGGCAATCGGAACCCGTGTCATCGGTCCGGAACCAGCCGTCGAGATCGTGCGTGCCTATCTGCAAGCGGACTTCCAGCCGAAGGAGCGGTATCGCCGTCGCCTCAGCCAGATCATCGACATCGAGAGGAGAAGAACGATGAACCCGCTGTACACACTCACTCAAGCTGGACAGGCCGCTTGGCTCGACTACATCCGGCGTGATATTCTCGATGACGGAACGCTCGCTCGCTACATCAGCGATAACAGCGTGACCGGACTGACGAGCAATCCGTCGATCTTCGACAAAGCCATCTCCGGGAGCGATCTCTACGACGACTCCATGACGGGAACCGATGCCGAGGCGATCTTCTTTGATCTCGCCATCGATGACTTGTCGCGGGCCGCCGACCTGCTGCGAACAGCATGGGATGTCACCGACGGGAGCGATGGCTGCGTCTCGCTTGAGGTGTCGCCGCTGCTTGCCGCCGATGCCAAGACGACGGTCGAACAAGGAACGACGATCTTCAAGCGGATGGGGCGTGACAATCTGCTCATCAAGGTGCCGGGCACACCTGAGGGCGCCGAGGCCGTTGAAGAGTTGATCTGCCGCGGCGTGAATGTCAACGTGACGTTGTTGTTCAACGAGACACAGTATCGCTTGGCAGCAGAGGCCTATATCCGTGGCATTGAGCGGCGATTGGAGTCGGGACTCGACGCCAAAGTCTTCTCGGTGGCATCCGTTTTTGTATCCCGATGGGATACGCCGACTGCCGATCTCGTCGGCGACGACCTGAAGAACAAACTTGGAATCGCCTGCGCGACACAATGCCACCGGGCGTGCGAGGAGATTTTCACGAGCGAGCGATTCAAGAAATTAGAAGCTCAGGGCGCCCGTCGCCAGAAACTATTGATGGCAAGTACCAGTACCAAGGATCCGTCACTACCGGATACCTTGTATGTCACCGCGCTTGTGGCGAGAGATTCAATCGACACCATTCCAGAAGCCACGCTGCTGGCCTTTGCCGATCACGGCGTCGTGAATGGCGTACTTGATGAAGCGTCCTGGGAAGAAGCCGATCGCGTGATCGCCGGGTTTGAATCTGCTGGTGTCGACATCGAGGATCTGGGCGCCTCGCTGCAATCTGACGGCGCCGAATCCTTTGTCGAGGCATGGAAGCATCTGCTGGAGACGATCGAGTCCAAGATCGGCAACTTGCAGTCGACCTGAGAACGGAAGAGAAGGGGCCCTGTCATGCAGTTGGCGATGATTGGTTTGGGACGCATGGGTGCGGGCATGGTGCGGCGCCTCATGGCCGCAGGACACGAGAGTGTCGTGTGGGACGTCAATCGGGATGCCGTTGCGGCTCTGGTCGATGATGGTGCAGTTGGCGCCGCGAGCGTTGAAGAACTTGTCTCAAAGATGGATACGCCGCGATCCGTCTGGATGATGGTGCCGGCGGGGATCGTCGATACGGTGATCGATACGGTTTCGCCGCATCTGTCCGATGGCGACGTACTCATCGACGGCGGCAACAGCATGTGGCGGGATGATCTCAGGCGATCCAAGCAACTCTCAATGCGCGGCATCCACTACGTCGATGCGGGTGTCAGCGGTGGCGTCTGGGGACAGGAACGGGGCTACTGCGTGATGATCGGTGGCGATGATGAGGCTGTTGGTCGCATTGAACCCGTGCTGGTATCACTAGCACCCGGAGTGAACGCGGCGGTTCGTACACCGGGACGATCGGGCGATCCGACGCCTGCGGAGCAGGGTTGGCTGCACTGCGGCCCGAGTGGCGCCGGGCACTTCGTCAAGATGGTGCACAACGGCATTGAGTACGGTGCGATGGCCGCGTATGCGGAAGGTCTCGGTGTGCTGAAGCATGCTTCTGCGGGATTGAAGGATCGAGACTCAGATGCCGAGACCACGCCACTTCGGAATCCTGAAGCCTTCCAATACGAACTGGATATTCCGGCCATTGCCGAACTGTGGCGCCGCGGAAGTGTGATCGAGTCGTGGTTACTGGACCTGACCGCCGCAGCACTCCAGGAAGATCCGACGCTTGACGGCTTTACGGGCCGCGTATCCGATTCGGGCGAGGGTCGCTGGACGCTCGAGGCGGCGATCGAGACCGGGGCGCCCAGTCCGGTGCTTGCTGCGGCACTGTTTCAGCGATTCGCCTCCCGCGGCGAAGATGAATTCAGCCGCCGTGTCCTTTCTGCCATGCGGCATCAGTTCGGCGGCCATGCCGAGAAGAACCCATGAGTCGCCAGAAGGCCGATGCGCTGGTCATCTTCGGTGTGACGGGAGACCTTGCGCATCGGAAAATATTTCCGTCGCTCTATGCCATGGAACAGCGAGGGGCGTTGCAGGTTCCGATTGTTGGCATCGCGAGGCAGGATATGACGCTCGACGATCTCATCAGTCGGGCCCGCAATGGAATTGAACGATTCGGCGACGGCGACATTGACGAGATGGTGTTCAAGCGGTTCGCGGACAGACTCAAGTATGTACTCGGCGACTATGCTGATATTGAGAGTTTTAAAAAACTGCGGGTCGCCCTTGGTGATGCCAAGCATCCACTGCACTATCTCGCCGTACCACCGAGCATCTTCGGAATGGTGACAGCCAATCTTGCCGCGGGTGGATGCGCTGATGGCGCATCGGTTGTGGTAGAGAAACCGTTTGGACGCGATCTAGAATCATCCATGCAACTCAACGCCGATCTGCACGCGGTCTTCCCTGAGGATCGGGTGTATCGCATCGATCATTACCTTGGCAAGGAGGCGCTGCTCAACCTGACCTACTTCCGATTCGGCAATCGTTTCCTCGAACCGATCTGGAATCACGAGCATGTTCGAAGCGTGCAGATCACGATGGCCGAGGACTTCGGCGTTGAGGGGCGGGGGGCCTTCTATGATGAGGCGGGCGCCATCCGCGACGTCGTGCAGAACCACATGCTGCAGATGATCGCCTTGCTCGCGATGGATCCTCCCGCATCACCGGACGATGAGTCGCTGCGGGATGCCAAGGTCCGGGTACTTCGATCGATGCGTCCACTCGCTTCAGAAGACGTTGTTCGCGGGCGGTACCGCGGCTATCTCAAGGAAGCAGGCGTGCACCCCGATTCCCGCACAGAGACCTACGCCGCAGTTCGATTTCACATCGACTCATGGCGATGGGCGGGCGTGCCATTCTTGGTTCGAGTGGGCAAGGAGATGCCGGTGACTGCGACCGAAGTGCTCGTCGATCTACGACGACCGCCGCAGGCTCTGTTTGATGACAGCGCCCATTGTGACCGCAATTACTTTCGCTTCCAATTCAAGCCGTTTACGACGATCTCCATCGGTGCTCGCGCCAAGAAGCCGGGTGACGCGATGGTTGGCGAGCAGATCGAGATGATAGCGCTGCATCAGGAACCAGATGAGATGTCCGCCTATGAGCGGCTTATCGAGGACGCGATGCTCGGGCAGGCGGGTTTGTTTGCGCGGGTAGATGAAGTCGAGTCCGCTTGGCGGATCATTGATCCAGTTCTCAAGGTGAACACCCACCTCTACGACTATCAACCGTCGACATGGGGACCGCTGGAAGCGAGACAACTCGCCGTCGGCCACACCGCATGGCATGATCCGCTCTCGCCGGTGAAGATAGCGCATACGGTGGAGCCGTGACGCCACTGCCCGGTTCGCGAGTGCTTGATGACGGCATGACGATCGAGGTGCTTCCGGATGCCGACGCGATTGCCCTCCGCGGGGCCGGTTGGATCGCCGGCACGCTGGTCCATGCTGTCGCGTCGCGGAAGCGGTGTGTGCTGGCCATCAGCGGCGGCTGTTCTCCATGGCCGATGTTTCGACGGCTCGTGATGGACTCATCGGTGCCATGGGAGCGCGTTCACATCATGCAGGTTGATGAACGAATCGCACCTGATGGTGATGTCGATCGCAATTGGACCCAGGCTGCTCGGGTTTTCGGCGGGGTTGTACCCGATGGCAATCTCCATCCCATGCCGGTGGGAGATGAAGACCTTGAATCGGCCTGCGATCGATACGCGGCCTTGCTGGAGAAACTGACCAGTGGTGACGGCCTGTGCATCGCGCATCTCGGCCTCGGCCCGGACGGCCACACCGCCTCACTCTTTCCTTGCGATTTGATACTGGAGGTGCAGGATCGCTCGGTGGCGTTGACGTCGCACGAGCATGCGGGCCGCCGCCGCATGTCGCTGACCTACCGCGTACTGGCCCACGCGAGGCATCTGCTCTGGCAGGTGCAAGGGGCCGGCAAGATGGCGATGTTGAGCCGTCTCATCGAGGGCGATGGGAGTATTCCTGCCGCGCGGGTCCGCCGCGATACGTCGCTGGTGCTCGCCGATGCTGCCGCCATGGGTGGTGCGGATTGATCGCTTTCATATCTCTTTGACCCAAACTCGTACTGCTGCTTGCCCCGCCGCTGATGCTCGTTTTCGCTTTTATGGGGCTTGCTGAGTTGCCGGACAAACCCCGGAAGTCTTTTGTGAGCAGCGTGTTATCGCCGCACAACATTGGTGCGAAAGGTGGATTGATGGCGATCTGAGTCTGGCGGCACTGCGGTCACTTGGCACTACTTTCTGATCCTTGCTGAAACACCTTGACGCGTATCACCAGAAGTAGATCGAGGATATCCTCTCAAATTGTCTGTAAATAGAAGTTTGAATGCAGACTCGGAAAGAGGAGCGGAAAGGAATGCTGAATATGAAGATGACTGCACCGTTGTTTATGACCTGTGCTGCGTTTGCTGGCATGGCGTCCGTACCCAATGCCGCCATGGCCGCGGATGCCGTGGTCCTGTACTCGGCCGGGATTGACGGACTTCTTGATGATCCCAAGGATTCCGGCTTGCACGCAGCTCTTGTGATGATGCAGAAGAATGGACTCAGCCTCCCGCCGGATATGAAGTCGGAGGAAGTTCATGCTGCCAATCTTGTTATTGATGCCCTTCTCAGCGAGTTGGACCTTCGAGCGAGTATGCAGCCGCCCACTCAGCCAGATGGGATGCCATTCGGGCTCACGGTGAGTTCACGCGGAAATGCCGGCGCCTCAGCAGGGTCGCTCTACGAGCAACTCACCACGCTCATGAAAATGACAGGTGCGCCCAAAGGATTGCCCGACCCCAACCATCCTGGGTTCATGACGTTTCAAGAAAGTCATTCCGCCGCACCACCGTTCTGGTTTGGCACGGAGACCGTAGGTGGAGATGCCACGGTCATTGTCAGTGTCAACACGCCACCGGAAGTCGGAGATACGGATTGGAGCGGCAGTGGTCTTCCCTCCGGTACCGATCCGATATTTGGCATGCTGATCGACTTCAAAGAGTTGCAGCCGATACTCGGCATGGCGGCCGCAGCCACGCCTCAGATGGGAGAGATACTCTCCAAGTGGGGACTCACTGGACCGAAGGCAATGCGAATTGAGTGCGCTGGATGGCGTGATGATCGTGCCATGCGATTCGGTGGTCGAGTCAGCAACTACGGCGTGCACTTCGGCGATCTCGTCGTCAAAGGTGGCGTTCGGACTCAGGATCTTCGTGTCGTTCCATCTGATGCTGTGGCCATGCAGGTGACCCGATTCAACATGCGGGGCATGTTCGACAGCCTGCTTGGAATGGCCGATGGTGTGATGGCTCCGATGATGGGCGCTGAATCCGAGAAAATGCCGATGTCACCGTCCGAAATGATGTTGATGCAGGCCAAGATGATGGTTGGAGTCAACCCAAAGACTGAACTCATCGACTATCTCGGTGACTCGATTGTGCTGTACCGCTCGCGGTCGACCGGCGGCGACGGTCTCATGAGCAGTGTGATGCTCGTTGAACTCTCCAATCCGGATGGGATGGCGACCTCACTCGGCACATTGGCCGCCCGCATCAACGCCATGGTGGCACCGCTCTCGCAGGGCTACGCAGAGGTTTCAACCTGGTCACAGCCGGATTGCGGCGAGGCCATCGCGCTCTCGTTCCCGGGCTTGCCTGTACCGCTTCAAGTATCGCTCGTAGTCAAGGACAATTGGCTGGTGGCGTCACTCAATCCGCAGGCCATGGTCGCGGCTTGCCGTCAACTTGGTGCTTCAACTTCGGTTCTGGACAACCCACGCTTCACCTCGGCGATTGGTAATGATGCGATTGGCACCATGCAGGTCAACTTCACCGACCTTCCTGCCCAACTCGATCGTGGCTATGGAATTGCCGTCGGCTTGATGTCCGCCATTGACAATTACACTCGGCCTCGCGGCCATTTGGGTTCTGAATCCCGCGTATCTATGATTCTGCCACCGTACAACGAACTCGTGAAGGACGCTCGTCCGTGCGTCCTCACCGTCCGATTGTCGGGCGATGATCTGATCTACACAGGAAGCGGTGACACGAGCGTCAATGTGTTGATCACCGGCGCGGCGGCCAACATCACCGCCATGATGCCAGTGACCGCGCCACTGGCCGCTGGACTTGTGATGCCTGCATTCTCGTCAGCCCGCAAGCGGGCGCGGGAGATTCACGAAGAGAACGAACGTCATATTAAAAAAATGACAGAAGACTTCCATCGCGAGAATGAAGAAAATCAAAATCATCATGACCATGACCATGACCATGACCATGACCATGACCATGGTCACAACCACGAGGAGCACGGAGAATGATTGACACCATGTTGGCTCTTGCGGCTATTGCAACCGTATTTATCGTGATCGGCGGGCTGATCCTCGCGGTTATTGTGGCCGTCATCTCGATTTACAACGCGCTTGTCGCTCTTCGTAATCGCGTCAAGAATGCATGGGCGCAGATTGATGTGCAGCTCAAGCGTCGTTATGACTTGATTCCCAATCTCGTCGAAACCGCCAAGGGCTACATGAAACATGAAGCCGGCACACTCGAAGCCGTGACAGCCGCTCGCAACCAAGCTCTTGCAGCAGCCAAGGCCGTGGGGCTCGATCCGACTGATGGCGCCGCCATGAAGACCCTATCTGGTGCCGAGGGTGCGCTTGCTGGAGCTCTTGGGAGCCTGAACGTCGCAGTTGAGGCCTATCCAGATCTCAAGGCCAGCGCCAATATGATGCAGGTGCAGGAAGAACTGACGAGTACTGAGAACAAGGTCGCTTTCTCTCGGCAGGCCTACAACGATTCGGTCATGGTCTACAACACCAAGCGTGAGTCCTTCCCGTCCAACATCATCGCTGGCATGTTCAACTTCAACGTGGCATCGTCCTTTGAGATCGAGAACGCCGCAGAGAAGGAAGCGCCAAAGGTTGATTTCGCCACCTGACGCTACTGAAGGACGGGTGAGCAGATGAACTTCTTTGAAGCGCAGGACAAGGCGCATAAGCGGACGGGCCTGCTTGTGTGGTCGCTCGGGATCGGGCTGATCGGCATGACGGTCGGCCTGTATTTCATTTGCATGCTCGCAGTACAGATCTTTGGCTTGTACGAGCGATCGCAGGCCGAGGACGCCGCTCGACAGGGGCAGCCGATCCAGCAGAACGAACTGGAACGTTGGGCCGAGGGCGAGATTGGATCGTGGTGGGACTGGGATCTGGCGATCATCACGCTGGGCATCATGATCGTGCTGGTTGGAGGCGGCTTCCTCTATCGCTACCTTCAACTTCGCAAGGGGGGAGAAGTTGTTGCAGAGATGCTCGGAGGCGTTCGCATTGAACCGGATACCAGTGATCCAGATGAGCGGCGCGCCCTGAATATCGTGGAGGAAATGGCGATTGCTTCAGGCATTCCCGTACCGCCGGTGTTCAAGATTCCATCAGGTTCCATCAACGCGTTTGCGGCAGGACACACGATCGATCAGGCGGCGATCGGCCTGACCGATGGTTGCATTGCCATGCCCCGCGATGAGTTGCAGGGGGTGGTGGCCCACGAGTTCAGCCATGTGTTCAATGGTGACATGCGGTTGAACCTGCGTCTGGTAGCGGTCATCAACGGCGTGATGGTGCTTGGGCTTACCGGTCTGTTTTTGATTCGGATCATCGGCTACTCCCTGCTGTATGGCGGCGGTGGTCGGAGCAGCAACGACAAAGGTGGCGGCATGGCCTTGGCACTCGCCATCATCGTCTTCGGCGCACTGGTCGCCGCCATCGGATTTCTCGGAACACTCATGGCGAGAATCATTCAGGCGGCCGTGTCGCGGCAGCGAGAGTTCCTTGCGGACGCATCAGCTGTGCAGTACACCCGCAACCCCGATGGCATTTCCGGAGCGCTTCGCCGCATCGGAGGCGAGACCAAGAAGGCGAAATTTGCTGGCGAGGCGAGCCAGTTCAATCACATGTTCTTCACGCAGGCGTTGAACGCGACCTTCGCAACACATCCACCGCTGTCCGAGCGGATCAAGCGGATTGTGGGGTCTACGAGTGGTCCCGATATGAGTACCCCGCCGCGAGCGCGTAGTGTTCCTGCAGCAGAGACCTCGGCTGCCAAGCCGGACGTGGGACGTGCAATGATTGGCGCCGCAGTTGGCGCCGTGGCCGTAACTGGAATGCGGAATGCGATTGCGCACGCCGGCGAGATGAGCGCGATTTCGATGGACTGGACGCGGGCGATTCTGGAGTCGATTCCGGACGAGCTCCGCGCGGCGGCTCGCACACCCCGCTCGGCGAGGGCGCTCATTGCGGCCATGCTCATGGTCGAGGGGGGGACCGATGAGCAGGCGATTGCCTCGCAGCGGGCGACCTTGAAGCGACTGATGCCTGAGGAGGAAGCATCGCACGCCGAGATTCTTCGGCCGCTGATTGCTGATCTTCAGTCCGCGGCTCGCGTGCCGCTGCTTGATCTGACTTCGCCAGCCATGCAATCGTTCTCACCGAGTCAAGCCGCAGAACTCCAGAAACTCGTCGAAGCGCTTGTCGCTGCCGACAAGCACGTGAGTCGCTTCGAGTGGGTGGTGGCGATTCTGGTGGATGCCATGCTTGACCGTAGAGGCGATGCAAGTCACCGCGCCGCAGCCACCATCAAGTCGATTGCCCCGTCTGCGCAGGCAATTCTGTCGGTGACGGCGACCGCCGGGACGAGCGATCGCAACGAGGCGGCGCAGGCAGTTGCAAGTGCCTGCAAGGGTCTTGGTATTGCAGCACCCGATGGTGGCCTCGCGAGCGTATCCATCAAGTCCATCAACGTGGCAGTGCACGATCTTCGCACACTCACTTTCGCCGAGCGAAAGCGTCTGCTCGAAGCCGTCGTCGACGTCGTTGCGCACGATGACAAGACCACGGTCGAGGAAGCCGAAATGGTGCGGGCGGTGTCCGAAGTACTCGCGGTGCCGATGCCGCCGGTGATGCCAGACGCGGCGTGAACTAGGTTCTACGGCGATGCCCCTCGGACGGGCGATGGAAAGCGTCAGGTCCAATCCAGACCGAGCTGCAGGCCAGTCCCGAGATCCTCGCACTTCTCGTCGGTCACGACGACCATGTCCTCCAGCCGCAGCCCGCCGATGGCGGGGCTGTAGAGACCCGGTTCGATGGTGACGACATCGCAGCAGACCAGCGGGGGACCTCCCATGTCCAGCAGGGGCGGTTCGTGGACGGCGAGGCCGACGCCGTGTCCGGTGCCATGCACCATGGCGATGCGGCCGGGGTCGGCATCCTCCGCTGGCAGGCCAACCTCGAAGTCATACGCTGCGATCACGGCGATCGTCGCTTCGTGCACCGCCTGCCCGGTGATGCCGATGCGGGCGATCGCTTCGCCAGCCTGCTTGGCCGCGAGGACGGCAGCGTGCATTCGCTCAACGGTCGGATGGACCTCACCGTGGACGACCATCCGGGTGCAGTCACCGTTGTACTTCGTGACTTTGGATCGGGGGAACACATCGATGATGATCGGTTCGCCCGTTCGCAGTGCTCCGTAGCCGATGTTGTGACAGTCGCCGCCTTGCGGGCCACCTGCGACGATGCTGCTCGGATTGTCGTGGTCGCAGTCGAGCAGGAAGACGTCGATCATTCGCCGCACCCGCTCGGACGTGAGCACATCCCCATCGAGTTGCAACATGCCGTCCGCATCTGCCGTCGCGGCGGCGATCGTCTCGCAGGCCATCGCAATTGCCGCTTGCGTGGCCGCCTGCGAAGTGCGGAGGGCATCGAGTTCCTCTTCGTCCTTGCTGCGGCGGTCGCTCACGCCGAGATCGGCGTCGTATTCGACTTCGATACCCGCGGTGCGGGCTGCGGCGAGGAAGGAGAACGGGAGTGTGCGGTCGGATCGAACAGATGTGGCTCCCGATTGTCGAATCGCCTCCGCAGTTGCCTGCGCGGTGGCGGTTTCACGATCACCGGAGAGACCGTTTTCTGGCGTGAAGTCCGCGGGGCAGGCCACGCGATCTGCTCTAGCGTGTGCCCTGGCTCGGTCCATCTCGATGTCACGAATAATGAGCAGTCGCTCGCGGCCTTCATCAATGAGCGCAGCGGGGTCACCCGCCGAGAAGCGGATGGCGTGATAGAGCGTGTCGTTGGCAGAGGGGATGCCGGCGAGAAGAGTTGGCTGCATGTGGGACAAGATACCGCGCACGGGGGACCGGTCCCGGGTAAAAAAGACAGCGAGCTCGCCTCAAGAGCGAGCTCGCTGCACATTCACTGTCAGGAGACAGAGATCAGTTCGACGGACTGTCGGCGTTGGAGGCGGGCTGTCCCATGAAGGGGAACATCATGCCACCTCCGCCACCGGCGATGTCGTCGGTGTTGTAGAGATACTGGGCGTTGAGTGCCCGATCGATGAGAGAACTGGCCTCGGCGAGGTGCGCCCGAGAGTACGGATCGAGATCCGCGCCCTTGCGGCGCATCGCGCTGTCGATCGTGCCCTTGAGTTCACGCAGTTGCATGCGACTCAAGTTCGATACCGGGGCCGTGTAGAAGCCACTGCCCGCCGGCATGCTCAGATCAATGAGCCGGTTGAGGTGCTCACGCTGGGCGTTGCGGCGAAGGCTTGAGATGTAGGGCGATCGAGCCGAGTAGGTGCCTTGCGGGCCACCATCGAGTTCGCCCCAGACTGCGTCGCGAACCGTGGCGAGTACTTCCGGCACGGTGACAACGTCCTCGTCTTCGGTCGCGCGGAACTCATTGTCATAGACCCGGTTCAGGGTCTGCGGGTTGAGGATGCCGTTCATGGCCATGGCCTGAATACCGGCAATCTTGTCGTGGACGGGGTAGGTCTCGTCCTGGAAGATGTACCGCTGGCCGCCATCATCCCACCACTTGTCCACCGTCATGCGGCGGAGCAACTTAGGCGAGAGCCCATAGGCTTCGTCCCGCATGGTGTTCTCAAGCACGATCTGTATAGCACGCCGTTGCTGGTCGGCTTCGATCGGTGTGATCGGATCGCGGTCGCCCTCGTCGCCCTTCTTGTCGCGATTGAGGTAACTGCCACCGATCCAACCCGAGGCGATATTGACAGCGCCGAGTTGTTTGTAGAGCAGCATGTCATAGGCTTTGCGCGCCTCGGCCCAACTCTCGCCGTCCTCGACCATATCCTCGAGGATCTTGGACCGCAGATGCTGCGCGAGTCCAATCTGCGACTCGGCGTAGGTGAGCGGATTCATGCCGTTGTCGAATCGACGAGCACGGGGATCGGGACCCCATGTGTCCTCGTCGGTCGCATACGCGAGCAGGGGTTCGGAGACACGCTTCAGCACCTTCTCGGGCTTCTTGCCGATGTAGTAGCCGTACTCGATCGCCCACATGTCGTAGGGACCGATCGTGACCTGAGTCCAGTCGCCCTGTGTTTCGCCGAGTTCATAGTTGATGTTGATCGGCAGGTAGTCCATGACCGAGCCGGAGTGTGGCTGACCCTTGAACTCGTCGGTATTGATCTCGGCGAGGGTGTGGATTGTGCTGCCCTTGAAGTTGTGCCGCAGGCCGAGCGTGTGCCCGACTTCGTGCATTACGACTTCGCGGAGCATGGGGCCGATGAATGTTTCAGGGACGCCATCGAGGTATTGGTCGTCGCCCTTTCCCTTCTCTGGCTTGGACGGTTTGTCCTCTTCGGCTTCTTCATCATCGGCTTCGTCTTCGGCGTCTTCTTCGGCGACCTCATCTTCGATGACGCCATCTTCTTCCTCGATGTCCTCCTCATCCGCGGGCTCGTCGCCTGCGGAATCGTTTGAGTCCGAGCGTGTTGCGGTCAGCGTCATCGAGAACTGACCTTCGGACATGGACCCGGTCATGGTGCCATCCTCGATGGTCACAACGAGCGGTTCGTCCTCGTCCTCGTCGGCAGGCCGAAGTGTGAGTTGCTTCTCCTTCGGGACCCACGAACCCACCATCTCGACGATCCCGAACATGCCCATCTCAGCGGTGCCAGTGACGGAGTTGTCCTTCGCAAGCGTCAGTTCGAGCGTCAGATCCATCGCATGTGATGATCCATCCGGCGCATTGGCTTCGATCGTGCCGTACCAGGTTCCCGAAACGGGATCGTTGGCGGCAAATGCACTGAGTTTCGGCTGATCGATGCCGATGATGAGGCTCGGGTTCAATCGCACCATCGCAACATCCATCGCCTTGCACGCAGCGTGGCGGCAGTTGCCGTTGATCTGACTGACGCGGCCGATGAGGCCATCGTACTGCTCGTCACCGATCAGGTCGGTTTCGACGGTTGGGGATGCGAAACCAGGCAGCATGCCTGCGGCCCGCATGGTCGCCTCACGGCGGAGTTGCTGCCTGACCTGCTCACGCTCGGAGCGGTCGGCGAGCAGTACCTCTGGGTGCCAGTCAGGGTGCTCGGCCAGCCAGGTCAGGGCATCGGGGCCGAAGCCTTCGAGTGCAGTCTCGGGAATGAGGTCCTTCCAGGTCTTGGACCAGCCGTTGATGAAGCCCTCATCCATGACAATGTCCGCATCGAGGATTTGGCCGGTCTTGGGATGGACGCGGCTCGGACCGATGGCGAAGCCCATGTCGGCGTTGGTCCACAGGAAGAAGTTGTAGCGAGCGTCTTCGGGGTCCTTCTCCATGTGGGCACCGGTATCGGCATCCTGCTGGTTGACCTCGATGGCGTCCACGATGCCGACGTTCTCGAAGGCCTTGTTCCACTCAAGAATGCCTTTACGCACCCAGCGGCGGTATCGCACGGGAGTGGTGTGTTCAACGTAGAAGACGATGGGCGTCTTGGGCGGGCTCATCTTGAGTTTGGGGTCCGCCTTTTGAATGTCCCATCTGTTGATGTAGCGAATCCAGGGGTTTTCGTCGGAGGCATCGCCGATGTCGCGGTGCGCGGTCGTGAAGTACCCGACCCGCTCATCTGCGACACGCGGCTTGTAGCTGCTGTTCTCCGGGATCTCGCGGATGGAGTAGGCGAGGGACGCGCTGGTGTGTGTGTGTGTGTGTGTGTGTGTGTGTGTGTGTGTGTGTGTGTGTGTGTGTGTGTGTGTGTGTGTGTGTGTGTGTGTGTGTGTGT
>MPMC02057014.1_pt1 | contig 13577 bp, 11 predicted proteins | sample 1617281 | NCBI WGS metagenome assembly MPMC02 (sample SAMN05944809, study PRJNA350692) | marine metagenome | biome: marine; feature: ODZ; material: water; isolation source: 100 m water sample filtered on 30 um supor filter | place: Pacific Ocean | collected 2012-04-09 | depth 100m m | reverse complement strand
TTCATATCCTGTAAGGGGTCTTTCAATAATAGTTTCTTCTTTCTGAATCGGTGCTTTTACTGGTTGCTCTCCCTTTTTAAGTTTAAGTTCATTCTTTTTATACTTATCAATAAGTTATTTCCTTTCTTTATGAGGCATTCCAAAACTAGCAGCCTTCAGACTCGTTAAAGTTTCATCAATAACTTCACCTTCAGGGTCATAAGATGCTGTAATCTCTGCGCCAGCACCAGATCTTACTGCTTGCATTTTCTTAAGAAGAACCATCTTCTTCATCTGAGAAATTCTCTTTTCCTTTGCTGCTAGTGTAGGATCATCTTCTTTTTTAGGGTCTTCTTTTTTATCATCTTTTTTATCCCCAGAATTTGCCTGCTCCTCTACATTATCTTCTTTTTTATTATGATCCTTCCACCAGTCAATACTACCTTTAGTTCCCGTCACATAACCCCGTCCTTTAGAAGGAGACCTTCTTTTAGGAGTCTTTACTCCACCAACCTTACCAGACCTTCTTTCAGCAGAAGCATCCTGCAGACGATTTTAGACGTTCAACCAACAATAATGGTTGAATTGTTAACAACCGAAAATAATATTTCAATCAATGAATCAGAAATATCATCTGGGCAAATAACTCGTTTCATAGATATTGATATGCAGTTAAGACACAATTTAATCAGCAATTTATCATCATCTGTTGATGTCAATCTTAATATTTCACCAATTGGCTTTACACCGTCTAAGTTTGGCACTGGTTTGAATGAAATTCAAAGATGGAATAGTTCAATCACTCCGAATAATATTTCAATAATACTGGGGGCTACAGAATCACATGTTGCCACAATTTTGGGTCCAATTGATTTGTTACCCTTGGCTGGAATCATGAGATTTGATGTTGTGGCAAACCTCACATTATCGGGCGCCCTAAGTGGTGGCATTGAAGCACCTAATACAACCCTTGAAATTATATTTGATATTTCGGAATACGCTGCTGTAAGTGTAGAAACACCTCCAGTTACCACGGTAATCCCTGAAATCGAAACCCCCATGAATTTGAACATCACCAATATTGGCAACTACCGCTCTGACTTTACATTTAGCGCATCAGGTCCAGATAATTGGACAATAACTACATCTCCTAATTATGTAAATAATCTTGGCTCACCAATAGATAATTGGCCATCTATTGGTAATGACAATACGTCATTGATTGTTTATGTAACGGCTCCTCAAAATGCAAGAGCCGACTCAACCCCTGAGGTCATATTAACTGTATTTGATGAACATGGAAAAACCATCTCACAAACAATAATACAAATTTTTGTTCAAGAAGTAATCAATGGTTTTCTGGATCCAGATTATGCATTGGCAGTTATCCCCATATCTTCTACTGGAACAATTGTTTTGAAAGCCCACAATTCAGGGAATAGTATGCAAGAATTCTCAGTTGATGTTGAGCATAATTTCACTGACATAAACATGACAATAATATCTAATGACACATTCCCAATTGAACCAGGTCATTATTCTGATATTATAATTGAAGTAACCTCGGGGCCATTTGCTAAAGCAGATCAAAACCACACAGCTCAAATCATTCTATACCACAACATAGATGAAAAATCACGAATTGACGCCTATGTAGAAATATTGCCAAATCACCATATTGAATTTGAACACCGCGAAGAGTTTTCAGTAGTTCCTGGGATGAATATTAGTATATTAGTAAATGCCACAAATGTTGGTAATTTAAATGAATTAATTAACTTTACAACAGAATTACCTAATGGTTGGAGTGCGATAGTAAGGCCCCAAAATATGACCATAAATGCTAATGAAGCAGAAATTTGGCAAATAATTGTAGATGTCACAGTACCCCCTATGTCACCGGGTCTGGGGTTGGAAGCAGGGGAGACCCACGATTTGACATTGTTTGCCACTAATGTTACAGATAATATCTTATCAGGAATTACAACAATCAAATTCAACATAGAACCAATATTTGTTTTATCTTCAGAAGATTTCCCAAATTTAGTTGAACTATTACCCGGTGAAAATAAAACATTTGAAATAATTGTTTCAAATGATGGTAACCACAACGTCACATTGGATGTCGAGTGCCAATTAACAACCCCAGCGCGCTGGATAGTTTCGAATTGTGAAACAACAAATTATACTTTAGATAGTGGCAATACTAGCCTCTTCTCTTTCACAGTTCAAAGTATAGCACCTAACCATTATAATGGGGAGGTGGCAGATCTAAGCATCATATTTTCACCCCAAGATAATTTTTCAGGAGATGCAATGCTAATGACAAAACTTCGCATCACTCGCATACACACATATATTCCATTGGAATTATCTGGTGGGCAGAGAGTACATGATATCTCAATAGATTGGATGCATGTACAATCGCTAGGTCAAACGGCAGATTCTCGCGCAATATCTTATGAATTAAATATCACAAATATGACTAGATATGTCGATGAAGAGTTATATCAAGAAAATATTGATTGGGGTTTCTGGATAGATTATGGTAATGGTTTTGTTAGTCTAGATGATTCCCCATTTACAATGGATCCAGTTAGCCCCCTTACTTTGCAAACGATTATTTTGAGATTAGAATTACCTGAAACTTCCTATATTCCTCCAGGAGATGGCTGGTCAATAATATTGCATTTGACTAATTTGGATGATTTATCAAATACAACATCTAATCTAGACATTCAAGTCGATGCATGGGCAGACCCATCCGTAATTTCATTAACATTAGATGGCTTAACTTCAATTATTGAATCCAATGATGGCACAATGACTGCCACAATTGAAAATACAGGAAACGCAGGTACAGCTTTAGGAGTGGTGGCAACTTTACATTGTGACGATTCAATATTGATTTTGGATGAACCCACTAAAGCAATCATCTCACTTAGTCCATTTGAATCCCGAGAACTAAATTGGAGCGTTCAATCTAAAGCGTTAGATTGGTGGACATCTGAAACAATTGCTAGTTGTGAGGTGTTAATCGAGTCACCATTTATGGAAGGGGACGATGAATCTAATGATAAATTAACTAATCAAATATCCATTCAATCGTGGTCCTTGCCTTTGTTGATGTTAATTCCAATTAGTATTTTATTAATCGGCATTTCATTTAGATTATTACAAAAAGCCCCAGAAGATGAACGTTCATTGATGCTAAGTGCTTATTCTGGTTCAGTAATGCTTGGTATAGCAATTCATTATAATCTAGGTGAAATAGTTAATTTCACATTAGCAATAATCTCATTATTGTGGATATTATTGATCACATCTAGATCAACTAATTTCGAAATACCTCCATTGTTATCTGATTACAAAAATAAACAAAGAGGCTATGATTCTGTAATTGAAAATCATGAAGAAGAATTGAATAAGGTAGTTAATCAATTAAGAATGAAATTATCTTTCGCACCTCTTGGATTTTTGTTCATGGCCTTGGCAATGCCATCAGATATTTCATGGTCAGTATTCAATATTGGTTTTGTATTATTATATTCATTATTGGGGGTAATTATAGTGTTTACAACAATAAATTTCAACCAAAACACATGGTCAAGGATTTTTGAGAATATGGAAATATTAGAACATGAAACTGAAGAATTATTACAACATCTAGGTGCTCCCTCTACAGATTTACGTAGGATAACAATTGGTCAGCGTTGGGGTGAATCCCATAGCGTGAATATTGAGGTGGATGAAAATGTTTGATGCAGCGAATAACTTAGGTACAAATAATTACCGAGCGCAAGTAACGAGATTGAATTTAATATTAGACGAACATCTACATATTGTGCAAGAATCAATCATCGATAAACATTCGAGAGATGCTATGAAGGGCATAAAGAATGCACGCTCTGATATCAATCAATTAAGAGATCAAATTGGAAGAATGCATCGTTCAATAGGGATGTTACACACGATTATGAAAGAAAGGTCTGCTAGTGAAACAGAACTTGTTGATATCTTGCTAACAATGAAGACAACTGAGACTTTAATTCAGAGGGGGGCATTTGATGAATCATCTAATCAGTTGGAAAATTTAGTTGAACATTTACTTGCAAACAGCGCTGCCCTTAACCCATTCATATTCTATCAATTTTGGATGGGTGTAGATGCTCGTTGGAATGTGGGTGAGGAAAATGGAAAGTTGTTTGTTAGAATTGAAAACACCAATGATTCCCCATTACCGAGTTTCAATGTCAAAGCACCTACGCCCCCAAATTGGAGAGCTTCTCCATTAGCACAATCAATCCCTAGATTAAGTCCCGGAGAATCTATTGATTTAATTTTCAATATTAGTCCATCTCCGATGGCGGCGATTAGAGATATAGGTGCGCCAGGGAGTTTACAAGAACAACTTTCAATTCAAACAGGATATACATTATCCCCTCATGGATTGGTTATGGATTCTAGAATTGAAAATAAGACAAATGAAATTATGACTGATGTATTAATTATGCCATGGGTCCCCCCTGGTTGGAGTTCTCCATCTTGGCCATTTATTAGAATCTTGGAACCAAATAAAGTAGAATATGTTTCTCTTTCTCTTGAAATTTTGAAGTAATCAATGGGATATCCCTTAGTATCCCATGACTAGTTTAATATACCTACTTCGCTAAGATAAGAACAACAGGATGTGGGTATATGTCTAGTAATAAAATGAGTATAAAAAAGAACGAAGAAGGGGCTATTGGTATAGGCGCGATGATTATCTTTATCGCTTTGATTTTAGTTGCTGCAGTAGCATCAACAATCATCATCAAAACAGCAGAAGAACTTCAGCAAAGAGCAGAAGCAACTGGTGATGATACAAGAGATGAAATCAGCGGCAAAATCCAAATAATTGGCGCATATGTCAGTGATGATACAGGAACTGGTGGAACAGCGGATGAGATTACATTGATTGTTCAACTTAGTGCCGGTTCAGACACTACATTACTTACAGACATGTCATGGTTTATTGTTTGTGCAGATGCAACAGCTGGTACATCAGAAACAAACACAGATGATTTTGATACAATTGCAACTGACCTTTCAGGTACGACATTAACAACAGGTTCATCTGTCGATGCAGGTGAAACTTTCTTAGTACCAATTGACACATCTGCAGATTGCACACCATCTGTTGGCGACGATCAAGAATTGCGTATTTTAATCAATGGCGGTGGCGAAACTTATGCACAGTTGCACTACAACAGCGTTGAGAATGGCGTAACAATCGTTTGATGATACAATGATAACCCGCTGCCCCCCCTTGGGGGGCAGATAGTGGGTGGGGAATGCTATGAAGATATTTGGAAGCAAAGAATCCACTCCGGATTCTACTTCTGAAGAACCTGAAAAAGAATCTGTGAAAAGGTTGGAGAAATTTTCATCATCAACAATAGATGACGCATTAGTTCCATCTGAAACTAGGCCTATTGAAGAGGACGCATGGACTCTGGCACCTGCCCCATCAAGAGCTAGAGTGGGGGCAAGTGGAATAGAAGTTCAAACTGCTGAACCAAAGCAAGAAACTCCAGTAAATACGATAGACACAAAGGCAATAGAACAACAAATAGATGATCGTTTTGATCGGATAGAAGCAACAATGGGAATAATGGAAGCGAGACTAACTCAAATCAATACATTTGATGGTGTAAGCAATGCTCTTCCTACTGATAAATTGATTACAATCGATGAAGAAGGTGAGGCTTCAGAATCACAAACATCTGATGATGGTGATGAAGAAAATGATGGCGAAGATGAAGAAATAATTCATTCGATAGAAGAAAACTTACTTGATTTGTATGAGAGAAAAGTTGCCGATTTAAACCCATTTTTAAATAAAAGAGAAGATACTCTTTCTCCAGAAAACATGGTCAGCACAAGTGAAATTGTTGCTTTATTGTTAGATAATTTATCAACCAAATCATCAACATCATTCATTGAAAAAGCGATTTCAACTAAAATGATTACAAAAGATGAAGGCTCAGAATTAATGGCCCTAATTACATTAGCAGATCCACAAATTAATGCTGATGGTTCTGATCATTTACCCCATCGAAAACTGTTAATGTTTAGTGCAATGGTTGATGCTTGGAGGGATTCCAGAAATATTCCTAAGGGGGAATGAAATGTGGGTGGTTCAGTTAGTATCGCTGCCTTAATTGTGGGGACTACATTACTTGGCATTTTTGCGCTCGCATCCATGTCATTAAATGATAGTGCGAAGACAGCATCAGAAGTAATGGAAGAGGTAACCACTAAACCGGAAGTTCGATTACTAAATGCCTCAGAACATAACGGGACAATCCACCTAAATATTACAAATTTAGGTAATAACCAGGTATCATATGATGATGCTTGGTTTACTATAGATGGTAATGAACCACTTAGAATTAGTGATTATCACAATTCAACAACTGTATTATTTTCAGGAGAGATTTATCATCTTCAGATAAGCGGTACTGGATTTTCTAACCCCTCTAGAATTTATGTTGCTACTATGGGTTCTCAATCTGGAGTGGTGTTTACTTGAGGTGTAATTATGGCTGATGGTGGTGCTAGCGAATTAGTTATGTTAGTAACTGGATTAATTGCTGCTGGAATGGTTGCAAGTTTGTTAATGTCTTCTTGGGGTGGATTGGCACATTCAGTTGATGTTGCTAAATTAGAAGTCGAGGTTGATTCAAAAACAGATGCAGATTTAATCAGCGATCCAATGCTAGTTAGTTGGAATCAAAGTTCATGCAATCTATCTTTATATGTTCAAAATATAGGTGAAATTTCCTTAGATGAAGATGCTATTGGAGTGATAATTAATGGTACAGCAGCAACAGTAAATCAAACACGCATTTTGGATAATATGACGACTTGGGATGAAGGCGAAGTTGTTGAATTAAATGCCTGTCCATCAGGTCTTAATTTGGTTAGTGGGCAGGAAATTTATGTGACTATAATTGTTCAAAGTATTTTGTACAATAATGTGGTAGGTCATAATTCATTCACAGAGGTGATCCGCCTTGTCTGATGAAGAAAAGGGTTATTCTTTTGAGTTAGAAACGGACAGTCTTTCAGATAGTTTAGGTAGGTTATTACCAAAGAGATCATTGTATATTGTATTTGGTGAAAATGGGGCTGGCAAAAGTCTAATCGCGCAAAGATTAGCTTATGGTTTGATAGCAAATGGAGTTAATCTTTCACTAGTTACTACTGAATTAACTACTAGGGGTTGGTTAGAACAAGTTGATAGTTTAGGTTATTCACTTAGCGATGCTGCAGACAGTGGGAAATTCACACTCCTTTCGCGTTTTGGAGTAATTTCAGATGAAGTTGAAGAAGTAGTTCAGATTTCAGATATTTTGAATTCATCAGCGATAAATAATGCTGAAGTATCTATCATTGACAGGGCATCAGTAATACTCAGTAAATACCCTGATACTCCCGATAAATTACTTAGCGAATTACGATCATTTTGTTCTGAAGGGCGTTCATTAATGCTTTTATTAGACCCTGAAGAATTATCTGATGAAATAGTGAGGGCTCTTTCATCTTCAGCAGAAGTAGTTTTAGAAATGCGCATTTCAGAAGTAGGTGGTGGATTAAATCGCACTTTGGCAGTGACGCGTTTCCTACGCGCAATGGGCCCAGTACAGCCAAGAATTGGTTGGAGAGTTGAACCTACTATGGGCTTTATTGTAGACATCACAGCAGTCAGTTAGGTGTTATGTTATGGCCGAAGAAGAACTCGAATTTGCTCGTGGTGATTTGGCAGGCGTCATGGAGAAACATAGCCATTTAAAAGAATGGGTAGAAGATTTCGAAAAGAAACATGGCACCCGACCAATGTATTACGGGCCATTAGATCGTGATGCCTCTAAAATCAATCCTTTGAATTTAATTTATCATCTACGTGGTCCCTTATTTGCTCATGTTTATCGCCCACCAAATGATGAAGAAGGCGGGGGCTCTACATTGTGGTTTGGTATAGAGCCATACTTAACTGAAGATGAAGAAATTATGAAACAAACATTGATTGAAAGGCTGCTCAAAGAAGCGCCAAATGCTCCATCGTTTTCTTCAGATTCAGAATTTGAATCTATGCTTCAAAATATGATATCAAAACACACAAAAATTACTAATCAAGCAACTACTATGAATAATGTAGGTGAACCAATACGCCAATTTTTAGGTTTAGGAAGTCAGCCAATAACCATCACAAAAGAACAACTTGAGCGTTTAGAATACACTATTATCAGAGATTTAGTACGTTCTGGACCATTGGAACCATTACTTTCAGATGAGATGCTAGAAGATATTCACGCTGTTGGTTTACGTTACATAAGTATGGATCATAAGGTGTTTGGAATGGTAACTTCTAACATCAGATTCAGAGATAGAGAAATGCTTGAAAGATATTTACGCGCAATGTCTGAACGTATAGGTCGACCTGTATCTGATAGTAAACCAATTATTGATGGGGCATTATTAGATGGTAGTAGAATAAACATAATTTATTCCGATGACGTATCGACGTTAGGTTCATCTTTTACAATACGTAAATTTGCAGAAGAAACAATTTCAATTACTCAGTTGATTCAATGGGGGACATTGTCAGCTGAAGTTGCAGCCTACATCTGGTTGGGTTTAGAAAATGGGATGTCATTATTGGTTTCAGGAGAGACTGCTTCAGGAAAAACAACAACCCTAAATGCCATCCTTCCATTCATTGATCACAATGTGAAAATATATTCTGCTGAAGACACTCCTGAAGTTAAAGTACGGCATCGTTTATGGCAGCGATTAGTAACGAGAGATTCAAAAAATGAAGATTCCCGAGTTGAAATGTTCGATTTATTAAAGGCTGCTTTGAGGAGCAGACCTAGATACATTATCATTGGAGAAATACGTGGTGCTGAAGGCGCCACAGCTTTCCAAGCCATGCAAACAGGACACCCGGTGATAGCAACTTTCCACGCATCTTCCATTGTGAAAATGATTCAACGTTTCACTGGCGATCCAATTAATGTACCAATGAGATTTTTTGATAACTTGAATTTTGCAATTTTCCAAGAAGTAGTGGAAGCACCAGGTGGTGGAATTGCTCGTAGAATAACAGGTATTGATGAAGTGATTGGTTACAACAAGGAAGCCGATGGAGTGCTGACACGTGGGATGTTTGATTGGGATCCTGTAAGAGACAAGCATTACTTCAGGGGTATGTTTCAATCACATTTAATGGAAAATAAAATGGCTGCTTTGATGGGTTTTGAAAATAAGAGAGATATCTATGAAGAAATGGCTAGAAGAACAGAGGCATTACAACGAATGGTTGATAGGAAAATTACTCATTACGATGATGTTTTTGATTTAATTGATGTGTATTATCAACAAGATTGGGAATCATTTTCAAATGCAATTGATGTATTGATTCCAATCGGCGATGATTGAGGAATATTCATGGAACGTTTACCTCTTTATCAAATCGCAATTAGAAGAATGGAGATGTCATTAAGTGACTATTCTATTCGCTTCATCCTTCCTTCATTTGTTGCTGGATTGTTAATTTCGCTCCTCCTTTATTTTTCGCTTAATACATTGTTCATTGGCGCTTCCGGAATAATATTACTAATCATATTTCCATTATTATCTACAATTGCAGCTACTTGTTGGCCGCTAATTCAAACCATGAGGGATGCTGTATTAATTGAAAAAGAAATGCACATGTTCATCACACGCATGGGGATTCTTAGTTTAGGGGAAGTGAATGCACAATCAATGTTTGATATATTAAGGCAAATGAGTGATTATGGTGCATTAGCAAAGGAAGTCCAATCCATTGAAATTCTTGTAGAAAAATGGCATACTAGTTTGCCAGAAGCATCTAGAATAATTGGGCGCCAAAGCCCGTCACCAATATGGGGAGACTTCCTAGATAGGATGGCGTTTTCAGTTGAAGCGGGCCAACCGATTGAGGGTTTTATGAAATCAGAACAAAAAACATTTTCTAAAGAATTTGATACATTATATGACACTAGATTAGAATCAGTAGATATGCTAAAAGAAATTTATATTTCTCTAACAACTACTGGTATTTTTGGATTAGTAGTGGCCGGCATTCATTTGGTATTGTTTGTTACTGATGACTATGGCTCATCAGTATTTGGAACATTAATTAGAATTAGATGGGTGTTACTTGCTGCATTCTTATTTATCACAATGCAGATTTCAATGCTAGTTGCTTTCCGTGCTATTGTGCCAGATGACCCGGTATTTGGGAGGCATGAATTCGATACAAGTTATAGAATTAAAATGCGCCAAACTTGGCTAGCTGCTAGTATAATGCTAATCCCAATTATAGTATCATCATTCATGGTTGTTTTCATTTATACAGGGGCGCTAAAGGATTCATGGGATGAGTACGGGCTTGTATTGGTTGCTTTATTATTCACTCCTCTTTTGTTACCAGGTATTACAGCAAGTAGGGAGGAAAAAAGTATTGTTAGACGAGATGATTCCTACCCGGGTTTTATCCGTGCATTAGGTGGTACGGCCCAAGCACGCGCATCAGAACCATCTGCAACAATCAAAGCATTACGGGGCATAGATTTCGGTTCATTAAATGATTCAATAGCAGGATTAGAAAGTCGTTTAATGTTAAGAATAGATTCAGAACGTAGTTGGGATTGGTTCTCTGCTGAAGTTAATTCTTCAATGGTTTCAAGATTTAATAGGATATATTTGGAGGGTGCTCAAGCTAGTGGTGAACCAGCAGCAGTTGCAGATTTAGTCAGTCAAAACACAACAAATTTATTGTCATTAAGAAAGCGTAGATCGTTGTCTGCTGGAACAATGAGGGGGGTAGCATATGGATTATTAATTGCTACAATTGTCTCTTTCAATATTGCTATTGCAGTAGTTTTTCAGTTGGGTAGTAACGTGGCAGGCGTAGCACAAGGAATGGATGACGTTGACTTTGGTGAAATATCTAGTAATGCAGGAGGTTTGGGTCTACCTGTTTTAGAAGATGCTGGTGGAGTAGAAGCCAATATTGTATTATTCAAAATCGTCGCTTCAATATTGATTATTATGATGGTATTAATTTTATCATCAATCGTTTCTAGATTAAGGGGTGGTGGAATTTCAATCACTTTGGGCCAGTTTGCAGCAATGATGTGGATTGCAGCAATTTCGAGTTATCTTACTGTCGCTTTGTTAGATGTCACAATTGGAACATTTTTCAACTCAGGCTGAAAAATGAACACAACTATTTGAACAACCTCCTCTGCCGACACAATTGTAAAGTTGATTTCAGGGGATATTATGAGTCAAATTGTAAACGAGTTTTCAACCCTCATTGATTGGCTAAATAGTCAATCAACATATGGTAAAATAGCAATCTCTATTGCTATTTCAGTTTCCTTTTTATTGTTGACAAAACATTTATTTTTGAAAAAATTGGGTGATTATGTTACCAAAACAAAAGCAGGATGGGATGACGATTTATTCGGCCCATTATCTATTAGGACTCTGATATTTTCATTAGTAATTTGTATCAATGTGTCATTAGCTTGGGTATCTCCTGATGCACTTGAATCGGTATTGAATGCGTTGAATGTAGTATATATCATTATTTTCTCAAGTATGGTGAGCATCACAATAAAAATAGCAACACCACCATTTTTTGCTTGGATTAATACTAATTCAAGCGGTGTAGCAGTTACTGGCAGAAATAATTTTGTTAGTGGATTAATGAGAATAGTTGTTTGGTGTCTATGTATATATTTGATTCTCAACGAATTAGAATTAGAAATAACGGGTATTTTAGCCTCTTTGGCGGTCTTTTCATTAATTATTGGTATGGCCCTTCAGCATACAATAGGTAACATTCTCAACTCCTTTTTGTTAGCAATTGATCGCCCATTTGATGTTGGAGATAGAATTGAAGTTGATGGAATTGAAGGAAAAGTAGTGTCATCTGGGATCCTCTCAACTAAAATATTAACTTGGTCTGAAGAATTGATTATTATTCCAAATAACACCCTTGTTTCTAGCACCATTCGTAATATGGCAAGGGGTGGTGGAGATGGAATACCAAAGAGAATCAATCTTCTGGTTGATATTTCAGTTTCTTATGATGAAGATTCACCACATGTAAAGCAAGTATTGTTATCAGTTGCAGACAAATGTCCTTACACATTGGATAAACCGAATCCTAGAGTTTTGTTAATTTCATTAGGCGAATATTCTATGGCTTTTAGAATATATGCTTGGATAGCAGATTACTCCGATGAATGGCCCGCTAGGGATTGGATCTTACAGAAAGTATGTGATGTATTCGAGGAAGAAGGAATTGTAATTCCTTACCCTGTAAATATCGAACTTAAATCTCAACAAAGATCGCCTGGTGGTAATAGGGAATTGACCGTTCGTAGGAAAACAGCAAGGCAACATGCTGCAAGGTTACACATGGCTAGAGCAGACGAAGTTCACCGTGAAGAAAGAGAGACGGTTAAGTCAGAAATTGCTTGGCTTGAAAAACAACTTACTGACAAAACTCTAGGCACTAGAGAAAAAGAACAAATTAGGTCGGAAATCGCGGAATTATCTTCTACTTTGGATATTTTTGATGGGGAATAGTTAATTAAAAACCGAACTTATTCGGATATTACTTATCAATAAGGATTTATGTGACTTGTTACCGGCTTCGCTAAATGAGTGCACGCGCGAGTGGCATGAAAATTTCAATAACCACAATTTTGGTCTTTCTTTTTCTCTTCACGTCTTTTTCATCTATCAATGGAAATGACATGTTGGAAACATCTATCGAGAAGAACACTGGTTCTAATAATTCACCAGGATTTCAAACAGGTTCTATTTTCTCCCCTGCTACTTTTTCAACAGGTGGAGAACATAATTGTTTAATGACAGATTCCCAAGATATGTATTGTTGGGGGTCAAATAATTACGGACAATTAGGAAACTCATTGTCATCGAACCTCTATGAAGAATATCCCGTCATAGTTGATTTTTCTAGCCTCTCAAATACAAATTATTTAGATTCAATCTATGCAGTAAGTTCAGGTCTTGGAAAATATCATACCTGCGCAGTAATGAACAATGGTAGCATTAGTTGCTGGGGTGCTAATTTGTATGGTCAACTTGGTATTGGATCCAATGTTTCATCCCCTCCAACTTTAGTTGATATTGGTTTGAATAATACAGCTGTAGCAATTACAGCAGGAAAATCCCATACTTGTATTATTGATGATAACGCATCAGTATTATGTTGGGGATACAATAATCATGGCCAATTAGGGGATGGCACAACGACTACTCGTCAGAGCCCAGTGTCAGTTAATTTAGGTGTTAATCGTAGTGCAGTGGCAATTTCTGCTGGTGAATCACACACCTGTGCTGTTACTGATGACGAAGCAATCATGTGTTGGGGATACAATAATCACGGACAATTAGGAGATGGTACATTTTTGTCAAAACATTCGCCAATTGTAGTATCTGTAACTAATCTAAACCCGGTAGTTTCAATTTCTTCTGGCAGACAC
>MPMC02034658.1_pt1 | contig 13596 bp, 20 predicted proteins | sample 1617281 | NCBI WGS metagenome assembly MPMC02 (sample SAMN05944809, study PRJNA350692) | marine metagenome | biome: marine; feature: ODZ; material: water; isolation source: 100 m water sample filtered on 30 um supor filter | place: Pacific Ocean | collected 2012-04-09 | depth 100m m | reverse complement strand
ATTGGTAATTTAACGTCACCTCCAAGTGGTTCAGGAGTTGGTATAGATGTTCTGAATAATGCAAGTAATACAGTTAAAGATTTATGTGTTCGTGGAGCAAATGTAATACTTAGAAATGCATCTGCTGAAACACTTCGCATCACATCAGGTGGATCTGTAAATATTGGTGATGATTTTACACAAACATCATACAAAGCTCAAATAGAATCAACAGATGCAAATGTTTTAAGATTAGTAACTGATAGTGATGATGCAAATGGAGTAGAATTAGTTCTACGAAAAGATTCTGCAAGTCCTGCTGATAATGATAATATAGGAAACATATATTTTCAAGGAAATGATGATGGTGGAAATGCAACATTCTATTCGAGTATTGAAGCATATTCAGATGATGTATCAAATAATTCAGAAAATGGATATATTCGATTTAGAACAAGAAATGATGGTACGATGGGAGAAAGACTTCGCATCACATCAGCAGGTAATGTAGGTATTAATGATAGTAATCCAACAAATCAATTAGTTGTAAAAGCACCTGGCGGTTCAGGACATACAACAGCAAGGGTTGAATCTGGTGATGCATCTACAACAATGGTTATGCAAGCCATTCAAGGTAGTGAAGGACGGTTAGGAATGTCAAGTAATCATCCTCTTGCAATTTATGCTGGAACAACAGAAAGACTTCGCATCGACTCAGCTGGAGATGTTGGTATTAATCAAAATAATCCAACAGCAAAATTACATATAGTTGAAGCAACCTCAACAACTGCTGTAAAAATAAAATCTGGTACTAATAGCAACCAGAATACTCACATTACATTGTATAATGATAATGATGTTCCATTGAACTTGGGAGTATTTGGTTCAGCAGCATCAACGGTTGGAACTATTGCAGCAAATACTGCCTTTATGACCTCAAACTCTGTAGGAGGTCTTGCTATTAATGCTAGTAATGCATCTGGAATTATAAAGTTTGGAACAGGTAGTAGTGAAATTGAAAGACTTCGCATCACATCAGGTGGACAAGTAATACAAACTACAACTCATACAGCAGGAAACTCTGCTCATCAAAATAGTGGTTGGTATGGTGATGATGCTAATCATTATGATCTTGAATTACGTGATTTCAATGAGTTGTATGCTAAAAAGAGTAGTAGTACTAATGATTATGATAAAATTGTCTACAGACGAGAGACGATGACTAGTTGGTGTGATATTGAATTTGATCTTGCTGGTAATGCACCTAGTGGAACTTACAGACACTTTGGTATGATTATTAATGGTGATGGATCCGATACTTCTGCTAATATGGATAGGGTAGTATATAGAGTTAGACCTGGTTCTCAGAGCTCAAATCAATTTAGAATAGATAAAGGTGGTGGTGGAACTGGATTTAATTCTCAGGGTACACATATTCCTAATATTTTTGATGGTAATTACCACCATGTACATCTACAAATTAGAGGTAGAGAATTTGCACTGTCGATTAATGGTGTTAAAAAGGCTTATGGTAGAACTGATGATGACCTTGTTAGATCACATGGGTTCTTTGGATTCACCATGTATGAATCAAGTAGTACTAATCCTTGGTTCACAGTTAGAGACTTTAAGATAAAGAATTATACTGAAAAATTTGCAATGCCAAATATTGAGCCAGCTCATGAAGGTGATTCTGCAATCGTTATAAATTCTGGTCAAAAATGGGGTAAGATGACAGGTAAGAGAATTCATACTGGTAGTGACACTGATAGTACTGCTGTTAATATTTTGCAAATTGATGAATGGCAAAGTACTAACTCCAGAATAATAGTTAAAGTGGAAGTTATGGCAATTTCTCCCGTTTCTGAAATAGGATTCTTTGCATTTGGTTCAGGCTATTGTAGAAGAGGTAGTAGTAGTACAACATCTCAAAGCCATGTTGTTAACAGTATGGAGATGCAACAGAGGTTTGGTAATGATAGTTCTTATGGAAGTATTTCTTGGAGTGGAAGTACGTTGAGATATAATGTTCCTTCTGTTGCTTACATTGATTTACATGTAAACGCTGAATGGCACGCATATGATGGTGCAATCGTTTCATTTGATACTACTTATAGGTCAGTATAGGTTGACACCTATGCTATAATTATATTATGTGATAATAAATTGAATGAAATTCAGTATTATAACTCCTGCTCATAAGAAGACACCATATATTAAAGAATTATACGACAGTATAGTTGCCCAGACATATGAGGATTGGGAATGGATTCTGTGGTTGAATAATGAACTGAAAGAATCTGATTTAGATAAAGATATAATTGCTGACGAGAGAGTAACTGTTTATAGAACCGAAAATGAATCAAAGAATGTAGGATATCATAAGCATCAGGCATTTCATTGTGGGACTGGTGATGTTCTAGTGGAGATAGATTCTGATGACTTAATTACATCAGACTGTCTAGAAGAATTAAACATAGCATACCAAGACCCCGAAGTAGGTTTTGCTTTTAGTGATGTTGTAATGTATCAGGATGATTTTGTCCCATATAATTCTCAACACGGATGGACACAGTACCCTGAACCATATAAGTTTAGGGGTAAGGAATATACTGTAATGAATTCCTGGAGACCATCCAGTCAAAGTCTTTCATTCATATGGTATGCTCCAGACCACGTAAGAAGTTGGAGGAAGGATGTTTATACTAGTGTTGGTGGACATGATGAGGAGTTAAGTATATGTGATGACCATGACTTAATGATTCGTACTTATCTTGTTGCCAAGATGCATCATATTGCTAAACCTTTGTATATTTACAGGGTGACTGGTGATAACACATGGTTAGAAAGGAACGAAGCAATACAAAGAATAACAATTGAACTTGCTCATAAGTATGCATTCCAGTTAGCAGAGAAAGATGCTGATGATAGAGAATTACTGAAGATTGATATGGGTGGTGGACTGTATCCTAAAGAAGGATATATGACTGTTGACCAGGCAGATGCGGATATAATTTGTAACTTGGATGAGGGTATACCTTTACCAGATAATAGTGTTGGTGTTCTTAATGCTAGTCACGTTATAGAGCATCTTAAAGACCCTATAAAGACGATGCGTGAGATTCATAGAGTATTGGCACACGGTGGTTGGGCAATGATTGAAGTCCCTTCTACTGATGGTAGAGGAGCATGGCAAGACCCAACTCACGTTAGCTTCTGGAACGAACATAGTTTCTGGTACTATACTAATCGTGACAAGGCAGTGTTCATTAGGAATAGTGATATAAGATTCCAGACATATAGATTAGAGACGTGGGAGATGGCACCACAGATTCCAGTTGTGACTGCTTGGTTAATAGCAATCAAGGATGAAGAACGTTTCCCTGGAGAACTTGGAATATGATGAACCCATATGACCATTGGATACTTGATGACTTCTTTCCAATTGAAATGGCAAGACAACTCTCTAAAGAGTTCCCAGATTATAATGAACCTAATTGGCATTGGTATAACAATCCATTAGAGAATAAGAAAGCAAAGAATCATTGGTATGAATTTCCTGCATTAACTTATCAGGTATTTGCTCATTTAAATTCTGCTGAATTTATAGGAACTATCTGTGAACTCACTGGCATTAATTATTTGTATCCTGATATAGGTTTACATGGTGGTGGATGGCATATGCATTCTCGTGGTGGTAAGTTGAATATTCATCTTGATTATTCTACACATCCCAAGATGGATTTGCAGAGGAAGTTAAACTTAATAGTATATCTAACGGAGGATTGGGATACATCATGGGGTGGTGGACTGGAACTCTGGTCTCATAATTCAGAAACAAATCTACCTCTGAAGAAGGAAGTTACTATTGACAATAAGTTTAATCGTGCTATACTTTTTGATACAACACAGAATTCTTGGCACGGTTTACCACAACCTATAACTTGTCCAGAAGGAACATATAGAAAGAGTATTGCTGTATATTATATGGCAAACCCACCAAAGGACGTTGACCCAAGAAAGAGAGCCTTGTATGCTCCTACCAAGGAACAAGAAAATGATTCAGAAATTCTGGACTTTATTAAAGAGAGGGTGATATGGACAAGCAAGTAAAGATAGCAATGATAACGATGTTCAAGAATGAAGCATCGGTTATGGAGAGGATGCTTGAGTCTTGCTATAAGTACATTGACTATTATGTTATGCAGGACAATGGTTCTACTGATGGTACTGCTGATATTGTAAGAGAATTTTTTAAGGATAAAGATATACCTGGATTCATCTATGAAGTAGAGGAAGGATGGGTAAGTTTTGGGTGGAATAGAGACCATCTATTACAGAAATGCCTTAACACCGAACACGGATGTGATTGGGTACTTAAGATGGATTGTGATGAGTACCTAGAAGTCGATGATGATTTCGATTGGACACCGATTAATGATACTTCCCATCAGAGTTTTCATATTACAGCAGTCAATCCTGGATGTATTTACTATCGTGCTTGGATGTGGAACGCAAAACTTCCATGGCATTTTAAGCATGACCTAGCACATGAATGTATTGTATGTGATTTGCCTGGAGTTGGTGAAGCATTTGAACGATATGATTTGCCAAATGGTATTAGACATGTTGGAACCAATGATGGTGAAACATATAGTGTTACTACAAAGTATCTTTCTGATGCATTAAAACTAGAAGAGAAACATATACGTGAAGGAGATTTATTAACAGACACATATCATTTCTTTTATGTTGCTAAGAGTTATCAAGATGCTATCAATGAGGAAATATATCCTCTTGGTGTGAATCATGCTAAAGAGTATGCTAGACGGGCAATCTTTTATTATGATGAGTACGTTAATTACACTCAGAATTATAGAGAGTTGGGGTATGCTAAAGGAATTAATGAGATGGCATACTTTAGTTTCTATGCTATGGGTGACCTGTACAGATATCTTGGTGACTATGAGAAGGCAATGGATTGTTGTATAAGAGCACAGGATTTCTGTCCAGTTAGGAATGAACATATAGTTTGTCTTGCTGAATGCTATAAAGATATGGGTGACTATGTTTCTATGAAGGAGCAGACTGAACGGTTGGTAGATGAGTCTAGGAAGTTACCATTTCCTACTTACTATTTCTTAATCAATAGTAATTTCTATCCGGACTCAGGAACCTATGGTAAATATCTTCACGAAGTTGCTTGCGAAAATACATGAAATTAATTCCAGTCACATCAATAAATCAACAGTCCCAGAAAACTGTATGGGTTGTTAATAATTTTTATAAAGATCCTTATGCTGTTAGAGAGTTTGCATTAAAGCAAGACTTAAAGGAGGATTTGAGATACTATAAAGGAAGACGTACTGAAGAACAGTTCTCTGTTCCTGGTACGAAGGAAGCATTTGAACGTATCATGGGTATTAAGATACGTGAATGGGAATCACATGGTATGTGTGGTAGATTCCAGTATTGTATTCCTGAAGACCCTATTGTTTACCATAATGATGGACAGTCATGGGCAGCAATGGTATACCTACATCCTAATGCTCCATATGAATGTGGTACATCATTATATGCTACTAACAATGGAGTAATGAGAACGAGTGATGAAAACTATGAAGGTGTATTTGATGGTGGTTTCTATGATGGTACGAAGTTTAAGTTAGTAGATTCTATTGGTAATGTATTCAATAGATTGGTTATCTTTGACGCACAAAATATACATGCAGCATCAAAATATTTTGGAACCAACAAAGAAGATTCAAGACTGTTTCATATTTTCTTTTTTGATTGATGTATGATAGACTACACATCTAAATAATTTTTTTACATTGACCATGCAGAATTATACAATTTATACTAGAGATGGTTGTCCATATTGTGTGAAGATTAAAGAGGTGATGAAGTTAGCTGAATTGAATCATGTTGTTTATAATTTGGGACAAGATTTTGATAGAGATGGATTCTATAGTCAGTTTGGAGAAGGTGCTACGTTCCCTCAAGTAGTATTGAATGGAGATAATCTTGGTGGATGTACGGACACTGTTAAATATTTAAAGGAGAAGAACATAGTCTGATTGACAATCCTAATCATATATTGTATACTTGAATGGCAACTATAAATAAAACCGAAGAACACATCAATCGTGGTGTTGAGTTTATACTTAACAGAGGTAAGAAGAAGCGTACCAGCAAAACCATTACCATAGGAAGTAGGACAATGACTCTCGACACAATATTAGTTTTAGTATTACCAATATCTTTATTATTCTTTTTTGTTGGAGGATTAATTGGGTGGGTAGCACGAGATTATATGTTAAACTATCGAGAGATACCAAGACCACATCCTGAGATGTTTGATACTAACGGTAATTTACTCCCAGATGAAATTGTAGCATTTAGATTTGAAAGTTATGACGACGACGAAGAAGACAACGACTAGGAAACCAAGAGTAGTTAAAGCTGCTGTTCCTATTCCTAATCTACCAAAGAAACCTTTTGTCTTTGAGGTACTTGATTTAGTATCAAAACAAAAGACAAAGGCAAAGAAGATTGAGGTTCTAAGGAAGTATGATGAGTTCCATCTTAGGACATTGTTCTTATGGAATTTTGATACAGTAATTGAATCTGTACTTCCAGAAGGTGATGTACCTTATCAATCTTATGGTGATCAAACTTCTTATAGTGGAAGTTTATCTACCAAATTGCAAGAGGACATTCGTTCCATGCATGAGACTGGTTCATTCTCTATGGGTGTATCAGATACTCAAGGTAGAACGACTATCAGAAGAGAGGTTAAGAACTTCTATCACTTTGTAAAAGGTGGTAATGATGCTATGAATAATATGCGTAGAGAGTCTATGTTTATTAACATACTTCAAGGTCTTCATCCATTAGAAGCAGAGATTGTGGTTCTTGTTAAGGATGGTAATCTATCTGATAAGTATAAGATTACAAGAGAGCTTGTAGAAGAAGCATACCCAGACATTGTATGGAGAGATAAGTAATGACAGTCGCAAAAGAAAAGGAAGCAGAACTAAAGAAACCTGAGAAGAAAACCATCTGGACAACAGAGGAGAGAAACAATCTTCAAACTTTATATGGATGTGATATCCTTGTAGAGAATGGTTCTACTAAGGATGTTTCTATTAAGAATGCACCTACTGATGCTTATATTATAAAGTATATGCATGAGGATAAGGTTCATTATGACCTGACCAGAGGAACTAAAACAAGTCTGTTTGATATGTACTGGGACAAGTTCAAAGGTGCTCTACAATCAATTGAGTATGGTCGAGGTAGTATCAAACCAAACCTTTGGGGATACAAAGCACCACAGCAGCAAAAGAAAAAGCGGAAGGGGTAAACCAAATTCAACTTTTTATTCCAAGATATCGGGGAAAAAATCCCTGATATTTTTTTGTCTGTAGGGTTTTGTATCAGGGAATACAAACATACTTGCCTATATACTATACCTGTGTTAGTATTAACACATACGTTCATCCCCATTGAGGGGACGCAAGTAAGCCGACTCGGAACGGAATCGTTCATCCCATGATCCCATTTATTATTGCTACTGCCTTTACCTGTGAGGATGCTAATAATCTCATCTCTAAGATGCAGAAATATAGAACCTCGGAGGAAAACAGAATCGAAATGATTCAGATTGTTAAAGACAGTGTACGTGAGTGTGACTGGGACGCAAAAGCCGACTAAAGGAACGGATTAAAAACCCAACTACTTTAGGAGAAAATCCAATGGCAAAAGTTACTTACCGTGGTATCACATATGATACCGAGAACCGTCCTAACAAGACAGTAAGAGCAGCAGAACATGTAGAGACATACCGTGGTGTATCGTTTCTTGTAGATGCTGAAGGACACAAACGTGTTCTATCTCACGTCTAATAGGAGTTAATAACTTAATATGAGAGGAGCTATTGACAGCTCCTCTTTTTTTGTGTAAAATATATAAATACCATATAAAAATTATGGAACCACAAAGAGATAAACTAAAATTAATAGTTAGGAATCTGGAATTATTAATTGATGCACTCAAAGCAGAAGTTTATTCTGATGTGGATGCATATAGGAATTCAAAGGCATTTGATTCTCCATCTACAGATTACGATGAACTTTATGATGACGATGACGGTTATGCAGACTAATAGAGCACGAAGGTTAGTTAAGATGCTTGAGAGGTTGCTTAAGCAGGAACATCTATATACTGATGATCAAATTAAGACTATGAAGAAGCAACTAAGAGTTGTTAAAGAAGAACTTGCTGTAGCAAAAGCAGAAAATTCAAAGGGGTTTGGAAAATGAATGTAAAATTTGTTAGTGTCACACCTGATGCAGAACAGACTATGGGTTACATTGCCCGTGTATCTAACCCTGCTAATCAGGACAATGAAAAGTATGCTGGACTGCTAAGGTATTGTATCAAGCATAATCATTGGAGTGTTTTTGAACAATCCTCTATGACTCTTGAGATAGAGACTACTCGTGCCATTGCTGCACAGATATTGCGTCATAGGAGTTTCACATTCCAAGAGTTCTCTCAGAGGTATGCTGCTAGTACTGCTCTAGGTAAGATTGAATTACCAGAATTACGCAGACAGGATACAAAGAACCGTCAGAATTCTACTGATGATTTAGATCCTAAGATGGTAGATGTATTAAACAGACAGATGCATACTCTATTTGATTCTTCCTTAGCACTTTATAATCAAATGCTAGAAGATGGTGTTGCTAAAGAGTGTGCTAGAATGGTACTACCACTCTGTACTCCTACAAGAATCTATATGACTGGTTCATGTCGTTCTTGGATACACTATATCAATCTACGTTCTGCACACGGTACTCAGAAAGAGCACATGGATATAGCAGAAGCATGTAGGGACATTTTCGTAGAACAGTTCCCTGCAGTATCAGAAGCCCTAGAGTGGGCATAAATATTTTTACATGACTTAATTATTATGGCAACATATCCTGTTAGAAACAAAGAAACTGGTAAGACTAAAGAAGTTATAATGAGTGTCCATGATTGGGATAACTGGAAGGAAGATAATCCAGATTGGAGTAGAGATTTTTCAGACCCAAGTACATGTCCTAGTGTAGGGGAAGTAGGAGAATGGAAAGATAAGTTAGTTAAATCTAAACCTGGATGGAATGAAGTATTAGACAGAGCCTCACGACAACCTGGAGCAAATAAACTAAAGATATAATGCCAAGAAAAAAGAAAGCAGAACAACCTATTGGGGTTGGATTGACGACGAGACAAATGAAGAGGAAGAAACCTCTTGGTGCTAGTTACCTTATCGATATCGAACCCATAACAGAGAATCAAAAGACGTTATTCAATTCCTATAACGAAGGTAAACATCTTGTTGCCTATGGTGCAGCAGGAACAGGTAAAACTTTTGTTACTTTGTATAATGCTATCAAGGATGTTCTAGATGAGACGACTCCTTATGAAAGAATATACATTGTTCGTTCTCTTCTTGCTACTAGAGAGATAGGATTTCTTCCTGGAGATTATGAAGATAAGTCAGACATATATCAAGTACCTTACAAACATATGGTCAAGTATATGTTTCAACTGCCATCTGATGCAGACTTTGAAATGTTATATGGAAACCTTAAGTCACAGGATACAATTAAGTTTTGGAGTACTTCATTCTTAAGAGGTACTACACTTGACAATGCTATTGTTATTGTTGATGAGTTTCAGAACTTAAACTTCCATGAACTTGATAGTATTATCACAAGAGTAGGAGAGAATAGTAGAGTATGTTTCTGTGGTGACGCAAGGCAGACTGATTTGGTGAAGACAAATGATCGCAATGGTATCGTAGACTTCATGAACATCTTGCGTAAAATGCCATCTTTTGATATAATAGAGTTTGATATCGATGACATAGTTCGTTCAGGACTAGTCAAAGAATATATCGTTGCGAAATTGGAATTTGGTTTCTAGTATGCAGATTTTTAATGATTATGATCAAGGGAAGAAGTTAAACTTTAATTACTCAAAGTCTAAACCTTTTCCTAATATAGTCTTGGATAATTTCATTGATAACACTGTAGCAATGCAGTGCTTCAAAGAATTAAAAGAAACTGACTACTGGGTCACGGAAGATACTTCCAATTCGTATATGGCACCACATCAAGTGAGTAAATGGTTTACTCCTTGGGATGCCAAGAGTACAGAACAACTTCAGTACCGAATACCTACTGTCCATAATACTATTCAGTATTTTAATTCTAAATTATTTCTATCATATCTTGAAGACTTAAGTGGAATACAAGGACTAAAGGGAGACCCTGGTTTCTCTGGTGGCGGTGCTCATAAGACAAGAACGGGTGGAAAGTTATCATTACATGTTGACTTTAACATTCATTCCGAAACTAATTACTTCAGAGTTCTAAACCTTATACTTTATCTTAATCCTACATGGAAGGATGAATGGGAAGGACATCTTGAACTCTGGGATAAAGAAAATAGAGTCTGTACTGATAAGATTGCTCCTCTCTTTAACAGAGCAGTTATCTTTACTCTATCTGATCAGTCTGTTCATGGACATCCTGTTCCATTACAGACACCACCAGATATAGAAAGATATTCTCTAGCATTATATTATTACATTGAACAACCAAACCAAGATTATTATGAAAGGAGAGCAGCCGTCTGGCATGAATTTTAGTCACGTTGACTTGGATCTACAACCTCTTGAAAGAGAGCACATAGATGGAGTCAGGTACTATAAAATTCCTGATGAAGAAGAACTTGTTAAGATGGTCTCTATTACTTCGGTAACGAGTCATTTTAATAAGGAAATCTTTATCAACTGGAGAAAGAGAGTTGGTAATGAGACAGCAGATAAAATCACGAAGGCAGCAACCCGACGTGGTACTGATATGCATACCCTTACTGAACATTACTTAAAGAATGATGAGGTACTACCTAAAGTTCCACCTATTTCTGATTTTCTATTCAAGATTGCTAAACCTAAACTCAACCTGATAAATAATATATACGCTCTGGAAGGACCGCTATATAGTAGGCAATTGGGTGTTGCGGGAACAGTCGATTGTATTGCAGAATACGATGGTGAATTAGCAATAATTGACTTTAAGACTTCTAAGAAACCCAAACCAAGAGATTGGATTGAGCATTACTTTGTTCAAGCAATGGCATATGGTTGTATGCTATATGAAATGCATAACATTTCAATAAAAAAATTAGTCATTATAATGGCATGTGAAAATGGAGAGTGCGTAGTCTATGAAGAAAACAACAAAGCAAAGTACATCAAACTCCTTGGTGAATACATTAGGAAATTTGTTGGAGATAAATTGGAGCTTTATGGAACCGACTAAAGAATTAGAACAAGCAATAGCGAGTAAGTTTTTAACTCCACAGAAATTTGCTATGGAGATTGAAAAGATTGTTGCGAACGATGAACTTAATTACATCGATGCCATCCTACACTATTGCGAAACTAATAGTCTTGAGGTAGAATCAATAACGAAACTTATATCGAAACCTCTGAAGGAAAGATTGAAGTGGGATGCAACCCGTCTCAACTATATGAAACGAACTTCGAGGGCGAAACTTCCTATTTAATGAAGGTGACTCCGTTTGAAACCTACCAAACTTATCTCTCTATGAAAAGTCATTTTACTAATCGTAAGTATGACTTTTTTAAATATGGTGGTAAGTCTCGTGCTACTATGACATCCTTTAATAAAAGGAAGGACAAATATTGGTTCGAGAAAACATCTAGAAAGTATTCTGACCAACAGATACTAGACTTTCTTTTATCTAATTTTGTAACCACTGACAACCCACAGAACCTATGGATTGGAGAAATTATAAATTCTGGCGAAAGAAATTACGCAGAATGGATGAGACGACAACAGAGTTTAACGTACTTGTTCAAAGAACAGTTAGGAGAATTACTATCCAACAACAACTTGAACGAAGTATTCGACTGCTCCAACAGCAAGCATCCAATAGTACTAAAAAGATATCTAGGTGGAGAGATCTCGCTGGAAACGCTTATCATACTGGAAAAAATATTTTCTTTCGCAAAAAACTTTGATAAGAAGTTAAAGGATCCAGTATGGGAAACCGTAAGTCTGAAATTAAAAAAGTATAATCCTTTCCTAAATATTAATGTGTTCCACTATAAAAAAATCTTAAGGGAGTTAGTCAATGAGTGAATTTTTTGATTCTGAAATTGTACAAGATGAGTTAATTGAAATTAATGATTTACAACAAGAAATTTACGGAGACCTAGCAGATTTCCCAACTCTTCCTGATGGAAAAAAGAAGGAACATATTTTGAAACTAACTGAATTGTTAGATAGACAACGTGTGATGTATACAAGACTGTCCTTATCAGATGACTCTGAAGCGAAAGCACTCAAGGCACAGTTGGAACAGTCAGTAGTCCTGATGGGTTTCCCAGAGGGTACTGACATCAGTATGCTATTCAGTGGAATGCAACAGACCATTGAAAAATTAAGACAGTACGTTGACTAATTTTAAATTCATTGCTATAATATAAACATTCAATCAAATCTAACTTAATCCGAGGTAACTTAAATGTCGTTTGCTAATCTTAAAAAGCAATCAAAACTGGGCTCTCTTACTGCTAAACTGGTAAAGGAAGTCGAGAAACTAAACACAAATGGCGGTTCCGATGAACGCCTTTGGAAACTAGACGTAGATAAAAGCGGTAATGGATATGCCGTAATACGTTTCCTTCCTGCTCCCGATGGTGAGGATCTACCATTCGTAAAACTGTACTCCCATGCCTTTCAAGGACCTGGTGGTTGGTATATAGAGAATTCTCTGACTACTCTTGGTCAGAAGGATCCTGTTTCAGAGTTTAATACTACTCTTTGGAACAACGGCACAGATGCTGGTAAAGAAACTGCTCGTAAGCAGAAGCGTAAGCTTACATACATCAGTAACATCTATGTTGTTAAGGATCCAGCAAATCCTGAGAACGAAGGTAAAGTATTCTTGTACAAGTATGGCAAGAAAATCTTTGACAAACTAACTGCAGCAATGCAACCTGAGTTTGAGGATGAGGAAGCAATTGATCCGTTTGACTTCTGGCAAGGTGCTAACTTCAAGTTGAAGGCAAAGAACGTTGCTGGTTACAGAAACTATGATTCTTCTGAGTTCACTGCAACAACTCCACTATTGGATGATGACGATGCACTAGAAGCACTCTGGAAAAAAGAGAGTTCTCTTGCAGAGTTAGTTGCTACTGACCAGTTCAAGTCTTATGAAGATTTGAAGAGGCGTCTTGGTTATGTTCTTGGCAACAAGGCACGTCCTGCTACTGATGAATCTTTTGAAGATGAAAGTGAAGGTCGTGGTAATGCAGAGCAAGTAGTTGCTGCTGCTTCTGGAACTGGTTCCAGTTCTGGTTCAGAAGAAGATGATGCACTATCATACTTCGCTCAACTAGCACAAGAATAAGTTAAAGGGCAACGTCAATAAGACCCCCCACATCGGGCCTCCAGTAAGGAGGATATAAAAGACCCTTAGAGGGTCTTTTTTTATGGTGAAGTATTTCTAGTGTTCTCTGTTTCT
>MPMC02003404.1_pt1 | contig 13619 bp, 11 predicted proteins | sample 1617281 | NCBI WGS metagenome assembly MPMC02 (sample SAMN05944809, study PRJNA350692) | marine metagenome | biome: marine; feature: ODZ; material: water; isolation source: 100 m water sample filtered on 30 um supor filter | place: Pacific Ocean | collected 2012-04-09 | depth 100m m | reverse complement strand
ACGGCGCGACGCCCGAACGTCCACGGCGCGTCCTTGGTGAATACGCTGAAGTAGGTGTCCAGGTCGCGACGCTGATATCCCTCCCGCTCGGCCTCCTTAATTTGCTTCGCCACGCGACGCTCATCGGCGTCATCGGGGGCGGACCACGCCCCCGTTGGGATGAGCAGCGCGGCCACAAGGAGGAGACGGGTCATTGAGCGTCCTTCGACCGCGTGCGCTCGATGGCCGCCGTGAGCGCGTCTCGCACCTCGGCGTGCGTCTCGCGCGTGAGGCGCTCCTGCATGAACGACAACGCGCGTGTGTCTCGCGCGTTGGCTAAGGCGCGCGCGGCGGTGAGTCGCTCCTCCTCGGCCGGATGCTCGATCAAGCCGAGGAGGCGGGCCACGAGGCCCGGTCGAGGGTGCACCGCGGCTACGATCCAGACCGCTGACGGGATGACACGACCGGCCGCGGCGCGCTCGTCGGCGAAGTCTTGCAGGCTCTCAGCCATCTCTTGGTCGGCGCGATCCGACAACCCCAAGAAGCCGTCGATGGGGATCTCACAGAAGAGAGATTTGAGCACCGCCTTTCGGTACTCCTGATTCGTCATATGCTGGGCCGTGAACGGGTTATTGCACCACGCGGCGTCCATCAACTCAGAGAGATAGGTGCGGCCGGCGTCGTGAACCAGGTTCATCCCCGCCTGCGCGTCGGCGTCCACCACAAAGTTGATGGCGCGCAGGGCGGCCACCCGCGTCTCCGTCTCCCCCTGGTCGTAGAGATTAAACAGGGCGGAGAAGGGCGCTTCGGTCCCCTCGACGGCGGCGGCCAAGAGGAGGGTCCGCGCCGCTTCGTCGGTGCCCCAATGGCCCACGCGCATCTCCCCATAGACGCCCTCCGTCTTGGCGTCGGTGCGCTCAGCGAAGCCGGCGATGAGGGGCCGTCGACCCAGGCGCCGGCCCACCTCCGCCATCACCCCGCCCACTGCGTCGGCTCGAGCTGATCCGAGCTGCGCCTCCAACCACTGGGTGCCGGCCCCATCGCCGACCCGACGATGAATGAGAACTTTGAGTCGATCGCGGCATTCGTTGGCAGTCATAGGCTCACGGTCTCCATTGATTCGGCACAGAGTGTATCGGGAAGGCGCCCGGTGTCCAGGCGGTCATCCGCGGGTCACTTCGCGGGTCGCCAATTGGCGGCACCAAGCCGGGTCGGGGTGGCGTTGGACAGGATGTACATGGCGCGACGATTCAAAGGCTCCGCGACGTCATCGGCGGTCTCCACCGCGCGATTGCGCTCTCCAAAGCCCGCGTAGAAGACCGGAGCTTCGATCCCCTTGCGCTTGAAATAACGCGCGATGGCCTGCGCCCGCTTCTGACTCAAAACGCGGTTGTCTGCTTCGGAACCCACTCGGTCAGTCATGCCCGCCACGTAGAGCTTCAAGGTCTCCAAGCGCGCCTCGTCGTTGCCCAACATCCTACGAAATGCGTTCAATTCGGTGGTGATGAGCTTCACCACCTTGTCTATCTTGGGGGCTTCATCGGCCCGGACCTCCCAACGCGCCGTCTCGAAGAGCACGTCGTCATGGGGAATCTCGGCGTACCAACTGACGATCCGAATGGCGACCCACTGCGCCGCCGCGTCATAGGCTTTGATCTCGAGCCGCTTGAGCGCCCCCCCGTCGGGCACGTCGATGGACAACTCGAGCCGACCGGCCGGCGCGTCCACCGCATCCTCGGTGTCGAGCACCGAGACCCCGTCGGCGTCGTACCCTTCGAAGGTGACCTTCGCCAGCGGTTGATTGCTGACCAGGGTGATCCGACCCGCGTCGATGTCGGTTTTGGCGCGGTCTACGTTGACTTGGAGGGGACCGGCGGAGACCACCGTGAGGTTGACGGTCACCGACTGCCCCGCGTTCCCCGTCCGCCCCACCACGGTGACCGTCCACTGGCTCTTCCCGGCGGGAACCGCCCAACGAAAGACCTTGGACTTGCCTGACCTCCAACGTTTTTGGGTCCAATCTCGGACCCGATTCTTGCCACCGTCGATACGATCGAGGCTCACTTCGACGCGGTCGAAGCTCTTCTTGGCCACGAGCTGAATCTCGGCCTTCTCTCCCGGTCGAACGGTGTTCTTGGCGGCGTATTGCCAGGGGGCCTCTTGGGCCGCGACTGGCGTGACCAAAGTCAGGCCGAGCAAAACAAGCAACGTGCGCATAGCGTCTCCTCGGAGCGTACTTTGGCACGCCGGCGCCCTTGGCCTCAACTGAACGGAATGGGCAGTTTCACCCATGAGCGTAAAGGGCTAACTTGTGACCCTTGGAAGAAGGAGCGAGAGCCCCATGAAGGCGAGCGAAGTTTTTCGGTCCGATCTTTCGGCCGACACCACGGTGGTAGTCACCGGGGGCGGCTCGGGCATCGGCCGCGCCATCGTCGAGGAGTGCGCCCGCTTGGGCGCCCGCGTCGCCATCGGGGCGCGCAAGACGGATCGACTCGAGGAGACCGCCGCGACCCTCACCGGCGCCGGCGCAGACGTGTATTGGGCCGCGTTGGACATTCGCGACGAAGAGGCCGTCGAGGCTTGGGTCGAAGGGGTCGTTCAGCATTTCGGCGGGATCGACGTCTTGGTCAATAACGCCGGCGGTCAATTCCCTTCTCCAGCCATCGATATCCGCCCCAAGGGTTGGCGGGCCGTAGTGGACACCAACCTGAACGGGACTTGGTGGATGACTCAGGCCGTAGGGCGGCGCATGATCGCGGCCAAAAAGGGACGGGTGATCAACATCGTGGCCAATATGTGGCGGGGCTTCCCGGGGATGGCACACACCGGAGCCGCACGGGCCGGTGTGGTCAACCTGACGCGCACCCTGGCCATGGAGTGGGCCCGACACGGAGTCTTGGTGAACGCGGTGGCCCCGGGTGTGATTCGCTCGTCGGGGTTGGACACCTATCCGGATTTCGTGCGCCAAAGCCTGGAAACGGAGGTGCCCAAGCACATCCCCCTCAAGCGATTGGGTACGATGGACGACGTGGCCTACGCCGTGGTCTACCTGGCGAGCGTCGCGGGCGAATATGTGACGGGAGAGACCCTCTGTGTCGACGGGGGCCAAGCCCACTGGGGCACGGTCTTTCCGATCTGATGACCGCGTCCTCACCGGCAGAAGCCGCGCCCGAACCCGCGCACACAGTTGACGCCCAAAAGGCGCCGGCGACGCCTCCGGCCGCCCCCCGACAACCGCTCCAATTGGATGGACGCCGCTTACCCCGGTGGCTCTTCATGCGCGCTTTGGGCGTAATCCACCTCATCGCCTTCGGCTCGTTCTGGGTCCAGTTGGAGTCGCTCTCCGGGTCTACGGGTGTCATGCCTGCGGTCGACTATGTGCAGGGAATCCAAGAGGCCGTCGAATCTCGGCCCGCGTTCTCTTGGATGGACTTTCCCTCGTTGACCCTGTGGTGGGGCGCCGACGACGGCGTCTTACACGCGCTCTGCGGTCTCGGCGTCTGCCTGGGCCTGATCATGGTAGTGGGGTTCGTACCGCGCCTGACCGCCCTGGGGCTTTGGCTGCTCTACCTGTCCCTGCAATTGGTCTGTCGCCCCTTCCTGAATTACCAGTGGGACATCCTGCTCTTGGAGACCACGCTGATGGCCGCGATCTACGCCCCGCCGGGGTTGTGGCCGCGCATCAAGAACGCCGCGGAGCCGTCCACGGTGGTGGTCTGGATGATGCGACTGCTGCTCTTCAAGCTGGTGCTCTCGGCCGGGGTGGTAAAGATCAACAGCGGTGACCCTACCTGGCGGGATTGGACCGCCCTCGACTACCACTTCTGGACCCAACCGATCCCCCACGGTGTGGCCTGGTACGCCCACCAGGCGCCGGAGTGGATTCGGGCCGGGGGAGTCTGGCTCAATCACGTGGTGGAGCTCTGGGTCCCGCTCTTGATCCTCTTCAATCCCCGAGGATGGCTCTTGGTCGGCTGGTTGATTTGGGCCGGATGGAACATCTCCCAGGGTGTAGGCACCTCACCTTGGGACGAGGTGGCGTGGGCGGCCGGGGTAGCGGCGGTGGCGGGGGGCCGAATCTGGCCCGGCGGCGCCGACCACAGTCCGGCGCGCTGGCCGGCGGCGGTGCTCATCGGAGGCCTGATGGCCTCCATCGGATTCACGGGCAATTATGGGTTCTTCAATCTCCTGACGGTGGCCCTCTGCCTGCCCCTCCTCGACGACAGTTGCATCCGTTGGCTGACGCCGGCTCGATGGCGTCGTCGATGGCCCCTCGACAGAGGCCCGGTCATCCATCGAGTGAGGCGGTACGGCACCTACGGACTCGCCGTGGCCGCCTCGGCGCTCTGTCTGCTGCAGATGGTGTCGCTCATCCCCCGTGACGTGCGGAGCGAGGCGCGCCGCGCGGTGACCACCGAGGAGGCGCGACTCGATCACCGGTTGCTGGTCACGGCGATGGAGGTCCACGGCGACGTGGGAGACGTCTTCGGTCGGGTCGCGACCTTCTACGGCTACGGACTCTTCGCCCGAATGACCACCTCTCGGTTCGAGCTGCAACTCGAGGGGAGTAATGACCGACAGAAGTGGCTGCCGTATCGCTTTCACTACAAACCCGACGCCCCCGACGACCCCCTGGTCTTCGCCGGATTCCACATGCCGCGGATGGACTGGCAGATGTGGTTCGCCGCACTGCGCCCACGCTGTCGCGGAGGGTGGTTCATCCATTTTCTCAAGCAGGTTCTGGCCGGCGCGCCCGCCGTCAAGACGGTCTTCGCCCACAACCCGTTTCCCGACGATCCGCCTCGCTATGTGCGGGTGAAGCGCTTCAAGGCGACCTTCACCGATGGAGAGGCGCGAGCAAAGAGCGACGCGATCTGGCACTTCGAGCCGGCCGGCCTCTACTGCCCGGTGCTCGAAGCTAAGGACTTGAACACGCCTAAGCCGTAAGTGGACGGAGGTCGGCCCGGGCAGAAGAGGGTGACGTGGGGTTTGCCGACGCCGTTCATCGTGGGCATCATACGAGGGCATGGGCAAAACACTCGATCCGGAAAAGAACCGCTTCGGCCCCTACGCCTTGGTGGAGGAGCTCGCCGTGGGGGGCATGGCCGAGGTGTTCTTGGCGAACCACCACGCCTTGGACGGCGTGCTCCGTAAAGTCGTCGTCAAGCGCATGCTGGACCAGTTCTCCGACGACGAAGAGTTCCGTTCGATGTTTCTGCACGAGGCGCGACTGATGGCCGCTCTCTCCCATCCCAACATCGCGCAGATCTACGACGTGGGGCGTGACCAAAAGAGACGACTCTATTTGGTCATGGAGTACATCCAAGGCCCCACCTTGAGGGAGCTGATCTACCGGGCCGAGCGGAGCGATGCTCGTAAGGTGCCTCGCAGCTTCGCCATCTGCGTCGCCCTCGCCATGGCCGAAGGGCTGCACTATGTCCACACCCGTCGCGACCCGGACGGGCAGCCTTTGGGGATCGTGCACCGCGATTTGAACCCGGCCAACGTGATGGTGACCCATGACGGCGCCGTGAAGTTGATCGACTTCGGGATCGCCAAAGCGGCGTCAAGCATGGTGCAGACGGCCACGGGGATCGTGAAGGGGACTCGGGGCTATATGGCCCCGGAACAGATCACCGGTCGGCGTGTCGACCATCGAGCCGACATCTTCAATCTAGGCGTCATCCTCTACGAGCTGCTATTGGGCCGACACCCCTTCGAGAGTGAAAACCGCGGAGCCCAACTGCTGAAGGTCGTGGAAGGACGGTGGACTCCGCCGTCGGTCTACGAGCCCGATTTTCCCGAACCGTTGGCGACGATGCTCGACCAATGTCTGGCGGCGGATCGCGACGAGCGACTCGCGAGCATGGCTGAGGTCATCGATCAATTGGCCCACCATCAGCGGCAAGAGGGGCTCTCGACCTCCTTGAGCGAGCTGGGGGCGATGGTGTCCCGATGGGTCCCGTCCGATAGGCTCTTCGTGCACCTGCATCGACAGGTGGACCTGGCACCGGCCAAGCCCGAGCCCCAGTCGACGCCCCCACCCGATGAGCCGGACATCATGGAGTTGACGGATCCCACGTTGATTCAACCGGTGCTCGACGACCCAAACCGAGTGAGCACGACCGAGGTGACCCGCTTGGCCGGCGGCGGAGACAATCTGGCGTCCTCGCCGGTCGAGGTCGAAACCCCGAAAGCGCTGCACGACGATGCTTCGGATCAAGACGACGACAATCTGCCGACGATCGCGATCCCAAAGGTCACCCCCGAGCCCAAGCTGGAATCCATCGAGGTCGACGAAGCGGCGCTGATGAACCCAGAGGACGGCAGCCGGGTAAAGACCGAGCTCCGTCACCGAATCACCGCTGTGGACGGAAACCTCTTGCTGCGGTCTCGATCACAACGATTCGGTCATGGCCTGGTCTTCGTTTTGGCGCTGGCCGTGGTGGGGCTCTCCGTGTATTTGGCCATGCTGCTCAACGAGTGACGCGCCGGACGCTCATGGGGTCTCGCAGGCGCCTGCGGCGCAATTCAATGGCGCCCGCAGGGCCTCACCGGGACCCTCGCGGAGGTGAAGATTTCGATGCAGGTGGCCGTTACGCCGACCATTTGATGGGCGGATGTGGCGCTTCCGGTCCAAAAATCTGTATGCTGGCGGACGATTTGCGATATGTCGACGGCGTCTTTTGATTGCGAAGTGTGCCGGTGAGTTCAGATTCCCTTCGTTGCCCTGTCTGCTTAGAGGACGCGAGCCCTGCGCTGTCCCCGGGGACCCAGTGTCCCAACGACGGCGCGGTGTACGTGTTCTCCTCGCTCATCGGCGAATCGGTCCCCGATGTGCACTTGGGCCGGATCCTGGCCGGGCAATACGCCATCTATGATCGAATCGGGCGGGGCGGCATGGGCGCGGTCTACAAGGGGCTTCACCTCGGCCTTCGCCGCCAGGTGGCGATCAAAACCATCCTCCCGGACCCGAACCCCGGCCGACTGGCGGAACATCGCCTTCGATTCGAACGTGAGGCGCGCCTGCTGTCGGAGATGCGCCATCAGGGCATCGTCGCCGTTTATGACTATGGCGAAGAGAGCGGCTCGCTCTATATGGTGCTCGAGTTCCTCGACGGGGAGTCCCTTTATGACCTTCTCCGCCGCCAGGGCGGCCTGGCGCTGAACCGAGCCATCCCCATCGTCCGGGCGCTGCTCGAGGCCCTCGAAGAGCCCCACGCACGGGGCCTCATTCACCGCGATATCAAGCCCTCCAACATCATGCTCGAGAACCGGGGAGGCCGCGAACGCGTGGTGCTCATCGACTTCGGCATCGCCAAGGTCACCGAAGAGGAGGAGGGAACACCCAGAACCCGAACCGGTGTCTTCGTGGGCACGCCGAAATACATGGCCCCGGAGCAGCTCGGCACGGGTGAGATGGGACCCTGGACGGATTACTACGCCTTGGGCGTCCTGCTCTACCGAATGCTGACGGGCTCGACGCCGTTTCGGGGCAGCCGAGGAGAGGTGGTTGCCTCCCAACTCCGAGACCCGCCGCCTCCCTTGCCCGCCGAGCTCGGCATCGCCCCCTTCGACGCCGTTGTCGCGCGCGCAATGGAGAAGAAACCCGAGGATCGATACCCGAACACCGACGCCTTCTTGGAACATCTCTCCAACGCGTGGGTGGAATGTGCCGGGGAGACGGACGAGCGCAATAACACGGCGCCCATGACCGTCATTACGCCGGAGACCATCGTCCCCGAATCCTATCGAATGACGACCGTGAAGCGCACATCGGACATCTCCGGGGACTCTGCCTCTCGCACTGACATCCAACGGGCGGCCACGGTCAGCGGCCCCATCTCCGAGGTGTCGGAGACGACCCGAACCGCCATGTCCGGCGCCATCGAACGCTCGGGGAAGAGCCGTCGTGCCCGGCGCGGCTTGGAGTGGATCTTGGCGGCGGCAGCCATTGGCCTCGCCCTATATGTGGGTGGGCTTTGGCTGCGCCCATCTAACCCTGTTCAGTCCGGTGGAGACGGGGGCCGCGCAGCGCGCCAAATCTTGCCTCAACCCCTGCCGGACCCCAGCACCGAGCCGATCCCGGGCACGAACACAATCGAGACGCCGGCCTCCCGAGGCGACGGGGTCCCGGTGGACGGTGAATCGGCGACCGCCGTAAGGACGACGAAGCTCGGCCTTGGGGGCGACGCCGAGGGCGAAAAGAAGGCATCGAGCGCCGCTGTGAAGGGCGCCGGCAAGGAAGACCAGGCAACATCCAACGCAGGGAAGAGCCAGAAGGCCACGCCCAAGAAAGCGAAAGCACCGGTCAAGAAGTCGACCCGACGATCCAAGAGAAGAGGCCGTAGATCCGTCAAGCGAAAGAGCCGCCCAGCCACCCCGGCCGTCCCCACCGCCACCCGTCTGAAGGGGGAGATCCGAGACGCCCTCAAGGCCTGCCGATGCGAGCGCGCGAATACGCAACTCAAGGCGCTCGAGCGGCTGGATCCAAGCGCAGCCCGCAGCCTTCGCAGTCAATACGGGGTGAGCTGTCAGGTGATCGGCGTGGGCTGCATGAAGTAGCGCGCCTCAAACGCGCCGCCACCGACCCCCCCTCAGACCCGAACCGGCGCCGCCTTCACTCGGTTGGCGGCGGTCACGGTGTTTGACAACCGCCCCCATAGAGGGCCCTCAACTGGACTCTTTTCGACGATGGGAAGGGCTGTTCTTCGCTTCCGAGGCCGAGGGAATGGCGTTCAGGGCGGCGGTCATCTACCCTCTATTGCGCAGGCGCAACACCAGACCACATCCACAGATGGAAAAGATGGGACACCGAGGCCAATCAGATCGGACGCTCAAGCACGTCAGACGCGTACTCTGGCCGGTGCTCGCCATCGGGCTCGTCATGCCCACCACGGCGGCGGCCTCACCGGACTGCTCCCGTGATGGGTTGGAAGCGGGACGCAAGGGCGGACCTGCGGCGGCGATGGACGTCTTTCGGACAGCCCTTCGGCGATCGGAGTGCAGCGAAGACGCGCTGCTTCAACTCAATTACGCCATGGCGCTCTTGAAAGCCGGCGACGAGAACGACGTCCGAAGCTGCATCGCCGCCGAGTACCTGCAGCGAGCCACACGGGAGCTGGACGGCGCCCTATCAACCCTTGCCCAAGACAACGCCCCCGAGGCGGAAGATCGATGCCGACAATTCACGGCGAGAGCGCGGGCCGGCACCACGGACGTGGTGGTCTCCAAGGGGAAAGCCGCAGAGAAGGCCGGTGACCTCGGCCGCGCCATCATTTTGTTTCGGATCGCGACCCGCCTGGAGCCGGACGCGCCGGCCCCCTATCAAGCCCTATGCAATCTCCTCCCCAAGCTGAATCTTCAGGGTGAAGCGCGGGCCAATTGCCAAACGGCGCGCACCTTGGAGTCAAAACGTCGGCGAGACGAGGAGTCATCATCCCGTCTAACGGAGTGGATCCTGACGGGAAGCGCCGTGGCCTTCTTGGCTGCGGGTGGAGTCAGCTACGCAGACGCCCTCCGCTTTGAAGACTTGGCCTGGGAGGCCGAAGCGGTGATCAACGCTGTGGAAAAGGGCGATCCCGATATCAGCCAATCCCAGCTCGAGAAAGCGATCGCAGACCGAGCCGAGAACAATGACAAGGCCCGGAGCAGCCAGTTTCTTTCTTGGGGTCTGTCGGGCGTGGGTGCCGCCTTGGGCATCGCGGCCGTGGTGGGTTGGCTGGGCGCCGGTGACGATTCGATCGTTGGAATCGGCCCCAACCAGGTGACGCTCCAGTTCGCCTGGTAGGTAGGTAGGGCTTCGGATCGCGGCGCCCACTGCCTCCCTCACCCGATATCAAGCTGCGTGATGGTGACCTCTCCCCATCAGTCTTCGGTGACAATCCCCACCGTCGGCGGGCGGATATATCGCGCCAAGTCACCGGTTCGCTCCACGGTGAAGCCCCCATCGGGACCACGAATGATGAAGAGCACCGCAAGACCCCGCTCACGGGCCAGAGCGGGCCCGTCCTTTGGTCCGAGGACGTTGAGCGCCGTGGCCCAGGCGTCCGCCGTCATGCAATCTCGGTGAAGCACTGTGACCGAGGCCAATCCATGGGTGATCGGTCTCCCCGTTCGGGGATCGATGGTATGGGAGATCCGCGCGCCGTTCTGCTCGTAATAGTTCCGATAGTCGCCGGAGGTGGCCACACTCATGGCCTCTAGATGGAGGATCTCCTGGACCGCGCCTCGGCCGGCGTCAGGCCGCTCCACCCCCACCCGCCAGGGGACACCGTCAGCGTTCTTGCCCCGTACTCGAACCTCCCCGCCCACGTCCACATAGTAGTTCCGCTGCGCGAGGTCATCGAGGGCACGGGCCACCCGATCCACGGCGTAGCCCTTCGCGATGGCCGAGAGGTCGACGTAGACCTCGGGGTGACCCTTGGACAGGGTCTTGGCCGACCTGTCCCACCCGAGCAAGCTTTGTCCGACTCGAGACTTGAGGGCGTTGATCTCCGGCACCGTCGGTGTCTTTTGCCGCCCATCGGGACCAAAACCCCAGGCGTTGACCAGGGGACCTACGGTGACGTCGAACGCGCCGCCGCTCGCGCCGTGAATGGCCACGGCCTCTGTGAGCACTGCGGCGAGGGCCGGTGAGACGGAGACCGCCGCCGTGTCCTTGCGCGCGTTGATTTGAGAGAGAGCGGAGTCGGGCCGATAGGTGGACATCTCGGCGTTGACGCCTTCGAGTTGGTCCACGATGGCTTGGGCGAGCTGCCCCTGCCGAGCCTCTCCGAGCCCGGAGGCGACCACCTTGACGGTGTACTGGGTCCCCATGGTGGGGCCCACGAAACGGTGGGTGAGTACGTCGGCCTCGTCATCCACCCCGCTGCGCAGAAACTGCGTGGCGAAGAGCGCGATGACGAACAAGCCGGGAAGGACGAACCGGCGGAGAGCGCCGGGTCCGTCAGCGAGGTAGATCATTAACCGAAGTCGTCGAGGGCGATGTTCTCTTCTTCGACGCCGAGCTCGATGAGCATATTGATGACCGCTTGGTTCATCATGGGCGGACCGCACATATAGTACTCGATGTCCTCGGGGCTCGGGTGACTCTTGAGGTAGTTGTCCAAGAGCACCTGGTGGATGAAGCCCGTGTAACCGTGCTTCGAGCCCTGAAATTGCCGTGTCGCCGACTCTGGGTTCTCCCAATCATCCTCGGCCACGACATCGGACAACGCCAAATGCCACTCGAAGTTGTCGTTCTCGGACTGAATCGCCTCGAAGTCGTCCACGTAGAACGCCTCACCAAAGCTCCGCGCGCCGTACCAGAAGCTCACCTTCCGGTCGGTCTTGATGCGTCGGAACTGGTCGAAGATATGGGAGCGCATGGGGGCCATCCCGGCACCACCGCCCACGAAGACCATCTCCGCGTCGGTCTCCTTGGCGAAGAACTCACCAAAGGGACCGGAGATGGTGCACTCGTCGCCCGGCTTGAGGTCGAAGATGAAGGACGACATCTGCCCCGGCGGCACATTCATCCAGGTGTTGGCGCTGCGATCCCAGGGCGGCGTCGCGATGCGCACATTGAGCATGATGATGCTCGCCTCATCGGGATAATTGGCCATGGAGTAGGCCCGCTCGATGGGCTCGTCGACGGTGGACACGAGGCCCCACATCTTGAAGCGGTCCCAAGCCCCCCGATACTCGTCTTCGATCTCGAAGTCCTCGTATTTTGCCACGTGGGCCGGCGCCTCGATCTGAATATAGCCACCGGCTCGGAACGGCACCGCCTCGCCCTCAGGGAGGTTCAGGATGAGCTCCTTGATGAAGGTGGCCACGTTGTGATTCGAGCGCGTCTTACAGACCCACTTCTTGACCCCGAAGATCTCAGGCTCGATCTCGATCTCCATGTCCTGCTTGACCTTGACCTGGCAGGACAGCCGACACCCTTCGCGGGCTTCACCGCGATTGATGTGGGTCTCCTCCGTGGGCAGGATGGAGCCGCCGCCGGCGTGGACGTGCACTTTGCACACCCCGCAGGTGCCGCCGCCGCCGCACGCGGAGGGGATGAAGATCTTCTCGTTCGCGAGGGTGTTCAGCAGGGTCGATCCGGCAGGGATCTCGAGGATCTTCTCGCCATGATTGATGCTGATCTTCACGCTGCCGCTGTTCACCAGCTTAGAGCGCGCGTAGAGGAGCACCGCCGTCAGGGCCAAGATGACCACTGCGAAGCAGATGACGCCGGCGACGATAGTGACTGTCGGTGACATACCCTCCCCCTCAGAGCTGAATGCCGGCGAAGGCCATAAATCCGATGGCCATCAATCCGGTGACGATGAAGGTGATCCCCAAGCCGCGGAGAGGCGCGGGCACATTGCTGTACCGCATCTTCTCCCGCAAGGCCGCGAGGGCGATGATGGCCAGGGCCCAACCGATGCCGGAGCCCAACCCGAAGACCGCACTCTCGGCCAAGTCGTAGTCACGCTCCACCATGAAGAGAGACGCCCCCAAGATCGCGCAGTTGACCGCGATAAGGGGGAGAAATATCCCCAAGGCCGAATAGAGGGCCGGGGCGTATTTATCGAGCGCCATCTCGACGATTTGGACGCTGGCGGCGATGGTTCCGATCAAGGACAAGAAGGTCACGAACTCGAGGTTGACGTCCGGCATCCCCGCCCAGGCGAGGGCACCGTCCTTCAACATATAGTTGTAGACCAGATTGTTGAGGGGACAGGTCACCCCCAACACGAAGATGACCGCCGCGCCCAACCCGATGGCCGTCTCCACCTTCTTGGACACAGCCAAGAACGAACACATGCCCAGGAAGAACGCGAGGGCCATGTTCTCGACGAAGATCGACTTGGCCGCGAGGCTTAGATAATGCTCCATTGCTCTATCCTCCCCCCTACTCAGCTTCCACTTGGTCCGGCTTCCACACGCGATTCATCCAGATGAAGATCGCAATGAGGAAGAACGCACCCGGTGACAAAACCATCATCCCGTTAGGCGTGTACCACCCACCCTCGTTGATGGGGTTCAGCACAGTGAGCCCGAAGAGCTTTCCCGTGCCGAAGAGCTCTCGAAAGAACCCGACGAAGATGAGGACCACGCTATAGCCAAAACCGTTACCCAACCCATCGAGGATGCTGTTACCCGGCCCATTGGCCATGGCGTAGGCTTCGGCCCGACCCATGATGATGCAGTTGGTGATGATGAGCCCGACGAACACGGACAGTTGTTTGCTGACGTCGAACAAGAACGCCTTGAGCACTTGGTCGGTGATGATGACCAGGGAGGCGATGACCGTGAGCTGCACGATGATGCGGATGCTCGGCGGGATCTTGTTGCGAATCAGGCTGATGGAGAGGTTGCTGCAGACCAGCACCGCGATGACGGCCAGAGACATCACTACAGAGGTCTCGAGCTTAGTGGTCACCGCCAACGCCGAACAGATCCCGAGGACCTGCAGGGAGATGGGGTTATTGTCCATCAGCGGGTCGATGAGGGCTTCGCGTTGTTGCTTGTTCATCACTTCCCCTCCGCCCGAAATTGCGTGATGTAGGGGCCGAAACCGAGGTCACCGAGCCAGAACCTGACCAGGTGGTGTACACCACGACCGGTGATGGTCGCGCCGGACAAACCGTCGATGCCGTAGGGGT
>MPMC02264916.1_pt1 | contig 13624 bp, 6 predicted proteins | sample 1617281 | NCBI WGS metagenome assembly MPMC02 (sample SAMN05944809, study PRJNA350692) | marine metagenome | biome: marine; feature: ODZ; material: water; isolation source: 100 m water sample filtered on 30 um supor filter | place: Pacific Ocean | collected 2012-04-09 | depth 100m m | reverse complement strand
GTCAATTTGCAGTCAACGGCCTTCGCTGTGGGCGGCAGTCCCCATCTCAGCCAACTCAACTGGATCCTCTTGGGGGGGATTGCCGCAGGCCTCATCGCGGTCTTCGATTACCGCGAACTTCAGCGTTTCGTCCCTTTCATCTATGGCGCTTGTGTCCTCGCCCTGGTGGCGGTGCTGGTGATGGGGAAGGAAATCAACGGCTCTCGACGTTGGCTGAACTTCGGGGTGGCCGCTTTTCAGCCCTCGGAGTTCGCCAAGCTGGCGATCATCGTCGCCCTCGCAGATTGGCTTCGCCGCATGCCGCGTCCCAGCGGATACACGCTGCGTGATCTCGGACCCGTCGCGCTGTTGATGGGCGTGCCCATGTTTTTGGTGCTGCAAGAACCCGATTTGGGGCAGACCCTGATGATGGGTTTCATCGGGGGCACCATGATGTTGTACGAGCGCTTCGAGCGTCGGACCTTGGTGATGCTCCTCCTGGTGGGGCTGGTGGCCGTGCCTGTGGCGTGGAGCTTCGTGTTGCGGGACTATCAGAAGGACCGCATCTTGACCCTTCTCGACGGTCAGTCCGACATCCATGGCGCCGGTTGGCACGCCCGCCAGGCGAGGGTGGCGGTGGGGAGCGGCGGTCTCACGGGCAAAGGGCACCATGGGGGGACTCAAGTCGCCGGTGGATTCTTGCCCGAGACGCACACGGACTTCGTCTTCGCCCACTGGTCAGAAGAACACGGGTTTGCAGGCGCAGCTTTAGTGCTTATCCTCTTCCTCGCGTTGATCCTGATTGCCCTGAGCATCGCGGATACGGCTCGAGATCGGTTCGGCAGATTCGCCGCCGTCGGGGTCGCCGCGTTGTTCTTTTGGCATGTGGTGATGAACGTCGGGATGGTGCTTACATTGCTCCCTGTCACCGGGGTGACCCTGCCGCTCATGAGCTATGGGGGCAGCTCGGTGCTGACCGTAATGTGTGCGATCGGTCTGTTACTCAATATCAACTTGCGGCGAACGGGGTTCTGAATCACTCTGCCATTCGACCAACGGAACGGTCTAATGGACGCCCGGTCACGAAACTTAACGGAGGCTTTTCGTGGGAACCTACATCGAACTTTCAGACAATAACTTCGACTCCACCATCGCCAATGGGGACACCATTTTGGTGGATTTTTGGGCGCCCTGGTGCGGGCCCTGCCGGGCCATCGCGCCCCACGTCGAGGCCATCGCCGAGGAGTACGAAGGGCGGGCCGTGGTGGCCAAGGTCAACGTAGACAACAGCCCCAACACGGCGGCCAAGTACGGGATCATGAGTATCCCCACCCTCTTGGTCTTCAAGGGCGGGCAGGTGACCCAGAAGCTTCAGGGAATGCCCCCCAACACGAGAGCACGCCTCCGCCAACTCATCGACGGGGCCTGAGCCCGACACGGGGCCGTACCTCTCCGGGTTCGTGCTCCCCGCGACCAGCACTCTTTGAACGAGGCTCGCCATGGATACGCTGCTGTTCATCGGCGTCGTGGCTTATGGGGTCACCACGTGCGGTTACCTCGCTGCTCTTTGGACCGCGCGTCCTAAGGTAGCGGAGTGGAGCAAGACGCTCTTCCTGGGCGCACAGGCCTATTGGGCCCTGCTCATGGGGTATGGCTTCGTCGTTTCTGACCCCTGGGTGGTGGGCCAGCCGTGGCTGTGGCTCTCGGCCTGGGTATTGGGCTCGGTCTACTTATTCTTGGCCCGTCGCCACCCGCTCTCCACATTGGGGAGCTTCGTGGTGGCCATCTCCACCATCCTGGTCATCCTCGGTCTCTTCGGTGAGCGGTCTTACGCGACTCTCTTGGAAGGGCCCGTCGCGGACTGGTTGCTCAGGATCCACATCGCCCTGGCCTTCATCGGCACCCTGGCCTTCGTCTTCGCGGCGCTCTTCTCCGGCATGTACGTGGTCCGCGCGCGGCAGCTCAAGAGCAAGATGAGGGGACCCTCCACCAAGGGGCTCCCATCTCTGTCTGACCTCGATCGGCTCTCCCTGCGAAGCATCTTGATCGGCTTCCCCTTGTTCACCGTCGCCCTGCTGCTCGGCACGGCACACGCGGTGCGCCAAGGGATCGCCACCATCAGCTTGAGCTATGTGCTGGCCAGCTTCGCGTGGCTCATCTACGCCATCGTCCTGCAGGCGCGCCTCACCGCCGGTTGGCGGGGTACTCGGGCGGCGGTCCTCACCATCTGCGGGCTGCTCATCACTTTGTCCGTCGTGGCGATGTACAGCCTTCGGGGCGGGTGATGCAGCTTCTCGTCGTCGGCCTGAGCCACAAGACTGCCCCCCTGGACGTGAGGGAGCGGTTCGCGATCCCGCCGGAGTCTTTGGCGGCTGCCGCACGCCGCATTCGGGATGCTGTGGGGGTCGAGAGCTTCGTTATCTCCACCTGTAATCGGGTCGAAGTCTACGCCGCCGCCACAGAGGTGACCCCCATCTACGAGCTCATCAAGCGCGCCCTGGCGGCCTCGGCGGAGGCGCCGGCCCAGGGCCTGGAGCCCCATCTCTACGCGCACTGCGGGGAGGACGCTGTCCGTCACCTCTTTCGGGTGGCGGCCAGCCTGGACAGCATGGTGGTGGGCGAGCCCCAAATCCTCGGTCAACTCAAGAGCGCCTTCGAGGCCTGCCGCTCGGCGGGGCTGACCGGCCCGCTCCTCGATCGTGCTGCCGAGCGCGCCTTCTCCGTGGCCAAGAAGGTGCGGACGCAGACGGGGATTGGTCGGAGCTTGGTGTCCATCAGCAGCGTCGCCGTGGATTTGGCGAAACAGATCTTCGGTGACCTCGACACGCGCACCGCCACCCTCCTCGGTGCGGGGAAAATGTCTCAATTGGCCGCCCGTCACCTTCGCCGAGCCGGGACCGGGACGCTCTTGGTGGCCAATCGTAACTTCGAGCGCGCGCGCCGCTTGGCCGAAGCGCTCGGGGGACACCCGCGGCAGCTGGCGGAGCTCGACTCTCTCTTGGTGCAGTCGGACATCATCATCGCCTCCACCGGCGCTCGACACTATGTGGTGGACAGTCGCCAGATGAAGAAGGCGCTCAGAGCGCGAAAATATCGGCCCATCTTCTTCATCGACATCGCCGTGCCGCGGAACATCGACCCGGCGCTCAATGACCTCGAAAATGTCTACGTCTACGACATCGACGATCTGACCGCCCAGGCCGAAGAGAACCTCGCCGGGCGTCGACGAGAGGCGGACGTCGCCGAAGAGATGGTGGTGGCCCAGGCGAAACGTTTCCTCGTAGACGCGGCGCGGGAGCGGGTCAAACCTACCCTCGTGGCCATTCGTCGTAAGGCTGAGGCGCTCAAAGCTGAAGAGTTGGCCCGCGCGGTGAAGCGACTCAAGGACGGTGACGAACAATCGGCTCGCGCCCTCAGTGGATTGGCCGACAGCATCGTAAACAAGCTCCTGCACGACGTACTCACCGGTTTGAAACGACTGGCGGAGGGCGACAACGCAGACGAAGTGGTAGAGATGGTGCGCGCGCTCTACGGCCTCGAACAGGACCAAGACCCATGAAGATAAGAATCGGCACGCGGGGCTCAGCCCTCGCCTTGTGGCAGGCGGATCATATCGCCGATCGGCTTCGCGGCGTCCACGAAGGGATGGACGTGGAGCGGATCATCTACAAGACCACAGGGGACAATATTCTCGATCGCCCCCTGGCGGAGATTGGAGGCAAGGGGCTCTTCACCAAGGAGCTGGAGGTGGCGTTGGACGCCGGTGAGATCGATCTCGCGGTCCACAGCCTCAAAGACATGCCGACCGCCCTTCCCCCGGGCCTCGCCTTGGGGGCGGTGCCGGCCCGCGGTGACGTCCGCGACTGCCTTCTCAGTCGGGTAGGGGAGACCCTGGAGCCCAAGGCCGTCGGCACGGCCAGCCTGCGTCGGACCTGTCTCGCGCGTCGGCGATTCCCCGACGTCGCCGTGGAGCCCATTCGCGGCAATATACAAACTCGACTCGGCCGTCTCTTCGAAGAGGGACCGCGTCGGATGGACGTGGTGATCTTGGCGATGGCCGGCGTCCTGCGCATGAAGATGCCGGAGACCGAGACCGGGGTCAGCTTCTTGCCCCTCAACCCGGAGCGCTGGATTCCCGCTGTCGGTCAAGGAGCCTTGGCTCTGGAGATTCGGGCGGACGATCCCGCCACGGCGGCGCTCTTGGCGCCTCTCCACCACGCGCAGACCGCGCGGTGCACCCAAGCGGAGCGCGCCTTTTTACGGGCCGTGGAGGGGGACTGTCGGGTTCCCGTCGGCGCCTACGCGACGGCGGACGGCGAGCGCCTCCGCCTTCGTGCCTTCGTGGGTGCGCCCGATGGGGGCGCCTACTTCGGACACACGGCCTTCGGGACGTCGCCCGATGACCTCGGGGCCGAGGTGGCCGAGGTCGTCCTCGAAGCGGGCGGGGCCGACGTGTTGGATCGTCTGCGGAGCGCGTGAAGGTGGGCCGCGTTTACTTGGTAGGGGCGGGTCCCTGGGATCCCGGCCTCTTGACCGTGCGTGGGCGCGCGCTGCTCAGCCGCGCCGACGCCGTCATCTACGACTATCTGGTCAACCCCGCCGTCTTGGACGGCGCCCGACCCCAAGCGGCTTTGGTGCCCGTCGGACGTCCGCCCAAGCGGATGACTCAGGAGCAGATCTCCGCAGAGTTGGTGAGGCGGGGCTTGGCCGGTGAGGTGGTGGTTCGTCTCAAAGGGGGTGACCCCTTCGTTTACGGCCGCGGCGGGGAAGAGGCCGAGGCCCTCGCCGCCGCCGGTGTGCCCTTCGAGGTCATCCCCGGGGTGACCGCGGCAGTGGCCAGCGCCGCCTACGCCGGGATCCCCGTTACCCACCGGGACTATGGCTCCAACCTCACCTTAGTCACGGGGCACCCCCGGGCCGAGGGAGACGCGGACAGTCAGGACTGGGGGGCGTTGGCGCGGATGGACGCCTTGGTCTTCTATATGGCGGCGCGCCGACTCGACTTCATCGCGGGTCGGCTCATGGCCGCCGGTAAGGATCCGGAGACGCCCGTGGCGCTTATTCGCTGGGCCAGTCGGCCCGCTCAGCGGACTCGAGTCACCCACCTCTCGGAGGCCGCCGCAGTGGCCACCGAAGAGGGATTCACCCCGCCGCTCACGGTCATCATGGGCGGGGTGGTCGCACTACGGGAGCGCATCGGGTGGTACGAGCGGCTGCCCCTATACGGCGTCAACGTCGCCATCACTCGGAGCGCAGGACAGCGTGGACCCTTGGCGGACGGGGTGCGCGCCCTCGGTGGAGAGATTATCCCATTGCCCACCATCGCCTTCGAGTCCACCGATCCTGTGCCGGTGTTGCGCGCTTGCGACATGCTCCACACCTACGAATGGGTCATCTTTACCAGCGCTAACGGGGTGGACTTCTTCCTCGACGCGCTCTACCGGAACGGGGGCGATCCACGGCGCTTCGCGGGCGCCCGATTGGCCTGCATCGGGCCCGCCACGGCGCGGCGGCTCAGGGATCGTGGTTTGGTGGCGGACTTGGTCCCCGAGCGCTATGTGGCCGAAGCTCTATTGAGCGCGATGGCATCGGACTCGTTGAAAGGGGCCAAGGTGCTGATCCCGCGGGCGGAGGTGGCGCGGGAGGTGCTCCCGCTGGGCTTGCGGGCCGCCGGTGCCACGGTGGACGTGGTCCCTGTCTATCGAACGGTTTTGCCGAAAGTGAATGATGCAGACCGTGCCCGCGTCGTAGGTGGAGACGCCACCGTCGTCACCTTTACGTCGTCGTCGACCGTAACTCATTTCTGTGCTCTCTTTGCCCCGGAGGAAATGGCCATGATTCGAAGAGATGTGGTGGCCGCGTGCATTGGACCCATAACGGCGAAAACCGCCCGAGACGCCGGTCTTAGGGTGGAGATTACGGCGCGGGAATACACGGTCCCCGGGTTATTGGCAGCCATGGGGGCCTGGGGCGTCGACGAAGGGAAGGGTGATGACAATGAATAGGACAACGATGGTCATCGGTCTCCTGACGACGCTCTTGGCGTGCGGGTCGGCCTGGGCCCAGTTGACGCCGAAATCGGATGCGCCGGTGGAGCAGAAGGCCCCGAAGGCTGTCAGCGGTACCCCTATGCGGTTGTGCACGGGTGGGGTGGGGAACAACTATCACCGCGTCGGGGTGGCCCTCAAAGAGGCGCTCGACGGCACCATCGCCGTAGAGGTGGTGGAGACCCAAGGCTCTTGGGAGAACCTCGAGCTCTTGGATCGCAAACCACCTCGCTGTGACGCGATCATCGCTCAAGAGGACGCTTATGCCCTTCAGCAATTCGAGCGGCCCGAGTCGTCCCTCACCATCGACCGCCTGGCGACCCTCTATCCCGAGCATGTGCATCTGCTCTGCAACCGGTCGGCGAAGGGCGAGAGCCTCGGTGATCTCGACCCCCGGGAAACCCGGATCCTGGTCAATAGCTACGGCTCCGGTTCGTTCATCACCTGGCGCCTCTTCTCTACCTTGAACAAGGCCTACAAGAGCTTTCGTGTTGTGGAGAGCGGGGTGGACGAAGGGCTCCTTCAATTGCGTAACGATCGATACCCGACCTGCTTCTTCTTCGTGAGCGGGCTCGGTGGTCGCACACTCAACACGGCCCACCAGACCCTCGGCGATCGGGTTCGGCTCATGTCCGTGGTGGATCGGGCCCTTCATCGCCCGGTCGGACGAGACAAACGGCAGATCTACGCGCCCTCCACGATTACGCAAAAGGTCTATCCGCGACTCTTGTCCGGTGATCTCGACACCCAATCGGTGGACGCAGCGCTCTTCGTCAGCCCCACCTGGAAGAGCCGCCATCCCCAGGCGGCCAAGAAGCTCGCGCAAGCGCTCCTCCCCCTTTTAGAGCGCCTCGAAAAAGAGTTCCCCTGAGGCTCAGCGCGAACCGGGACGGGGGTGTCCACCCCCTCCCTGGATCCGTCCTTACCCGTGCAAATTGTGTGGAATAAGAGGTGTTGTTCGTCGCGCCCGCGGGGTATATACAACTTAAGCGGGCGGGGTCGGGTTACAGTACCAGTGCAAAATTGCGGCGTTTGTACCAATATGCACAGGTCGGGTACCTTTACTCGTTCGCGACTATAAGGTTTTTCGAAACGGGTTTGCCGCACACAGCGGTATTTCGTACCCTGTTGCCCGCGGCAGGGAGTGCGACGGCACGAACCAGGGGGAAGTCATGTTCCGGAGATCTCATCTTCTCATCGCTATCGGCGCGGTTATGCTCAGCGTACCGCCCACGGCGTTCGCCCAAGACAATGAAGTAAAAGTCATTCCGTACTCCCAGCGGGATCCAGCGCTGCCTCATCCGGCCCACTCAACGGCCCGAATGACGCTGAAGGCGATGATTCGGAACGCCGATTGTAACCAGGGTTACGATGTCTGGTGGGACACCAACTTCAACGATAACTTCGACGACGACAGCAGCCGTCGGGTGAATCGAAACAACACCACCAACGCCGTCTGGGATATCGGTCGGAACTTCTTGGTGCCCGACGTCAACGGCGACTCGTCGTTGAACGTCAATGTCCGAGTTCGCAATCTCTGCGACAACGAGGACAGTTTCGCCACCTTCCGGCTCTACGTCTACGACTTCATCCCCTCCAATGATCCTCAAAATTGGAGTGATGAAGAGATCGAGATAATGTCGCAGATGGGGATCCAAGAGGGTCTCTGGCACATTCATCGGACCATGTCGTCCTTCGCTTCGAGGAACACCACTCTCGAAGCCCACGACCAATACTCCGAGGCCACCGGGATCTCCCTCTGGATGTTCACCGTCAACGGTCACCTGCCGGCCTACCCGCCTGAATCTATGGGTGATTTTGGTGATCTCAACAATTTGCCCGAGGACTTCATCGACGATAACTCGGAGCGCTGGCACAACGACCCCTACGCTGAATCGTCCATGCGGTTCGCCAACTATCTCGCGGCGCGCGGCGCTCTCCGCGGCATCCCCGGTGGGGAAGAGCAAACAGAGTGTGGTTATACGCCCGACGGCCAGGTCCGCTTCGAATGCGGCTTGGAGGGGCAAGGCCGCCTCGACAACCCCGGCGAGAATCTGGGGGCGTACGCCAAGGGCTCGGCCAACGTCTATCGAATGGGTGTGTCCCTCGGTGGTCTCTCGACGGTCCTGCCGGCGTTGAACAACACCCCCCTCCGGGTGGGCAATAACAACATCCGGGGCGGCATGTGGGAGTGGTACATCCAGCAGATGGTGGACCAACTCGGTGCTCAGCAGATCGACGACAACAACGATCTCTCTTGTCCGGGGGCCGGTGGTTGGCTCTACCAGGACTACAACGGTTGCGGGCCTGCCTCGCACAGTGACGGCTCCACGACTCAATGGGCGTACATCGGCCTGGAGAGCGCCGAGATCGCCGGCGGGCCCTACGGCGTCTTCGTCAATAACCGGCACAAGTACCGGATCGCGCAAAATCTCATCAGAAACCAGCGCGGTGACGGCGGCGCAGGCTATCGCTCCACCAGTGGCCGAGGTGACTTCAAGCTGACGGGCGGCGCTCTCGTAGGGGCCCGTTGGTTGGGCATCCACCAATTCGGGTCCAATGACGGCGCCGTGGCTTTCCCGGGTTGGAGCAACCACAGCCGGGGCACTCTGCGCCAGTCATACGACACGTATGTCCAGCACCTCTCGGCCAACTGGAATAACCGGCTCAGCGTAGGGAGCCACTGGGCGGACTCCATGTGGCGAGAGGGTGACCCCCACTGCGGGAACCGTAACGCGGTCTACAACGCCGGCAAGTGCGGAAGCACCTACGCCATGTACTCGCTACAGAAGGGGTTTCGGACGGGGCAGCCCGAGCTCCAAGAGGTGGGGAATCACGACTGGGTCCGGGAGTTCAACAGCTACTATCTCCGCGCCCAGGACCGCCACCACAGCGGCAATGACCCCATGCACAACTACAGCATCCAGGGACGTATCCTGGACTCGTATTGTGACAATCACTCCGTCACCTGCTCATACGGCAGCGGTCGCCTGGCTCAGCCCATGGGCGGCTTGGTCCTGACGCCCTCTCTCTTCAATCCGAAGCCGGTACCCATCCCCTTCGCCGTGCCCGACGAGGTCACCGAGGGTTGCGCTGGGGCCAATAATGGTTTGGTCACCTTCGATCATGGTGACTCCTTCCACCCCAACGCCGAGAGCCGCATCGTGGCCTATCGCTGGGACGTCAACGCCGACGACGGCCTTTGGTGGGAAGGGGACGGCGACCCTGACTTCGAGACGCCTGACGCCGACGGCAACCTGAGCGACACCTTCGAGTTCCGATATCTCCGAGCCGGCGCCTACACGGCCACCCTTCAGGTGGTGGACAACTTCGGTCAGGCCAAGAACAAGAGCGTTACCGTACGCGTGGTGGGGGCCGAGAACGTGCCCCCCGCCGTGGCCCACGGCGGGCCCTACACCGTCGAGGCTGGTGAGGCCATCGAATTGGAGGGGGCCGCCAATGACGGCAACCTCGGCTGTGGTGACAACGTCAGCATCGCCTGGTTCATCGACGGCGACGACCAGGCCGATGCGCAGGGGGCGACCCCCACCATCCCCTGGGCTGTTCTACAGAACCTCAACCAAGACGCGCCCAATCGGATTCGAATCCGCGCCACCGATGACGCCGGCGAGAGCGCCGAGGCGGAGACTACGATTCGAATCTTCCCGGCAGAGCCCGTGGCCTCCGGCCGCGCGAACCCCAACCCTGCTGCCTGTAATCAGGCGGTGACCTTCGACGGCAACGCGAGCTTCCACCCCAATCCGAATCGGAGCATCGCCCAGTACGACTGGAATGTTGATGGGGTCGCCGGCTTCGACGGTGGCGGGGCGCGTTTCAACTACACCTATGACACCTTCGGCGAATACACGGTCACCCTCCGTGTCACCGATGACCTCGGTCGAACGGACACCGCCGAGATCGAGGTGGCCGTCAATCAGGGCAACCGCGCACCCGTGGCTCGCATCTCCGAGGCCGCCTACGTGGTCCTCGAGGGTGACGATCTGGTGCTTGATGGTCGAACGTCCTCCGACGATGACGCCGAATGCGGGGATGAGATCGTCGAATACGCGTGGGACGTCAACGGCAACGGAAGCTTCAACGACAACGGCATCGATGTCCGGGGGGCCAACCCCACCGTGGATTGGCAGGTCTTGGACGACAACCTCGCCTGGCCGGCTGACCGGAACACGGGGCTCCCCGCCAACACCATCACTCTACGGGTGACCGACAGCTTCGGCGCTACGGCGACGGTGAACGCCACCGTATCCCTCTTCGAGGCGCGCCCGCTGGCTGAGATCTCTCAGCGTCCGAGCCCGTCCCCCATCTCCCGTAACGGCCTCACCCAGACCACCCTCGACGGCGGCGAGAGCATCTCGCCCGTTCCCGGCGTGGCCATCGTGGGCTACGAGTGGGTCTTCGACACGGCGGAGCGGCCCGGCGCCGACCCCGAGCTGGACAGCGAAGAGCAGGCGGTGAACTTCGTCAAGGTCTTCGACCCCGTCCCCGGCCCGGAGAACATCCCGGACGTCTTCGTCTGGTTGCGCGTCACGGACGACACCGGACGCCAGAGCCAGTGGACGCGATACCGCGTCGGCTACAGCGCCGGACAGCGCCCGCCCCCCACGGCCGACGCCGACCCCACGGATCCGCCCGAGCGGAATTATCACATCTTGGTGGGCCAGGGCGTCACCCTGGATGGGTCACAGAGCTTCGGCATCGACGCTGACGACGAGCAGGCGTTCATCCGCTTCTATCGTTGGGACCTGACCTATGACGAAGATGACGGCTTTGACGCACACGCCAACACCATCACCGAGGACGAGAACGGCGACCAAGCCGAGGCGGTGATCGAGCTGACCGCCGCGCAATTGGCAGACGACCACGGCGTGCAGGGCGAGGGCACCTACACGGTGCGCCTGCAGGTGGAAGACAACTTCGGCGTCACCAACACCGATGACACCCAAATCATCATTCACCCTCGTGATCCCACCGCCCGTATGACGGCGAACCCGAACCCTGCAGCCTGCGGGGCGCGGGTCACCTTCGACGCCAGCCGGTCGAGCCATCCGCATCCCGAGGTCGACGTCGCCGAGTATCGGTGGGACCTCGACGGAGACGGCGAATATGACGACGGCGACGGTGACGTGGTCACGAATCGCTTCAACCAATTCACCTTCGGGAACGACATCACGGTGGGCGTCGAGATCGCCGATGACAACGGCAACACGGACACCGCCAGCGTCGACATCGACGTGAGCTTGGGCAACCGCGCGCCCGCCGGGGTCGCCGGCGGCTTCCGTGACGACAACGGTCGCGTGGTCGGACCCTATGCCGTCGCGCCGGGTGACGGCGTCACCTTCAACGCGGCGGGCTCTACCGACGACGACGAAGACTGTGGTGACGAGATCGTGTCCTACCAGTGGGACATCAACGGAGACGGTGATTTTGGAGACGCCGCGGGCATCGAGGTGGAGTTGACCTGGCAGGAGCTCCAGGCTCTCGGGATCGACCAAGCCGGAGACCGAGAGGTGGGGCTGCGCGTCACCGATCGCTTCGGTGCCTCCAATGACAGCGTCGCGGACTTCCGCGTGGTGGTCGGCCCCACGGCCGTGGCCGAGGCCAATCCGAACCGTACCGGCTGTGAGAATCAGGTGACCTTCAGCGGTGAGCGCAGCTCGTCGGACGGCCCCGACGGCCAGGGATTCGAGATCGTAAGCTACGAGTGGGACCTCGACGGCGACGGTGAGTATGACGACGCCGAAGGCGCGCGCTTCACCCAGGCGGCGGTGGGCCTCCCCGGCAATGATGGGATTATCCGTATCCGAGCCGGCCTGCGGGTCACGGACGCCGGCGGCCGTCAAGCGACCGCCGAGACGACGGTCCAGATCGACGTTCAGAATCTCGCCCCCCAGGCGGATCCCGGCGGTCCCTACGCGACGGGTCCCTTGGACGATGGGTTCTCCGTTGTACGCCTCGACGGGCGCGCATCCAGTGACCCGAACCAGCCCTGTGACCAATTGGTGGTCTACAAGTGGGACGTGGACGGTGACGGGAACTACGGGGCCGACGGCGGTGACGATGACCCGGTGGGTCCCGTGATCGAGTACACGAACCCCAATTGGCGCATCAACACGGTACAGACCGTGCGCCTGATCGTATGTGATGGGCTTGGCGAGTGCTCTCGTGCCGCTGAGGCCGAGATCGCGGTCTTGGGTGAGGCCCCGCCGAGCGGTGAGGTGCTCTCCCCGCGCGCTGACGACGACGTCTGCATCGGTTCGGGTGAATTCGACATCGACCTCAGGCTCTCGGACCCGGCCGGTGACTTGGTCACCGTGACTGTGGAGATCGACGGTGAGGTCGTGGGTGAAGAGAACGTCCAGACCAACGCCGACGGCACCCCGGTAGACGTGAGCATCGCCGTGGACGCCGACGAGGTCGCCGAGGGGCGCCACTTCATCGACATCTACATGGATGACGGCAACGGCGGTGAGGCGGAGGCCGACTCCGGCGGCCGCCTGACCTTCGACCGCACGGGCCCGACGGTCACCATCGGAAATCGACTCCGAGAGAACGTCTGTTACAACCCGAATCAGGTCCCCAATCCCGAGATCGAGATCGAAGACGAGTACGACCTCGCACCCAGGAGCGCCGAAGTGGTGGTCGAGAATGGGTGTGGTCGCACCTTGCAGGTCACCGCCACGGACGCCTGTGGGAATGACGGCAGCGCCGAGCGCGCCTATCTCGTCGCGCAGGCCGTCGGATTAGAGGTTGCCGGCATCGAAGAGGGGGCTCTGGTCGCCGAGGCGCGCATCACCTGGGAGGTGGTGGGTCCCGCAGCGTGCGCCAGCCTCGTGGAAGGCAGCCTGACCGTGGACGGCGGCAATCCGCAGCCGTACCAGTCGGGCGCTCTCATTAACGAGGGCGGGGCGTACAGCCTCAACGTCCAGGTGGCTAACTGCCTCGGTGTACCTCGGGTCGAGACTCGCAACTTCACCATCAACTCGCCCCCTGTGGCCGTGCCCGTTCCGGCGGGACACCCGGGGCTCGACCCCGAGGACCAGGAGCGCTACCTGGTGGAGGAAGGCGGCAACTTGCGGGTGGACGGGAGCGAGTCGCGACCGCCTGAGCAGCAAGACGAGATCGTGACCTACGAGTGGGACTTCAATGGTGATGGGAACTACACGGCTGAAGGCTCCGCGGCAGATTTCCCCACCGACGAGGACGGGATCTTCGACGCGCGCCTTCGGGTGACGGACTCCTTGGGCGCCGTGACCACCGAACGTTTCGAGGTGGCGGTCACCGATGTAGACCCCGTGCCCGACCCCGGTGGGCCCTACGTCATCGGGCAGGGCGAAGAGGCCGAGTTCGACGCCTCGGGCAGCCAACCCGGCAGCGCGGCGGACGAGATCGTCTCCTATGGTTGGGACTTCGACGGCGATGGTGAAATCGACGAAGAGGGCGCTCAGGTCACTCAAGTATTCCCTGAAAACGGGATCTTCAACGTCCGTTTGACGGTGACCGACGAAGACAGCAGCACGACCATTGTGGTGCGGGTGGAGGTCCGCGACGTGGACCCCGCGATCGGAGAGGTCACGCTG
>MPMC02260519.1_pt1 | contig 13885 bp, 13 predicted proteins | sample 1617281 | NCBI WGS metagenome assembly MPMC02 (sample SAMN05944809, study PRJNA350692) | marine metagenome | biome: marine; feature: ODZ; material: water; isolation source: 100 m water sample filtered on 30 um supor filter | place: Pacific Ocean | collected 2012-04-09 | depth 100m m | reverse complement strand
CCTCATCAGAGGATGCCGGGCCTCTGACATGGCGCCCGCTCAGGCAAAATGCGTTTGAATTTGTGCCTCGGAGTTGAGTTCATATCGGGTGGGCCCATTCAGGTTCCGTGGCCGAGCCGTCAGACCCCCCCTCCGAGGGGCACGAGACTACGGCTGGCGAGCAGTTCAGGAGCCTGAAGGAGAGGATATCTGCGGCCACCTCGGCCACTGGGCAGCGAGTGAGGAAGGCGACCAAGGCCACCTCTGCGGAGTTGGAAAGGGCCATTGCGAGGTGGACCCCCCTCCCACTGTCACCCGATGAGATTGATCGTCTGAAGGATCTGAGGGAGTCGCTGCCCCACGCCCCCAGCATACCCACCCTCGATGAGCTCGCCCAGACGAAGGGCAAGGTCATGGTGCCGGTGGAGGAGTACGAGGGGCTGGTCGAGGCCTACCGCGCGACCGAGGAGATGCGGAAGGAGCAGGGCGACATGCTGATCGAGTCGGTGGCAATCACCCAGCGCCTGCTGGAGACCGAGAAATCGCTCGAGCGGCTGACGATCGAGGCGTCCGAACTCGAGCAGCGCAGGGAGCGCCGCCCGATTCATGAGCAGAGGCTGTCCGAGCTGATGGGCACCTCGATCTCCGAGAGCGTCACGCTACTGGGATTCTCCGTGCTCTGGCTGGCAGCCCTGATTGGGGCGACGATGTACGTCGAGCCCCAGAGCCTGCTCGTCGGGGACTACTCGGTGGACCTGTTCATCTGGTCGATCGGCACCTCGATCTGGTCCCTGGTCATCCTCTACCGCCTGAACACAGCCCGAACCATACTGGCGATGCCGCTGGGCATGCGGGTGCAGACCTCTGTTGGGGTCGGGCTGGTGACGGCCATGGCCCTGCTGCTCTCGAAGGAGGAGTTCGCCGCAATCGGCACCGTTTGGGGGTGGACTGCTACCATTGCCCTAGCTGCCCTGCTGCTCTCGGGGCTCATGAGGGGGATGCTGAACTCCGCCAAGGCGATACTGGGCTTCAGGGGGATGAAGGTCGTGGAGCCCAAGGGTGACTAGTTCATAGAGAACAGTGGATAGTGTCTGTTCCTAGCGATCAAGTGACCCATCATTCCACTGCATGCTTCTCGAGGAGGTCCAAGGGGACGATCTGGAGAGTCTCCTCGTGGGTAGCCGAGAGTATCACGGGGCAAGCCACCCCCTCGTCGGCAGCGTCTTTCCACGTCTGGGCGCAGACGCACCACCTGTCTCCCGGCGAGAGGCCGGGGAACCCGTGCTCGGACATCGGCGTGATCAGGTCGTTGCCCTGGGAGCGCGCGAACTCGAGGAACCCCTTGGAGACCATGCAGCAAACGGTATGCAAGCCCCGGTCGTTGCGGTCAGTATTGCAGCAGCCATCCCTATACCATCCCGTCAGGGGGTCGGCAGAGCAAGTCTGCAACTCGCCACCAAGGACGTTGAACGAAGGTAGCAACGAAGCCAACTCGGGAATTTGGTTGATTAACCCATGGATGCGGTCATTCGCCGGTGCCTGCCCCCAATCGCCTACCGATTCGTTCAAAGGCAGGACTGGGTGCGAAGCACGCCCCGGAGAAACCGGGGGAAGAGGTCCTCCGGGGACCGGGTTTTGTTGTTATTTCCCGGCCCAGGCCCTTCTCCCACAAACAGAGCTGTCACTGGCGCCCGTATCGTGACACTGCGCGGACAATTTCACTGCGCAGACACTATAGGGAATGGGTCGGTCCCGGCGCACATGTTCAACAAGCTGAACAAGAGAAATGCTGCACTGCTAGGATGTCTTGGCCTTCTGACCATGACGGTTTTCGCGGGTGCCGGAAGCGCGGTCGCCCAGGACGGCGGGGCTGCCGTCCACGAGGTGACCGTCACCGGTTCCGACGTGGTCTTCACCCCAGCCGACCTCACTGTGGATATCGGCGATACGGTCTACTTCCACTGGGAGGACACCGGCATGGACCACAACGTGGCCGAGTCCGACTCAGCTGGTTCCGACGAGTACAAGGAAGGCGGGTTCCGCAGCGGGGATGTCGCTGCAACCGTTCACTTCAACGTCACCTTCGATGAGGCGGGGACCTTCTACTACATCTGCGAGCCTCACACCTCGATGGACATGAAGGGGACCGTCACCGTGGTCGATCCCGATGCCGTCGAGCCCGAGGCCACGCCCGGATTCGCCCCCTTGCTGGCCGTCATCGGCCTGGTCGGGGCCGCCATCGCTGGTCGCCGAGCCGATTGAAGCGGCACCCCAGTAAACGAGCCTAGCGTACTGAGATGCGTCAAACTTGATGGCCATCTCCTTCTGCCGGGTTCGTGGGAAACCCGAAGATAGAAGCCGCGACACAGGGGCATTTGATCGATGTCCTGTCAACCCTCCATCCCCGGGCAAAGAGAAACTCGCTGCGACGGATGATCGATCATGGGCGTGTTCTGGTAGACGGCAACAAGGCGTCTCGGGCCAAGGAGATTGTTCCCGCCGGGTCAATCGTTGAGACGCTCTCCCGCACTGAGGGCGATGGAGCTGCCAAGAAGAAGGTGGATGGCCCCCCAGACCCAGTTATCCTACACGATGACCGAGAGCTACTCGTCGTCGACAAGCCCGCAGGCCTCCTTTCCGTGGCGACCCCGAGGGGCGAGTCGGACACGATGTTCGACCGTGCATTGAATTGGCTTTCGAGTAACCAGTCCACTCGGGCTCATCTTGTTCATCGCCTCGACAGGGAGACCTCTGGATGCTTGCTCCTCGCCAAGTCCCCAGAAGTCAGGAGTATGCTGCAAAGGCAATTCAAAGACCGCACCGTCGAGAGAATCTACCATGCGGTTGTCTTCGGGAAGCCCCCTGCTGATTCGGGTGTGGCAAATACCCGTATCCAGGAGACCAGGGACAAGCGAGTGCGGCTTGTGCCGAAGGGAGGGGGGGGCGGCAAGGAAGCGATAACCAACTGGAGGGTCGAGCAGTCGGCGCCGATTCACAGCCTCGTCAGAGTAAAGATCGACACAGGGAGGAGGGCCCAGATCAGACTCCACATGGGCGAGATTGGTTGTCCGGTTGCTGGCGATACCCGGTATGGCCGGGGAAAGGCCAGCGTGAACAGATTGTGCTTACACGCGTCAGCACTCGAGTTTGAACACCCCAATGGGAACAGGATTCGGGTTGAGAGCGAGATACCAACCAAGCTGTACTCCGAATTGAAGCGCAAGTCGCTATGAGGAACGCATCGTATTCCCTAGGGAGGTTGATTCCTACGACATGGCGGAATAGAGGCAGATTGCGATAAGCATCGGCAGAATAACCATCGGGAGGACAGGGAAGTGGTCCACGTACCCCCTCAACTTGGCCCCAGCAACTGTTGAGAAGAATACCCCCAACCCAATAGCGGTTCCAATCAGGATGGCTTCACTGGATGCTGCATCATCTACATTGAAGCTACACCATAGAAGGATTGATCCAATCCCCATCGGACCCCCTCCGATTGCCATCCTCATGGCGGAAGAAGGGCCGGTGTCCAATCCCTCGACATCTCCGAAAATTCTCTGGTTGAACCCAACAGGATCGGCATTCATTGCTAGTCCAATCATTACGGCCACTAGGCCAACTATTTGCATGGCTAATTCATGTTCCATGTTTTTCATCAAATCTTCAGGCGGCCCTTCATGGTACGGGTGAGAGTATTGGCAGGGAAGTTGATGTATGCGTGAAATAGAGAAATATTAGCCATTGTAATAACTTATTTAACTTGAGGGGCCTCCGGGAGGTCATGTCAATCATAGCAGCGTACAACGAAGCCTGGCAAACTGGAAACCTAGAAGCACTCGCAGAAGTCATTCATGACGACTTTGTCTTCAACCCACATGTTGGCGGCGTGACCATGAGCAAGTCTGATCTGATGGGTTTTGCTGGCAATGATTTAGCCCGTTCTGAAAACGATCGGATACTGTTCGAAAACGACGAAGTTGGCGTTGCTCACTCCTTGGTGCACTTTGCCACCGGCTCCGCCTCTGAAGCCGTGTTGTCTTTCCTCCGATTCAAGGACGGTAAGATCATCTCAATGGAAACCGGCGCTACACCACTCTCTGATGATTACACATTGATTGGAAGCGACATGTGAGGTCCCGTACCCCTCCCTAGTGGACGAGCCATCCTCGCCAGTGTCCAAGGGCACCCGAGGGTCAGTTGATGATTAGCCCGATCTTCCTCAGTAGCCACAAGTAGAACCTGCCGCCCTCCAAGCCAAGTAGTTGGTTTCCTTCTTCCATCTAGTGTAATTAGTAAAGTACTTCCATTTCTACATTTCCCCTTCCTGCATCACTGAGCGGCTCGTTGGCTTTCCCCGAAGTCCGAACCACTGCCCCAATGCCATTGCACTAGGGTAATATAGTCCCCGAAGGAGGGCTGCGCTGTTGATAATCGTAAAAGCAGGCGGTTCGGCAATTACCCACAAAAGCGAGCTGTACTCGCCCAATGAGGGCATCATTGCCAGCGTTGCCGAGCAGCTCTCGCAGACGACTCTGGCCGACCAGGGGGTGATACTGGTCCATGGGGTAGGCTCCTTCGGCCACCCCCTCGCCAAGGAGCACGGTCTCGGCCACGGGTACGATGGCACTGAGGAGGGGCTGATGGGTGCGATGTTCACGCACTACTGGGTCGACGAGCTCTCCCAGATCTTCATCAAGGCCATTATCGACCACGGGGTTGCCGCACTGAGGTGCAGGCCGACCACCTCCTTCGTCACCAAGAGCAGGCGGATCGTCGACTTCTACTCGGAGCCAATAGAGAAATACCTCGAAATGGGCATCATCCCAGTCTTTCACGGGGATGTTCCCGCAGACCGGGACCAGGGGTTCTCAGTCCTGTCCAGCGATCAGATCGCCGTCTTCCTCGCTCGGCACTTCGGTGCCAAGAAGGTCATCTTCGGGATGGACGTCCCTGGGCTGCTCAGGGAGGGGGAGGCGCTACCCGAGCTGGGCTTCGGCGGGATTCCCGACTTCATGGAGTTCGTCTCCGACAACCACGATGCCAGCGGGGGCCTGCAGAAGAAGCTGCAGGAGATCCAGACTCTGGAGGGCTCGGGCATCGAAGTCCAGCTGATCGGCTTGGGCGAGCCAGGGGCCCTATTGCAGGCCATCGAGGGAGAGGCCGTTGGCACCCTCATCAGATAGCCGTGAGCGACGTCAGTTGGAAGTCAGACCGTCTGGTCGGTCCACGCCTCCGCCCACAGGTCGTAGAAGGAGGCTGTGAACTCGGAGGTGGAGTTGGTCCGCACGTAGTATGCGTCCTGGGCCGAGAACAGCCCCTGGGGGGCCACGTCGACCCAGATGAAGCTCCACCAGGTGCCATCGGCGGCAGTGTGGTTGAGCTCGTCGAAATCCAGGCGCATGCTCGCAGCGGACTGCCCGTCAGGGAGCATGGCGTGCATCTCGATCTCGGACAGGGCGACCTCCGAGGTGAAGCCCTCGGGCACGCTGCCCACTAGGAGGCGAGTGTCCTCGTACACAGTCAGCAGGTCGGGCTGCGGGGGCACGAAGGCGAGGTGCATTCGGGGCAGCCCCTGCTGGAGCTCTATGTCGACCTCATCGCCGATGCTCACCCTCAGGGTGAACTCGTAGGAATCCCCCGAATAGACCTCGATGCCTATGATGGAGGGCGGCAGGCCCATCAGCTCGATGATGAAGTCGTGCGTGCCGTTGCTCGCGCTGGCGACCTGCTGCGAGGAGAAGGCATCACCGGTGATGGTCCAGCTCAAGTCGGACAGTTTGGCAGTGTCGAAGGCGAATGGCGGCCATGTGCCGTCGGGGTCCTCGGTCGCCTTCTGTGCTAGGTCGAAGAAGGGGTCCGCGTAGGCCGGGTTGGCGTCGCGTCCCTCGTACCAAGTGCCACCGACCCTGACGTTGGTCGTCTCCTGCCCCTCGATGAGCTGGCTGTCGATTATCGGGTTGCCACCCAGAATCACTCGGGTCGCAATCGATCTCAGGTCGGAGATATCGTCCTTGGCCACATCCCAGTGGATCTCCCCCCTCTGTCCCTGCTGCTCGTGTATCATGGTGGTCCGGACCCTCAGTCGCTCGTTCTGAGTTGCCATCGCTAGCACATCGAAAACCTCGTCCTGTGACATCAGGTCGTTGAAGGCCTCGCTGGTAAGGGGGAAGCAGGTGTTGTCGGGGCACGGGCGCACGGTGGGGACCTCGAGGCAGCCCGCGGCCAGGGGGCAGAGCAGGACTAGGGCCAGCAGGAGGGATCGTCTCACGGCCTCTCGCGGGAGCGCTTGGGTCATGAGGCTATGCCACAGGCGTCACTCGGGCTCTTCGATGCGCTGCGTCGCGCCTATATGGGAAGGCCGAGGAGGGATTGCTGCCAAGGGGGGCTGCGAGTGAGCGAGGACGTCCTGGTCGTCTACAAGAAGAACTTCGAGGAGGTTCACGACAAGGCTCTGAGCGAGGTACGCTCCGCGCTCGACGTCGTTGCCGAGGAGCGTGGTGCGAGCATCGGCTACACGGCGCGCGAGACTGTGTCCCGCGACGACTTCGCAAGCCCCGACCTGGTCATAGTTCTGGGAGGTGACGGGACGCTGACCTCGATTGCCCACTCGGTCGATGGCCAGACTCCGGTGATGGGCGTCAACAGCCATCCGCGCAGCGGGGGCGACGGGGGCTCGTACGGGTTCTACATGGGCAGCGATCCCGGTCACTTCCCCCAAGACGTCAGGGCGGCCCTCGACGGGGGGGCCATGGTCAACGTCCTGCCGCGCCTGCAGGCCGAGATCGTGACCACCAGCGGCAACCGCACGCGCTGCGCCCCCGCTCTGAACGACCTGCTGGTGGCCAATACGCACCAGTACCAGCCATCCAAGTACCGCCTCCAACGAGGGGGGATCGACGTGGCCCAGCACTCTTCGGGGTGCCTGTTCTCGACCTTCCTTGGCCAGGGCGCGTGGTTCCGCCACGTCGCGGACATAGAGGGCTCGGCCTTCCCGAGGGGGGAGATCGACGACCACTACCTCTTCGTGGCTCGTGACCTGCCTCGCTCGGATCGCTCGGATGACGGCTCGTACTGGGAGTGGGCCGGCCAGCCCACCGTGATCACGAGCGACATGCACCGGGGCTACGTGGTCAGCGACGGCTGGGACGAGACTCACTTCACCCGCGGCGCCACGCTGACTGTCGGACTGGATGGTCCCGCCCTGCGGCTTCTGACCTTCAGAGGCACCATCCTCGACCGCGTCTCCCACTGGTTGCAGACCTGATCATCCGCCGTCCTGCTTGACGGTGATGTGCGGGTAGGGGATGCCGAAGCCGGCCCCGTATCACAGGATCTGCTCGAGGAACAGCTTGGTCCTCTCGTGCTTGGGATTTGAGAAGAACGCGTCGGGCGTGTTCTCCTCGACCAGCTCTCCCTCGTCGAACAGGATGCAGCGGTCTGCGACCTCCTTGGCGAACCCCATCTCGTGGGTGACCACGATCATGGTGATGTCCCGTTGGGCGAGGTCGATCATAACGTCGAGGACCTCCTTGATCATCTCGGGGTCGAGGGCCGAGGTCGGCTCGTCGAACAGCATGATCTTGGGGTCCATGGCCAGCGCGCGAGCGATGGCGACTCTCTGCTGCTGGCCACCTGAGAGCCCACTGGGGTACTTGTAGGCCTGCTCGGGGATGCCGACCTTCTCGAGCAGTGCCATCGCCTGGTCCTCGGCCTCCCTCTTGGGTATCCCCTTGACCTTCATCGGGGCTAGGGTGATGTTCTCCATGATGGTGAGGTGCGGGAAGAGGTTGAACTGCTGGAAGACGAATCCTATCTCGGCCCTGATGTGCTTCATGTCGGCCACGGTCGTCTCGTCGTCCACGGTAATCCCGTCGATCACGACTGTACCGCCACTGTGCGGCTGCAGGCGATTGAGCGTCCTGATGAAGGTCGACTTGCCCGAACCCGAAGGGCCTAGGATGACGATGATCTCGCCCTTCCTCACGCTGATGTCTATTCCCTTCAATGCCCAGAAGTCCCCGAAGTTCACTTTCACTCCCTTAGTATCAATAATCGTCTCATCACTGCCGGTTCTCATTCTTTCGTCTCTGTCGTATTCACTCATGCTGCTTCTCCTCCACCTTCTATGCCCAGTCCAAGACCCTTCTCGATCTTCATCGAGATCCTGGATAGGTAGAATGCGAACACCCAGAAGACAAAGGCGGTGACGTACAGCGGCTCTAGGAAGTTACCGAGGAAGCGCAAGTCTGTGGCAGGTAGGTCCTTGGCCAGTTTGAAGAAGTCTAGTATGTTGATGATGAATAGCAGCGTCGTGTCCTTCCAAAGTCCGATGAAGACGCTGACGATCGAGGGCAGCGTGGTTCTGACTGCATTGGGGAGCTCGACTTGCATCTTGGTCTGGAACGGCGACAGCCCGAGTGCGACGGCTGCTTCCTTCTGGCCCGAGTCGACGGCTTGGAGTCCGCCTCTGAGGACCTCGGCGATGTAGCATCCGCCGAATATCCCGAACATCAGGAGCATTCGGATGATGTCCTCTGCGTCATAGAAAGGATCCATCATATCCGGCATCAGGAAGACGGCGAACCAGAGCCAGCAAATCAGGGGGCCCGAACGGACCAGTTCGATAACGGCGATTGATGGCATGCTGAAGAATGGCTGTTTGCTCTGGCGGCCGAAGGCGAGGACCACTCCGATTCCGAACCCGAGGACGCAGCCTGCGGTCGCCACAATCAGGTTGACGAAGAGCCCACCCCACTGGGATGCCTCGATACCGTCTCCGGCGAGTTTGTCCAGAGTGCTTGGGATCACTTCTCCGGCGATTATGGCCTCGCGCATCCCTTGGGCGGGTGTGCCTCCTAGGGCGGCCGCTAGGTCCTTCACGATCTCTGGGGGATTCATTATCATAATCGCGAAGAAGAACGTGGCCACGGCCCCCATTGCGATGTATGACCGCAGTCTGTTGGCCTTGTACTCCTCCGAGATTGAGCAGTAATAGAACGAAGCCCCGTAGGCCAGCCAGCCAATCACCAAGGCCTTGGCCAGATTCGTCATCGGGACCTCCCTGTGGTAGTTGATTTCGCTAGGGGTCCATGCTACGGCCATCAGGCCGAATACCACGAGGGAGAAAGGAACTAGGAATCTTGCCGGCTTTTCGGCGGCGGTGCCGTAGGCGCTAGCTACGACTGCGAATGTGGGGTAGAGCACCCACCACAGGCGCCAGTTCTGATTGATTCCGTAGCACGTCGATATGCAGGATTCGGAGCCAGGGGCTTGCGTCATCTGCTCGGTCATCTGCTGGCCGATGACTAGCAGCACCCTGTTGGCCCAGACGACGTCCCAATCTGCCTCCACTAGTACGAAGTGGCTGAAACCGCGCACGGCCACGACGATGATCCAGGCGGTTGCGATGCCGAGCATTGCGGTGGCACGGGTCTTGCCCGGGGTCCACTTGATCAGCGCGGTAAAGGTCACCCACCATGCGAAGACGATGACAAGCGCGGAAATGGCGCTGAAGACCAGGGCATACTGAGAGCTTGCTCCCTCTGACTCTGCCTTAGCCACCAGCTCGAAGAAGCCGTTAGGGAGGTATCCCTCCCACATGCCTCCAAGGAGACCGCAGGCCAGAGCCAGGGATATCGCCAAGAGGGAGAGTTGTGTGTTGTTGCTGGGAGTGACCCAAGGGCCGCCCGGCTTGCCGGCTATGGACTCCTCCAATTCGATGAGCGAATCCATGCCAATAATTCTCGAACTCATATCTTCACGCTCGTTACCCTTGTGTTGTACCAGTTCATTACGGCTGATATTGCGAGACTCCCTGCCTGGTAGGTGATGAGCAGCAGGATGAACAGCGGGATCAGTTTGCCGACGTTGTTCATCATCACCAGTATGACGTAGAATATGTCGCTGTAGGCCACAATGACGGCTAGGCTGGAGTTCTTCCAGACATTCATGAACTGGTTGTTGAACAGTGGGACCATGCTCCTCAGGGCCTGAGGCAGGATGACCAGCCTGAGCCTCTGGTAGGGATTCAGGGACAGGGAGATGGCGGCCTCGACCTGTCCCCTAGGGAGGGCTTGGATGCTTCCTCGCACGATCTCGGCCACTGTCGATGCGGTGAACAGCGTCAGTCCGAGCATCATGGCGAGGAAGAAGGGCGTGATCTCGAAGCCAGTGCCCTCGGCTATGTCCCATGACCCGGGCGAGTCTATGACCCCGTCCCCGTTCCAGTCCTTGACGTAATCTGGCCACGACAGGCCCTTCGACAGGGCGATTCCCGCTGCTACGGCGAAGGCGGCGACCCATATCGTGAATCTCTTCCTGAGGCCGGATTCCGAGTCATCGATCTGCAGCGAGTTCATACCGTCGTCATCGATCCTGCTGGTGACCGACAGAGCGTAGACGAGCAGGGCCATTGCGAGGGCTGCCTCGTAGCCACCTCCGTGTGTCGAGACGAATGGCACCAAGAAATCGATGAAGGCCACTGCTGCGGCTATCAGGAGGATGTCCGCGGCGAGTGCCTCGAGCCTCCATCCCAAAGTGCTGAAGGGCCGCCTGAGATGCTCAAAGGGAGTGTTTGGAGTGATTATGAATCGTGGCTCGATCCTGTCCATGTGACGCAGTCCGGCCCTGAGCAGGGCAAGAGCGACTATGCCCATGACCAATCTCTGGTATGACCCCACGGTCACGAACCATATTCCCTGGTTGCTGTAGAACACAGCCCCCCCGAAAAGGAACCTCTCCTCTATGAACAGCGGGGCCTGGATCCCGTACTGGGTTGCGATTAGGAACAGGAGGACAGCGAGAGGGAGGTTTCGGAAGATCTCAACGTAAACCGTCGCCATGGTCGAGGCCAGCTTGTTGGAGGAGAGCCTAGTGACGCCGACAATGGTCCCGAGGATGACGCACAGCACTATGCTGAGCAGGGTCACCCTCGCCGAGTTGATGATAGCGGCCTTCAGGAACAGCCATCTGGAGTCGGAGTTCGCAACTACCTCCATCGGCCATGGATTGATCTTGAAGGTGTTCACCTTGTCCATGAAGTCGAACTTGACCTCCCAGCGGTTCTGCATCACCGGGTCGGGGTCGTGCTGCAGGTAGAGCACCCTCAGCAGCAAGAACATGATGAAGGGCAGAAGTGCGAGGTAGGCCAGAGCGGCAGTCCTCCTGTCCTGCACAGAGGGCTTCATCCCCTCCTGTGAGATTCTCAGGTACCAGTAGGAGGTCGTGATGAGGATAACCAAAGAGAGGAATCGGGGGATGTCCTGGGAGATGGCAGGGATCATCGAGATGTTGAGCGTCAGGACGACGAAGAGGGCGATTGAGCCTACCGAGATGATTGCGTCCGCGTTGTCCTGCGCACGGAAGGAGGCGAGGGTTCTCGGTTTCAAAATCTCGCTCAGGTTGTCCTGCAGCAGGAGCACTCCGGAAACAACAGCCCCTCCGAAGAAGAAGAACGGGATCTGGTCCCCGGGTGACAGTTCGAGGACACTGGTCAGTAGGACGTAGGAGACAGCGAAGCACACGATGGCGAATATCGAGCTCGAGCACTCGGAGATGGTGCCGGGATCCCGTCGCCGCAGCCCCCCGAGGAGGGCCGGGATCTCGTTCTGCACCAGCAGGAAGCAGGCCAGGATGACCCCGCCGACGATCAGGACCAGTTTTTCCATGGCGTAGTACGAGGGGTTCATCTGGGTGTCAGCGATTGTGATGTCCCTCGCCATCGCAGAGAGGTAATCGGCGGACATCCCGAGGAACTTGTTGGAGTACTCCCAGAACAGGTAGGCGGCCAGAACTGGCAGAACGTATCCCGTGATGAAGTCACGACGTGAGTTCAGACGGGGCAACGAATTGATGAGAGCCCGGACGTCCATGCTCCCCTTTGGGGTGCATGGGGCGTAAAAGGGTAGTGAGGCCCCCGGGGGAGATTACCCCTCCCGGGGGCTTTCGTAACTCCGTGTGCTGATTGTTAATTAGCGATCAGCGCATTGCGGGCGCGTACTGGATCCCGCCCTCTGAGACGAGGGCATTCAGGGTCCCAACACGCGAGATCAGGCAGCCGGTCATTGCGGCGGATCCGCTGACACCGTCGTAGGTGCCGTCGCAGAACGCGTCGTCATAGGCCTCGCCGTAGTTGCCAGCGGCGCCTAGGACGGCCTGCATCCACGTGTCCGCAAGCGGGTTGTCGGTGGTGCCCAGACCGAGGTTTTCGGTGAGCAGTCGGCACATTCCGGGGTCGCTTCCATCGCAGGCAGCGGTGGCGGATGCAGCTGCGTTAGCAGCGGTCACGCCCATCTCCTCGGCGGTCACCATCCCGTACCAGACCCAAGCCACGACGTCCTTGAAGTCGGAGTCCATGTCGCGGGTTGCCGCTCCTAGAGGCTCCTTGGACATCAGCTCGGATGCGATCCAGATGTCGACTCCGCTCATTGAGCCGTCACCATCAAGTTGCCACTTCTTGGCCACCATCGCGGACATGTCGCCAGTGAAGGCGTCGCACGAACCGTCGATGAACTTGGCAGTCGCCTCTGCAGCGTCAGCCACGGCGACGGAGGTGAAGGCTATGTTCCTTGAGGAGAACCAGTCCACCATGTTGCCCTCGGTCGTGGTGCCGATTCCGACGCAGATGTTAGCGCCGTCAAGCCCAGCAGCCGAGTTACCAGCAGTTGCAGCCGGGAACGCGTCCTCGCGTACCAGGATGCCCTGCCCATCGAAGAAGTTCATCCCGGCGAAGTCGGCGTTCAGGTCCGCGTCACGGCTGGTCGTCCAGGTCGTGGTGCGGATCAGCACGTCGATCGTGCCGGAGGCCAGCTTGTCGAAGCGGTCCGAGCCCGAGGCCGGGATGTACTCGACATCCGTGTCCGGGTTCAGCCCTAGAGCAGCGGCAACGGCCCGGCAGTAGGAGATGTCCAGACCAGAGCGAACTCCGGTTCCAGCATCCAGGTATCCCATTCCGTACTGGGACTCCTTTACTCCGCACTTCATGGAGCCACGATCGACGATCGTGTCCAGAGTGCTCACGGGTGTAGCCTCTGCTATTCCAGCAGCCCTACCTTCCTCTCGCGCAGCATCGACATCTTCCTGGGTGATATCGCTACCAGCACAGCCCGCTAGGGCTGCAGTCATCATTAACAGCATCATTGTTGAAGCGAGCAAGCGTCGCATGTGCCTTTTGACACGGTGTTGAGGGTATATACCTTCTCCTGAATGCGGAAAGCGCACCGCTTTGGAGCGTTGGAGCAGTGTATCGGTATTGAGGTTGGAAGACGGGGCGGCCGAAGCCGCCCCGCCCCCCGGGTTCCGAGTTTCGTAGGAGGTGATCCATCTGCAGGTTCCCCTACAGATACCTTGTTACGACTTAACCCTCCTTGTCGAAGGCAGGCTCGAATACCCCATTCAAAGGTAGCCTCACCCACCCCCAACTAAGATGGTTTGACGGGCGGTGTGTGCAAGGAGCAGGGGCATATTCACCGCGCCCTATTGAGACGCGATTACTACCTAATCCAGCTTCATGAGGGCGAGTTACAGCCCTCAATCCGAACTACGAACGGGTTTCGGGATAGCGTCGTTCCTCTCGGAGTTGCAGCCCATTGTCCCGTCCTTTGTATTGCGCGTGTAGCCCATAGCATTCGGATCATACTGACCTACCGTTGCCCTCCCCTTCATCCCACTTAGCGCGGGCAGTCTCCCTATAGTGCGCCAGATCCGGGGACCTGGTTGGCAAATAGGGACGAGGGTCTCGTTCGTTATCTGACTTAACAGAACGCCTTACGGTACGAACTGACGACGGCCATGCAATACCTCTCGAACAATCCAGCAAGCTCGTTACGCTGGCCTTCATTTGTCCGTCGGCTATGGTGAGTTTTCCGGCGTTGAATCCAATTAAACCGCACAATCCTCAGGTTGCAGT
>MPMC02196103.1_pt1 | contig 13887 bp, 18 predicted proteins | sample 1617281 | NCBI WGS metagenome assembly MPMC02 (sample SAMN05944809, study PRJNA350692) | marine metagenome | biome: marine; feature: ODZ; material: water; isolation source: 100 m water sample filtered on 30 um supor filter | place: Pacific Ocean | collected 2012-04-09 | depth 100m m | reverse complement strand
TTTTGGGTAGCTGGTACACCAATTAATAGGTCATTACCAAGCAGGTTCAGAGGGAATGATTAGCGTTTGCCAACTATGACTGGAGGCATTCCTGTTCCATTCCCAGGCAATGATGGCACGACTTGGGTTTCTCCGTTCCACTTATCAAGAAATAATTTAAACAAGACTTGATCATCAAGACTTTTATTTAGTGTGTCATACCGAATAGCTTCCTGTTCGGCGATTTTGACTTCTGTCTGGGCTCTGAGAAGTTGTTGTTCTGCAATTTGCTTCTGCTCAATTGCAGCACGGTACTCTTCAGCTATCTGGAGACCAGTTAAATCCAGGCCTCTAACCTCTACATAATCAAATTTATCTAACTCTTCCGCAACAGTACGTTCAACTAATGCCGAGATATCACTCCATTCACTGGCAATGGTTACTAGCTCATATTGAGAGAACACAGATTTCAATGCCTTAAGTAACGATGGTTGGATGATTCTTGGGTAAACTTCTCTGTCACTGCTTGCAATGGTGCTATAGATTCTGCCGGCTTCACTGGGACGCACAGCATATTTAACTGTTGCTGTGGCTTCTATGACTTGCAGATCCTTGGTCAGTGTTGCAAACTCCTCAGGCCTGACCTGAGTTCTCACATCAAAGGGATAGACAGCCTGAACCAAAGGAAGTTTGACATTAAGCCCTGGAAGCCTTGATCCGCCTGTTACTTTCCCTAATGTAGTCACAACAGCGACCTGACCGGCTGGGACAACAAATAGAGCTTGCCCGACAAGGATTAGTGCACTAAGAGCTAAAGCAATTAGGGTTATCACTCCATTGCCAGGGCCGTCTTGAATTGGTCGAATTGGAGTCTGCATAGTCGTGAGTTTTAGTTCATTAGGTTATGATTTTTATAGTCTTCGAGATTTCTACTGTTTAGCGGAATCTGGTGGTCAACTCTTCAAAAGTATATATGGTTTTATGAATTGGCATTATGTATTGATCATTAGTGATCAGCTTTTATGGCCTCTCATTTTTTTATCTTAAACAGCCGGCAGATGGCATACATCGCTTTGTCATGAGATGCCAACAAAACATTCGCCTAGCCTTTGATCGATTGAGTTGAATGATCGTTAGATATTCACCAAAATATCAACTTAGCATTTTGAGAATCGTTTAGCGACTTCAGCTGACAGCTGAAAGCAGCAAGGTCAGGTGGAATAAATTAATGCTCAGGCAGGTTCTCGAAAAGGCAGAACTAAATAGAATATTTATAGATTGTATCAATACCTATTGTAGGCTTACAAAAAGGTGTCTCAGAGTATATCCTATTGATAGAAAATAGATCATCGTTCTCAAAGGTCATGACGGCTAAACAAAAACCCTTAACGCTCAGCATTGATATTGGTGGTACAGGGTTGAAAATGCTTGTGCTGGATTCCCAAGGAAATTCCATTGAGGATAGACAGCGTGTTAAAACTCCGAATCCAGCAACGCCGAAGGCGGTGTTGGAAGAGCTTGGCAAACTGATTGAAAAGCAACCCGAATTTGATCGAGTGGCCATAGGTTTCCCTGGTGTTGTTAAAGAGGGGGTGGTTCAAACGGCTCCTAATCTGGGAGAGAAATGGGCGGGCTTTGACCTTTCAAACGTGATTAGCCAGAAGACTGGTAAGCCAGTACGCATAGCGAATGATGCGGATGTACAGGGATATGCTTGTATTGAAGGAAGGGGAGTTGAACTTGTTCTGACCCTTGGTACTGGTATGGGCTCCGCTCATTTTGTCGACGGAATACTAGTGCCTAACCTCGAACTTGCACATCATCCATATCAAAAGAAAAACACCTATGAGGACTATGTTGGCAAGAAAGCACTTCAAGAGGTAGGCAAGGATAAATGGTGTAAAAGGGTAAAAAAAGTCATCATGCAATTGGAACCAATATGGAATTACAGGCTATTACATATCGGCGGTGGGAATGTTAAGCTGCTAGATCAGGAGAAATTGCCAAAAAATGTAAGACTTCATTCAAATATTGGTGGGGTTCTTGGCGGCATTGCATTATGGGGAAAGCCCTGACTGCAGATCAGTTTATTTGCATAACCGCCACTTGTCTGCTTGGATATAATTAGAAATTCATCACCAATCCGGCGAAACCAGTTGACGTCACCAGTTCAATGAACCAATACAATATCTCCAATTAGAATATTTTCTTGGCAAGCGATTACTTATTATCATGAAAGTTATGCTCAAGGATTGCTGCATATAGAAATGATTTCATAGATATCAATGATTCCTGCTCAGTGGGGGCCCCTCCTGACCATTTGTCGAGGTGAAAACAAACAGAATTGTAGAGCAAGCGAACAGATTCAACGTCAAGCGTTAAGGTGAGTTCAAGCTGATCGTCATCCATTTGCATAATTAGAAACAATTGATTTGGTCACAAATGCAATCTTCATGATCACATAAAGACTTGGAGGTGAGTTTCCTGATGATGCATAGTGTCCGATTACATCAAAACACTATGGTATTCAATATTTGGCCATCATATTGACAATGTACATAAACCTCCATAGCGTCTTGAAACAATGAAGTTGCTAGGAGCTAGCAATAGGACAGCAGCTGTAGGTCGCAACCAAAGAGTCAGAGCCTATGAAAATCAGAATAAATAAGCAGTAAATAGGATTTTTACTGCAATTCTCCTGCAATCCCTAGCTCATGAATATGCTATGAAGGATTAATTGCGGCCAAGTGAAATTTATGAGGCGCTCAAGGAGTAATTTTCGCGAAATAATTTCAGAAGTATATTAATTGCATAATAAGATGAGATAGAATTAATCAAATTCTGTTATTTTCGTGATCAAATAAACAGAATAAACACAGGAAATTTTCATAGAGAAGATTCTAACGAATCAGCCAAGCCAACCTTGAGGATATAAGCCATCAATTGGAGCGGCAAAGCCTAAATTACATAGGAACCAAGCGAAGCTAGCTCCACCAAAGCCTCCTAGCCAGAATCCTGATACAAATTCTCCCCAACCATCCTTTGTAAAGACGTCTATGACGCGTTCCTGTATCACTCCGTCAGAAGGTTGAACTTTGGCATTTCCAGTTAACCCATACAGGGAAAGGCCTGCTGTGATTAAACATATGAATGAAACAGCCGCCAGAAGGCCAGCTGTTGTGGAATAATCAGTATTTCTGAGTGGGCCAAGATAGGCAAACGGTCCGTACAAGAAATAACCATGAACCATGCCAATCTCTAAGCCACGTAGATTTGGCGAAATTCCACTTCGATAAGCTGGCAGCGAGCGAAGGAAATTTTTTATAAATGGCGAACTATTTATAGGTGTTTGCAAATTACCAACACATGGATCACTGATGGGCTTTACACTCATGATCTCTAAGTTCACTGCTTACAATTTATACACTAAATGAATCCAGAACGGTACAAGGGATAGCGATGAGGGTAGCAAAGGGTACATCACAACGCGCTGATTGGTCAGCGGCCAGTAGTGATTGATTCATCCCATTCTTTACTCTTGGGCTTGAGCTTAAATAGATCAACCCATTAATTACGAGCCTAATCATTAAATATTTGATGTATTTACGAGCAATATAATGGGGTAAGGGCAGTCCTTTGGAGTGCTAATAATCATTAGACAACTGCTTCTTTCTCTGTCCTGCACATTCAAGGCAGCCTCCATTAATACGGTATGGAGAGAGATGATCATTCAAACAACGAGTTCCTCTGAAAAATAATTTCTCACCACGTCGCCTAGCATCAGCATCAGTCAATGCTAATTTAAGCCACTCAGCGGGTACTTGTCCATTGAGATTTTGTCGGTTGATCAAGGACTGATTCAGACGTTGAGCTTCTTCCTTGTCATTTTTTAAACATACGCCCTCTATGGCAAGCTCTTTTGCACATTCAAGGCATTCTGTCACACTTTTCTTCTTACGTTGTTGATTCGATAAAGAATCAGAAGCCACTTCGCGCTCATTTCCACAGCTACATTCACACCACCAATATGAGTTTCCTGCTGATGTGCGCCGTTCAGATGTACGGACAACTGTCAATCGACCATAGACTTCACCGATTCGATCCCGCGGCTTACTGGGCATAATATGCTAGTGCTACCGATGACCTCATTTCTATTACAATAGCCATGATTCATACATAATTCCGTATTGTCATGCTTTCAAGAGGGAGACAGATGGATGACCTCTTTTAATATATATAAAAACTCAACCATCGTTGCGGCTTCAATTTGCACCAAATGGCCTATAATGAAGTTATAAATTACCAATTAACCGATGTCCACCAGCCATAAATTAGGTCGCTTTACATTGAGAGCACTAGCGGCGGTGAGTTTTACCTTTGGTGTTTTTGACCTTATCGGAAGGCACTGGGTAGTTGGTAGTGCAGGAATACTCGGCTGGATGATAATTAACCTGGCTAGAGACAGGCTATTTCCTGATCTCAAAGAAATTGCAAAAGAAAAGGTGAAAACTCAGGCTGAAAATAGCACTGATGAGTAGATTAGCATTTTGGATATGACCATATCATTGATCCACCTAGTCACAGAAAGCAAGCAAACAGTTCGTATTGCAATCATTTCTGCCTCAATGATATTTCGTGCAACCGATATTCATGATATTTAGATATCATTGAGGTCATCATCCCGAAAATCTACATTGGCATTTAGCTTATGACTCTTTTTCTGCCAGATTATAACGATCAAGGCTAGGCAAAACAATATCCATAAAAACAACCAAATGCTAATCAGCACGTAGATTGTATCCTCTGGCAATATGATCCTTAAATTCCAAATCAATGGGAAAAGCTTAGTTATAACCAGACAAGGCAAAGTTATACCACTGATTGTGATTAGCACTGTCAGGATAAGCCTCAATATTTTTCTAGATGACTTTTGTTGGCTATCGATGTGCATTTGATTGATGAGTCAACACTGTTCATTATATATTGAGAGCTGCACTCTTGATGATGATTAAACGAGAGGGTATTTTGTGGCAGATGATTTTAATGGTATTCTTGATTGAAGGTTATAATGATCTGGGTAATCACAAGTTAATTATGATTTCAGTGATGGCCATCTGTTTATGAACGACGAAACAGCAATGGTCTCGATCAAAATTTTAGGCAGGCTTTATTTTTGCGATTAGGTTTGATTTAATCTTTCTCCACATCTTTTAATTCAAATCGATCGAGAGGAGCCTGGCGTTGATTAGGGATTAGAATGGGAGTTGAATTTTCCAACTATATTGGCAGAGGAAAATAATGGCAAAAGAGATGCTCGACAATCTGCAGGCGCAATTATCATTCTATGCTTATTTGTACTCATTGTTGGTATAATACTTGGAGGCTGGGACTTTATTGCTTCAACTTGGTGGCTTGGCCTCTCTTCTCTTGGCGTGGCAGTTATATTTGCAAAAATTTCATGACAATCGATTTAAATTCTAATTATACTTAATTTTTTATTAACTATGCAAACGCATTAATCCAAGCATCGGATGAAGCATGAAGCCAGCCGTTGATCACTGTATGTGCAGCTGGTGAGAAGCGATCCAATAAAAGAACGGCAACTAATGAGACATTAGCGAACAGAACAATGGCAGAGATCACAATCGTGTATTTCCTATTCGGTTCTTCTACTAGCTTGACTCCGTTTTCAGTTGAATCTTCAGGGCTCATCAATAAATTTGATTAGTACATCCTTGATTATGACCATATATCGAATCAAATGCCACGGAACGCCGCTTGATTTTATCTTTTATGATACAAAAGTATTAGAGCATCAAGCTTTGCCTAGCGATGACCCAGCCTAGGGACGAATGTTGCTTTGGTTCGCTTCAATCATCACTACTTACGGAGAAAACGACACCTAATCCATAAGTAGCTTATCATGAAGCTTATTTATTGATTCTCAGGGTATTAATATATTGATTCAAAAAGCAATATTTAGCTAGTGGATTGCCATGAAGTCAGATGCCTGCTGCAATCATTGAACTAAACATAAGTTAAATCGGCTAATTCGAAAATAATTTACATAGTTGTTTTTTGATTTCCTTGGACATATTTAATATCATTAAATCAGAATAAATGATCTACTTAAGCCCGAAGCATTTAGCTTACAAGTTTTTCATCTTCACAGGCTTTAATGGTGTGCCTTAATGTAGCATAATGACGAACCATCCAGCTGTAGTTTTCTGAGGCATGATAATTGCTCTCTTTGCTGCGATAGTTTTCCTCAGTTAGCATTTTCATTGTATCAACTGAGGCTGAAGAGGTTTTTGGCTGCATGTTTAATAAACGCTACTATTGATTATGCGCCAAGGCTTGATCTGGTGCCACAACGATTTACGTTTATTAATCATTAGGAGTGTTTTTTTATGATTTCCTGAAATGCCATTCGAGTCCTTAATATTGCCTTCCAAACCTGTTTTGTCTGTGTGGAATTGGACATCTTCGATGGCAGGCACTTATTTATTCATTGACATTTGATTTAGCCTGACGAGAGCGGTACAGGCTGGCAACTTATCCTTTAGCAAGTTGTTGCTTGCTCCCCTTTACTGTGGTGAACTCAGCTAAGAAGGGTTGACTGATATTATGTTTAATTAACATCAGTTTGCTTGATCAAGGGAATCTTTAATGCTATTTAGATTGCAGCAAAGGAATGGTAGTGAATCTCAAACGCTGCAATGCTGACTGTGCCACGCATGAGTGTCACTGGTAAGGAGAATAAACTGCTCAGATTCCAGCATGCTCCTAGGATTAAAGGCTTAAATACAGGTTTGTTGCCAGTTTGTTGATTGCTAACTGATGCTTATGAGTCAGTTGCCCCGACCAATGTTCTCAAGTTATTAAGTGGCCGGCCTGTTTAGGGTCGGCGCCTCTCGAGGGCATGTTCAACAAGAAAAAGCTCAACAACCTACTGCTGAGCCTTGTTGAATCGAGGCTCAGTCCCAGTTTGGGGGATCATTGAGGCGGAAGCCCCGTCGGGAAGGTGGCAGACGATCGGCGGCTCGTGCCATCCGGATGGGCAGAGCAGAAAGGTGGGCCATAGCTTCGTTGATCAGTTGATCGAACTTCATTTGCACCTCCAAGGTTTCCTTTCAGTTGATAGCGCCATTACGCAAAAGGCTCAACTGTTTTCTCAGAACAGTCATCTTTTCTTTCGATGTTGGCGGCAACTTCCTGAGCCTATGAAACTGGAGAATTCAAGAAGAGCAAAGGACGTTCCTCTGCAGAACCCTTGCAGTGCAGCCATTCTCATGGCTGCAGGCCGCTTCCATGCTGCTTGTAATCATTGAATTTCAGTGATGTAGCTTCCTTTGCACTGTTGCCGGCTGCTGCCCCAGCTATTCATATTGCTTCACAAACGATGGCTTGGATTTGACTTTCTTGTCTTGCTGAACTCTGCCAGGCATGGCTGTTCTGCTGGAACGGAGTCGGTTCTGCAGGCTGGCTTGCTTTTCACCACAGACCATCTGATTCAGCCATGGCCGCTGTTGAGAGGAAGGCCTCAATGGAGTTTCCAGGCGGCGTCTTCAGGGATTTCAGGGCCCACTTCAGGGTCTTCCGGCTCAGTTGTGCAAACACGCCACTCAGGAACGCGACAGGTCACATAGTCACTTCGTTCAATCAATAGGCCTCCTTGATCGCTGCTGCTGGCTACAAATCCACCATGCCAATGTCCTGGTTCCGTGATCCCAGACTTGAACCACACCCAACATTTCTGCTTATTCATAATTATTATTCTACCCGTATAGGCTTCCCCAGCCATGGACCCTGGCTGAAGTGCTGAAAGCTTTAGTTACAGAAGAATTTCAAGCATGGCCTAGCCAGTTCATAGAGTCAGCCAGATGGCCATTTCTGCGTCAGGATATCTGTGTTGATTATTTGAACAATGAATTCAATTCAACGTTCTGAACGTGCACGTCAACTCATTGCTTCCTGCGGGGCGTTGATCACCAATGATCATTTTGTTTATGCTTCGGGGGATCACGGTGCCGGTTGGATTGCCAAGGATCTCATCAACATGGATCCCCGCCGTCCCCAGGAACTTGGCGCCATGCTGGCTGATGCTGTGAGCGAACAGGGGATAGAGGCCGAGATCATCTGCGGACCTGCAATTGGTGGGGTGATCTGTTCCCAGTACACAGCTTTAGCGCTGGGAAAGGAGAGTATCTTTGCTGAACGCAGCCAGAGTGAACAAGGGGAGGTTTTTCTGTTGAAGCGTCGACACGATCATGCCGTTCGGGGACGCCGGGTTCTTGTCGTTGACGATGTTGTGAACACTGGTTATTCATCAAGACTCGTTATTGACAGCGTCCGTTCTGCCGGTGGAGAGGTGGTTGCTCTGGCCACCTGGATCAATCGAGGCAATGTTGATGCTGCTGATCTGGGGGTTGATCATTTCATCTGGCTTGCAGAAGTGAAACTTCCTTCCTCTTCTGCTGATCAATGCCCTCTTTGCAAGCAGAAGCTGCCTGTGAATACAGACTATGCCCATGGTGCCGAATTTGTTGCATCCAGGTCTTAACCATTCGCCCCTAATGGTTGATGAACTGGCTAGCAGGCTGATTAATTAATCTAGATCTTCAGACCCAGTTCTTGTTGAGTCTCTTGTTGCAGTGGCAACTCGATTGATCATGGAGACCTCAATTGATGATGCAATAGGCAGCAATGGATAGCTTTGATTAAAGGCGTGATAGAGATTTCGGAGCCTGATCTTTTCCGGCTTGTTTTGATTGTCTCTGTTTGCTTTTGCCTTCTTTTTTCGCTGATCATTGATGTGATCTATTTCAGGCATCAACAGGGCGATGGCGTTACTGAGCTCAGGGGTTCCAGCCCTGCCCAGCGTTGCAGTCCTTTCCAGGCCATGACCTGTTGATGAAGCCAGTGATGACCATCTTCATTGAGGTGGATGCCATCGGGTTCAAGCCAGCTCAGCCATGCCGGTTCAGAAAGCATGGCGGCATGCAGGCATAGGAAGGGCACATCGGCCTCCAGGCAGGCTTCCTCGATCTGTGCCTCGTAGAGGGCGGCTGCCTCATTGGAGTACCAGAGGCAGTCCGCAAAGGGCATCACCGCTTCATCCACGGGTGTTAAGCCCACCATCAAAACAAAGGTGTTCTGCTTGATCTCGTTGAGCAGCTGCTGAAGGCCAAAACGAAAACCCTCCGCGCTCAGCTGTGGTCGTCCATCCATTCTGCCGACGCGAGCTGTGTCATTCAGCCCCACGGCGAGAACCACGCCATCGGGGAACTTGCGGCGAAGTTCACCGCGACATTGCCACTCGTGTTTCCAGCGGGCCGCAACCCGTTCCAGGCCATCCCCCCTGATCCCCAGTGGATAGATCACCGGAGCGGCAGGCAGCGTCATCCAGCTCTTGCGCAGCCGTTCACACCATCCACCGCCATCACGATCCCCCCATCCATACACTCCGCTGTCTCCGATAACGATCAGTTGTCGGGTCTGGGTGAGCATCATCTCGGGCAAGGAATGACTCAGCTTTGCAGGGCCACAGCTGCAGGGCCAAGGGGTTTGGTCCCGAGCCAGTAATTGCGGCACTGATCACTGATCGATTCGCCGATCAGGGTCAGGGTCACAAACACAATCAGAACAAGCAGAACCTGGGCCCAGTTGAAAGCGCTCAGGGATTCGAGCAATTGCCATCCAAGGCCCGCACCACCCACCAAGCCAACAACAGCTGTTTCGCGCAGCATCACATCGGTTCGGTAGGCGGCATAGGCCAGATAACCTGGGCTCTGGGGACTGAGGCAGCCATAGAGCCAGGCCGATCGTGAGCCTGCCCCTGAGGCCCTGAACGCGATCCTCGACTTCTCGCACTGCTGGTCAAGCCCTTCCCGCAGTAGGCGACCCATGATGCCGAGATTGTGCAGACCCAAGGCCAGGGCGGCAACGGCAAGGCTGGGGGTTGTGCTCAGCAGCAACAGCAGGGCCGTGAGCGGAGCTGGGATGAGACGCAACAGTGCCCAGCAACCTGTTTGCAGTGTCATGCCGAAGCGATTGGGCAGCAGCAACAATCCCAGGGGAGGCAGGCCAATCGCGATCGCCGCGGCCAGCAGTGTCAGCCCCAGGGTCTCGCTGATCAGGTTCAGCCAGGGAAGTTCAAGCAACGCCATGGAGAGCTCGTCCAGGGTGGGCCACGGCAGCCCATGCCAGCTCAAGCCAGCCTGGGCATCCAGGTCAAGTTGAAACAGCCAGCAGACGCTGAACAGCAAGACAAGCAGCATCAGAGTGAGGCTTTGCAGCAGCTGCTGGGCCGCCATCCCCGTTGTTTTCAGCCGCAACCGCCACCAGCGCAACAACTTTTCGAGACTGAACATCACCGCTGCCAACATCCAGAGGCCGGTCCACATCTCCCTGAACTGCAGGGATTGCAATGTCAGCTGCAGATCGGTTCCGAGCCCTCCCAGACCAAAGACACCGAGGAGGGTCGCTCCCCGCAGGGCGCACTCGAGCCGGTAACCGCCATAGCTGATCAGCACCGGTGCCATCGGCGGGACGAAAGCCGTGGCAAGGGCACTGATCGGCGGAGCCCCCAGCTGACAGAGAGCGGTGAGCTCATCCCTTGGCTGACTGTCGATCTGATCAGCCACAACCCTTGCCACCAGAGCTGTGTAGGGAATTGTGATCGCAAGAATTGCCACCCAGACGCTCAAACCAAGCACCTGCAACAGCAGCAGCCCCCAGATCAGTTCATGGATGGCCCTCGGAACGGCCAGCACCCTGCGAATCAGCACCGCTGCCCAGGTTGGAGCTGCGAAGGTTGACCAGACAACAGTCGAGCTTGCCAGCCCCAGAACCAAACCGGCGATGCTGCTCACCACCCAGCTGAGCAGTGCTGTGACAACGGTCACCTGCAACCCCTGCCAGGCGCTTTGCAGCACCTGGTTCTGCAGAGAGGGTTGGCAGGCCGCTTGCACAAAGTCAGCAAGCAGGTTTAACCCGCCGCCATGAAGGCCTGCAAAAACCTTTGCCAGCAATGGAATCAGGGCCAGAGCTGGCAGCAGGGTGAGGATCGCTGGAGCAGGACGCAGACGGGTCATTCGGCTTGATAGAGCCAGTCGAGAGCTTGCGGATCAAGGTTCTTGGCCCGTTCATCCACAACCAGCCGCCCCGATCTGAGGCCGAGCACCCGGTCGAAGCGATGGATCAGGTCGGGACGATGAAGGCTGACGATCAAGGTTGAGGCAATGCTGATGCCCTTGGCAGCTCTTGATTCAAGAAGCAGGTCAAGCACGTCATTGGCCAAGGCGGGATCAAGGCCTGAGAGGGGCTCGTCAGCAAGGATCAATTCAGCTCCCTGACGCAACAACCTGGCCAGGGCGACTCTCTGGCGCTGACCACCGGAAAGCTGGGCGATGGAGGCGTCGAGAAGCTCCCCTGTCAGCCCTGCGGCTTGCAGGCATCGCCTGCAAGCCTCTGTTTCGATGTTGCCGAGCAGATTGGCAAGGGCCCAGAGCAGGCTGCGTTGGCTGAGGGCGCCGGCGTTGATGTTCTGGCCGACACTCAACCCCTCCACTAGACGCAGATCCTGCCAGAGGGTCGCGATCGCTTGACGCTGCCTGGGTTTTCGCTGTGCCAGTGGGGTGCCTCTCCAAGAGGCACTGCCCTGATCGGGGTGGAGGCTGCCATTGGCAACGGCAAGCAGCGAGCTTTTGCCAGCTCCGCTTCTGCCCAGCAAGGCAATGCGCTCTCCCGCTTCGACGCTCAGATCAACAGCCTGCAAACGAGCCGCCTGCCTGGATCCACGCACCCAGACACCCCTCAGAACCAGCAGCTCATTGATGCTCATCGCCCTCAGCAGCGTCTTTTCAGACCTCACGCCAACAAATTGTCTGGCTGATGTTCAGATTACAGCTGAGCCAAATTAATGAGCATTGCCAACTGTTGGCGCTAGCTGGAGGGAAATAATCATGCCTGAAAAAATGAAGACTTGCCGCGCAGGCATTCTCAGTCATTTGTATGTAAGCAGTGGCTTCTCTGAAATTGATCATGGCAATGAACTGATGCATGGTGCTGCAAAGAGGATGCTGGAAATCACCAAGCAGCATGGAAACAGCCAAGCAGCATGGGAACAGCCAAGCAAGCCCATGATTATTCAAGGGTTGGTTTTAATGGCTGAATTCAGTTGATCTTTCCCAATTGGCGTCCAATATCTTCAATGGGCTTGTATTGCTGAGGATTAGCTTTGATGAATTTTTGCGCTCCAAACAGATCAAGGATCTTTCTCTGCTTTGCTGATTGTCTGTTAAGGCCAAGTATTGCCAGCTGAAGTTGTGTCGTAAATCCTGGCCTGAAACGCTGATCAAGTTCTGGTTGAACAAGCCAATGATAATCAGCGTAGGCTGGCGTTCGCCAGATTACCTTAACTTTCTTTGGATCAACGCGACCTCTTCTTACATTGGCTTTCCAGACCTGTTCATTGATTGCACCCGCCTCGTAGGAGCCACTCTGAACAAGTGCCAGGGTTGCGTCATGGCTGCCACTGAATCCAACTCTGCCACCAGCGAAATCCTTAGATCTAACACCAGCCTGCTGAAGAAAATATTGCGGCATCAATCGACCAGATGTTGAACTTTCAGATCCGAATGTGAAACGTTTTCCTTTCAGCAGCTTCAGATCAGATGTGCTTTTGATCGTTGGCAGCCCAGATGAACTATTGACAATGAACAGGCTATGGAATTGCGCATCGATCTCACGCTGGGCAAGAACACGCGCTCCTGGTCTCTGCAATCTGGCCTGCACCCCTGTCAGACCACCGAACCAAACCAGGTCAAGGCTGCCTGTTCGAAAGGCGCTCACCGCGGCTGGGTAATTGCTGATCGGGATATAGCGAACGTCGACGTTAAGTTCACGACTGAGTTCACTCGCCAACAGGCCATAGAGCCGATTCAGCTGCTCTGGATTCTGGTCGGGAATCGCTCCCACCCTCAGGGTGGGAGCGGCTTGAGCCGGCAGCACGACCATGAAAGGAATCACGGCCAATCTGTAGAGCAATCCAACAACAGCATCGATTCGCTTCATCTGCTCTGATCCACCTTTGCTGCTGTTAATTGGTGGGATTTATAGCGAATCAAGCAACTGCTTGAGTCTTTGCAGACCATCTGAAATTGTTTCACGGGAAACTGCGCAGGAGAGTCTGATGCAGCGATCATCCCCGAAGGCCATTCCTGGAACCATCGCCAGACCTGACTCTTCCAGGGCTGTTCTGCAGAAAGACACGGAGTCCGGACAGCTCTCGGGCAATTGGGGGAAGGCGTAGAAGGCTCCCTGGGGTTCAACCAGGGTCAATCCGCTGATGGCCTGCAACCCAGCTGAAATCAGCTTCCGGCGAGCTTCAAAGCTTCTGGCCATGGTCTTGACGCAGTCCCTCGGGCCCTGCAGCGCGGCAAGGGCACCACGTTGGGCAAAACTGCAGACATTGCTTGTGCTCTGGCTCTGCAGAGCTGCCGCCGCCTTGATCACTTGTGTATCGCCGCTGAGATAACCAAGCCGCCATCCGGTCATCGCCCAACCCTTGGCGAAGCCATTCACCGTGAAGATCCGATCTGCCAGATCGGGAGCCACGGCCGCAAAGCTGTGATGGGTCTGCCCTTCTGCCAGCAGGAATTCATAGATCTCATCGGTCATCACGAGCACCGTGGGGTGTCTGCGCAGCAGATCTGCCAGTGCGAGCAGCTCATCCCGGCTCAAAACACGCCCGGTGGGGTTACCTGGTGAGTTGATGATCAACAGCCGGGTCCTGGGACTGATGGCGGCTTCGAGGGCCTGCAGATCAAGCTCGAATCCGTTGGCTGCAGAGGCGGGGATCACAATTGGATCCGCTCCTGCAAGGCGAGCCATTTCCGGGTAGCT
>MPMC02179763.1_pt1 | contig 13990 bp, 10 predicted proteins | sample 1617281 | NCBI WGS metagenome assembly MPMC02 (sample SAMN05944809, study PRJNA350692) | marine metagenome | biome: marine; feature: ODZ; material: water; isolation source: 100 m water sample filtered on 30 um supor filter | place: Pacific Ocean | collected 2012-04-09 | depth 100m m | reverse complement strand
GGAAAAAGTTCTCCGTAAAGTTTATCGATTTTTCCCGAAATATTACGTAAAAGTTGACGGTCAATGGTTCTCAACAGTGATGCGCGTACGTACAACATTAGGTAAAGAAAAAAAATTCATTTTTGAAACTCTGACAAATGTCGATAAAAAAAATGGAAAACTAAAACTGTATTTAGACTTGTCAGACGATCCTGAATTGAAAAATGTGCCTCCTGAATCGCTGTTCAGTACAGACTGAAGATAGACAAACCGGTTCCCCGGAAGTTGCATTATCTACCCACTTGACTGTAAAACAGCTCTTGCCTGTCTTGTTGTTGTCAATTCTGTTTAGCCTTGTTTTAATCTTTATTGCCTCACCTGTATATTCCCAGGAGACTAGTGAAACCGAATTACAGCAAAGCCTTGAAGAAGATACCCTTCTAGAAGAAGACGCAGATCTTGGCCTTGAAGAAGATCCCCTCGCAGAAGAAGACTCAGATCCGGGCCTTGAAGAAGATCCCCTCGCAGAAGAAGACTCAGATCCGGGCCTTGAAGAAGATCCCCTCGCAGAGGAAGGCTCAGATCTGGGCCTTGAAGAAGATCCCCCTGTAGAAGAAGACGCAGATCTGGGAATGGAGGAAGATCCCCTCGCAGAAGAAGACCCGCTTGCAGAGTCTGATTCAGATCTGGTACTGGAGGAAGATCTCCTCGCAGAAGAAGACCCGCTTGCAGAGTCTGATTCAGATCTGGGTCTGGAGGAAGATCCCCTCGCAGATTCGGACACTGAGCTGGGCCTTGATGAAGATCCGTTAGCGGGAGAATCAGCGAATCAGGAGACAGAAGAACAACTGGCAGACGAAGAGGAAGAAGAAGAAGAGGTATTCCCGCCAAGAGTCACTTTCAGCCATGAAGTAAAAACAATGTTAGGCGGTAGTGAAACGAAGGGCTTGTCAGTTTTAGAACCTTTGCTGAGTGAAATCAAAGAACTGCGTTTTGTTTCCACATACGATCAATCTGTGAAGGTACAAACATCTCCGCAGATGTATAATTATTTCCGGCTTTCTATTAGCTTTTCGCAAAACTATGAAATGGAGAAAGAACGCGTCTTTGACGGATTTGCCAGCGTACGTGAAATTTACACTAATTACCGTATGGGTTCCCATCAACTGCGTTACGGAACCCAGATTTTTGGTCTTGGTAAAGTGGATTTAGATAAAGTTATTGATGTGTTGCATTTGAACAATATCATGGGGCTTTATACTTTTGATCCGGATGACTCCAAGGATGCGATTCCTTCAGTCAGATATAATTGGTTCCATGGAGAACACACGGCTACTTTTTATCTGTCTCCGATTCGGCAACAAACTTTTGGGATGAGATTCACCGAATTCAGGGAAGAGATGGAAAGTACTGAAGAAGAAGAGGAAGAGGATGTATCATTTTTAAGGGATTATTTTGGTTTACAATATCAATGGACTGGAGATATTTTTGATGCCAGATTCGGAGTGTTTCACTGGTTTGACTCAAATCCGTATATAAAACTTGAATATCAGAAAGTTGCGGACAATGGTACGACAACTCTGCAGGGTTCATTTGAAAATATGCTCTCCAAATACGATGAGCATGAATCTCGCTCAGATTTCTTAACTCTGGAATTAGATGCAATTTGGACTGATATGGTATGGAAATTGGAGTCCGGTTTATTTAAGGAAAGAAACTTGTATTCCTATGAAATAACCGAAGGTAAGCACATTCGCCTATCAACTGTACGTTCACCTCATTTTGCAGTTGCGACTTCGTTTGAGAGGACATTCAAGTATTTTTATTGGCTGATGATATATTCACATCGAAAGTCGTATGATGTCCCTCCTGACTCACACATTTTTCTTTATGAAAATGAGTCTGCTCTGATTCCCCGGAAGAGGGACGTGGTACGTAATCAGGTTTCAGGAGTAGCAGTTTTGAAAACACCGGACAATTCTTTGCGTATAACACTCTTGAACTATCAAACCTGGCCTTTCGTACAACATGGATTTGCGTCCCTCTTTACGTGGGAGCGCTTCAAGGAGGATATGGAACTGGAACTTAAATTGTTTCGTTTAGAAACAGAAAGACAAAAAATGATAGAGAACAAAATTAAGACAAATCAGATATTTTTGACCTACACCCAAAAATTTACTGCAAACTGAGGACTGCATGTTTGTCCGATTTATCACTCGGCTAAATCAATTCCCCAAATTGATTCTTTTAGTCATGTTTGCCCTCAGCGCATTCTTTTTTGTGCAGGCCAGGGATGGGCTATTTGACCCAGACAGTGGGAGATTGCGTATAAACAGCACAGTTGAACCTTTCATTGAACGTAATTCAGGAGCCTACCAGCAATTCCTGGACACCAGAGAGGCTTTCGGCAGTGAAGAAGTTGTAGTGATTGCTCTTCATAATACAGAAAAAGAACCGGTAGGTCTCGATTATCTGTTGTCACTTTCTCACTTGAAAGCAGATGTTGAAGCTAAAGTCCCAGGGATTTCCAAAGTGCTTAGTATGCTGGATATTCCACAAGCTTCAGGAAAATGTGCTGGTAAATCATATTTTCATCAAATGGGAATTGGTTCTGTTTGCCTTTCTGTTTTGGAAAAATATGAACATCAAATTTCCTGCCTGAATGAATCCACTTCTATAAACATATCATCTGATGACGAGGCAACCTTACTTAAGTTGAAGAAAATAATAAGTAATAAAAATGAGAAAAACCTGGAAGAAAGTCTCGAAGAAGGAATTGAAGATGATCTGGAAGAAAGTCCGGAAGTGCATTTAGAAGAAAGTCTAGAAGAGAGTCTCGATGAAAGCTTGGAAGAAAGCACGGACGAAGATGTAGCAGATTCCGGAGATTCTGTGACTGAAGCTGATACTTCGAATGATTCATCTCTGGACTGTACTTTAGAAAAATCCTCTTCAAGTCCCCAAAAAATACATGCTGATACTGATGCAAAAATCCGCAAAACTGTCAGCAGTTTAAAAAGTCACCCACTTTTTCAGGGAGATGTTCTCTCCAAGGATGCAAGCACTGCCGCACTGATTATCACATTCAATCCGGAATCAAAGCCTGAATCAGCTGAAACCCAGCAAATAATTAAACAACTGATATTCAAGCATCAACAGAATCTGGAAATCTCTGACACCCTTCGTATTGCTTATGCAGGTCAACCCAGACAAATAAACAAGGCCAGCCGTTTGATACAACAGGATATGCAGCTTATTCTTCCAATGAGTTTCCTCTTGATTGTTATCGTGCTGTTAATTGCATTCCGAAGTATTAAAGCCGTCTTTGTGCCATTGTTAGTCGTCTTTTTTGGAATTATCTGGACAGCCGGAATCATCGGTTGGGTTGGTGACGAACTTAATCTGGTCACAATGGCCTGTGCGCCGATCATTGTTTGTGTAGGCAGTGCTTATGTGATCAAGTTTCTAAATCAATATCAGACTGAAACACTTGAAATAAAACAGGAAAGGAGTGCGGAAAAACCGCTTGCATCAATTCCGGAAATAATAACTGCGACTCTAAATTCTGTAACCGTTCCTGTTACTGTGACTGCTATCACAACGGTTGCCGGATTTATCGCGCTCGTAGTCAGTCCAATTCCCGCTGTTCAGCAGTTGGGACTCTATTCAAGTGTAGGTATAATTTCTATTAATTTATTTACTCTCACCCTCGCACCGGCTTTACTGCATTATATCCATATGCCGGAAATAGCAACGAGTGAAGAAGGCAAAGGTTTGCTCAATCATTTTTTTCGGCTTATTGCTGAATGGCTCAGACTTCATTCCAAACGTTTAATCTGGATCTGGCTTTTAATTGCAGGCTTTGCGGGCTTTGGTATGCTGGAGCTCAGCATCAACAGTTCTACCAAAACTTTTCCAGAAGAGAGTCAATTAGTACAAGACTTAAAATTGATTGAAAATGAATTGTCCGGAACTGATACTTTACGTTTATTATTCAAAGCGGAAACAGGCAGTGATAGTCAGCAGTCTTCAGCAAACAATCCTTTGAAAACCGCAAAGACTATTTACGGACTGAAAGAGCTTCAGGACTGGATGTTCCAGGTAAACGGGGCTACAGAAATTGACAATATAAAAGGATTGAGAATTGATAAATTTCATTCTCCGGTTGATGTCCTGGCGCATTACCGCATGGGACTTGATAAATTGACTGACGAGGAAGTAGTACAGTTTTTTGAAAAAACCAGTGAGAACGGTCCAAGGTTTTTAAGTACTGCAGAAGATGTTCTTCAGGTAACGATTAGAATGCGCAGCAGTGGTTCAACAGCATTTCTTGCACTGAGGGACATGTTGCTGTTAAAGGTGCCGGAATTATTGCCGCATTTAAAATTCAGTTACACAGGCGGAGGAGTGCTCTCCAGCGAATCTGCAAACAACATTGCTCAAGGTCAGATAAACAGTGTATTTCTGGCATTGATTATAGTATTTGTCATTCTGTCTCTGCTTTTCCTTTCCTGGAAGATGGGTGTAATTGCCTTGTTCCCGAATGTAATTACGATCCTCATATTTTTTGGTTCACTAGGTTGGCTCGACATTCCAATCGGCGTTACGATCTCAGTAATTGCAGCGATTGCACTCGGAATTGGTGTGGACGATACAATTCATTTTTTAAGTCACTACAACGAAAACGCCAATAAATTACGTAATAAACGGGAGGCATCATTAAAAACTTTACCCATTGTTGCACGTCCGATGATGTTTTCTACGATTGCACTGTCTGCGGGATTTATCCTCTTTTTGCAATCAGAGATGGAATCTCAGGTATTGTTTGGTACTTTCACCGCCTTTACCCTGTTGGTGTGTCTTGCAATAGACATGACTTTTTTACCCTCAGTTGTCATGGAAACAGGTTTGATAACTGTCTGGGATTACGTTGGACTGAAATTTGATGAAGAATTTATAGCTGGAATTGACCTCTTTCAGAACATGACTGTCAGAGAAGCAAAAATTGCAAGTTTGATGGCCTACACGGAAGACCTGGAACAAGGTGGACTGCTTTTTTCAGAGGGGGATATTGGTGATGAAATGTATGTAATCCTCGAAGGCTCTATTTCCATCTTTCTGGAAAAAAACGGAAAACGTACGGATCTGGTCCGCTTGGAAAAAGGTAATACTTTTGGTGAAATGGGGCTTTTCAGAAAAGCGGAGCGTAGTGCAAGTGCAGAAGCTGCTGAAAAAACACGGTTGCTGTTTGTTAACCGTGACTGTCTTGAACCACTTAAAAAACGAAATCCGAAAATCGCCGCTAAACTATTCTTGAATTTGGCCAACCGACTACAATTGTCACTGAAGGACACTGATGAACGTCTGCTGGAGCAAAAAGACTTTAATCTCAGCAGTCTTGAGGCAAAATTAAACAATGATGATAAATTAAAAGAACAGGAGGTTTCTATAAGACCTGAAGATCTTTGGGATAATCTAGGTGCAAAGTGGCAGCAAAAATTACTATCGTTTAGTAAAACATATAAAGTTGCCAGAGGCAAAAGATTATCAAAAATTAAAAATGATAAGGGTGACTTCCTGTTCATTACTTCCGGAACAGTGGAAATCGCGTCAATAGTTTCACCAAAAAGCGATTCGTTTTCTGTCGGTTATTGCTGGACGAGGAAAAATTTTGATTTAATTGGAGAATTTGCCCTTTGTACAGCGAACGAAAAAGCAACTGCCCGTGCTATCGCACGGCAGGACTCAACCCTGCTGCAGTTTACCGAGACTAAATTAATTGCACTGGCAGAGCAGGAGTCACGTCTTGCAGCACAATTCCTTGAAGATCTTGTCTGTTTGCTTTCAGATCAGCTTGCTATTGCTGATAAACGTCTGCAGATCCATTAGAAATTTTTAAAGTAGAATTTAAATTGTTAATAGACAATGTTAACTAACAGCATTCAAGCATCTTAACTCTGAAATGGGGCAGATCTTCTGTGAGTGTTTTAAGTAAGTTGAAACTCATTCGGCTTTGGAGTGAATTTGTCGGATAAATCATCAATAAAAGTTCTTATTGTGGATGATTTTGCTGTGTCCAGGAAGGTCTTGGTTATTACTCTTGAACAGTTGGGGTTTGACAATATAGAAGAGGTGTCGGACGGTAACTCTGCTTTGGTAAGACTTAAATCAGGCCTTTTTGATCTTGTAATTACGGACATGGAAATGCCCAAAATGAGCGGATTGGAACTTCTGCAGCAAATCCGCTACGATCCAAACCTCAAGCAAATTCCTGTTTTGATTGTTACAGAAAATGGAATGCAGGAAGACATAGTTGCTGCATTCAAAGCAGGTTTGAATGCTTATGTTGTCAAGCCTGTTGATGTAAAAGTTTTTGCTGAAAAAATGAAAAATATTTTTGTGTAAACTTTGGGCTATCTTCTTGTGTCTTCAATCAACAGGAAGGATGATATACAATACTGAGATGTGAATTAGTAAAGAACGCTGAACTCACGGAAGTCTTTGACTGTTCCAAATGTCTTTTTGATATCTCTTACGAAAGCTCCCTGAGGGCCTATATAGCACCATTTAACAAAATTATTTAATTCAGATATTTCCCCTTGTGCTGTTGCGAAAACTGACCCATCGTGTTGGTTCATGACATATCCTCTTATCCCTAGAGAATCAGCCTTGAGCTTCACTGAATAGCGGTAACCTACACCTTGAACTTTGCCAGTAATTACCAGTTCGATACGCTTTTGTGCGGGCATTGTTTTCCATTCGTGCTAGTTTTTTAACCTTTTCTCAAAAAGATTTTTTGCATTATGTTGTAGCAGTTTAGCACTGTTCCTAATGGGTTGTTTCCAAAGGCGAGTTATTCGGTCGGCAAGCAGGTTGATGTCTTCAAGAACATGTGAATATGGTTCCACGTTTTTCAATGTATTACGTTCCTGGAAGGCTCTTGTAACAGCAGTATCAGTAAATAGGCAACCAAAAAAATCGCCTCTTAGCATTAAAGTTTGATTGAAATGATTTGCCATTGAAGGGAGTATATCTAATTCTCCTGGCAAATTACATTTGTTAAATATGATCCTCGGCCTATAACGAATCCAGCTCTGTTCGGCTCGTTCTGCGACATTTCTGTCAATTTTAGAAATTTCATCCAATAGCCCCTTCACTGTTAAGAATTCTTCCATCACCGTACGGTTAAAAGAGTGTCTCATCTTTTCATCAAGGAATGTGTTCTTAGGCATAGAACGCTCAATTACTCTAAAAGCTAAAAGTTTGATGAAAGTGAGCATGTTCATAGTTGAAGTGTGCTCTGGAGTAGTGATAATCATTCCCAGATGAGTCATACCAAAAAAATCCAAAGTATTGTATGTACTCCCGCTTCCAAGGTCCAATATTAAATATTCACAGTCCAATTGTTTCAGATTGCTAATGAGGCGCATTTTTTGCGCATGGTGCATGTTTGCCAGAAAAGGACTTCTTACATCACCAGCAAGAAACTTGAGGTTCTCATGTTCTGTTTCTACCAGCAAATTATTCAGTTCGCTGTATCGTGCGCGTATAAAATCTCCGATACCGGGATGAATGTTCTTTATGCCTAAACAGGTATGCAGGTTTGATCCTCCAAAATCAAGGTCTGCTACAATAACCTGTTTGCCAAGTTCGGCTAATGCAATTGACAGATTAGCTGCTACAAAGCTTTTACCTACACCACCTTTGCCACTTGCAATCGGAATAATTGTTTTTTCCATACCTTATTCAAGTTTTTTTGTTTAAAGTACAAATCATATACATACCTTGATTATAATGCAGTCAGGATAACCAAGATAATACATAAATGCAAATAAAAGTATTTGCAACAATGTTAATCTGATGTTCGTTTATTCAATTCAAGTTCAAAAAACACAACCTCCGGATGTGGATTGTGTTAATACGGAGTTGTTTCAGCAAAACCAAGAGATCTTTAAAGTCCCTGTGCGGATTCCATGCTTTTCAAGGTGTCTAGCATAATTTTAGAATAATTACTCTCTTTTCGACCTTACTTCAGGGGCAGGCAAATTACACTTGTCCATTTAATCTTTTTTCTGCTTCATTCAGTCCTAAGACGATACTTAATCCCAGCATGGTCGAAATTATTACCAGTATCAAATAAGGATACCAACCCCAGTTATGATAAATGATGAGCGGGAAATAACTGCCTAAAGATCCGCCTGTGTAATAAAAAGAAATATAAAGCCCGTTTGCAACACCGCGCTGAGATTGGGTGTGATGATTGATGTATGCGGATAAAGTGGAATGCATTAGAAAAAATCCTGTGCTGAAAATAAAAACCGCAAAAATAATGATGATCAGATTTGTACTTGTGAATAGCAAAAAACCTACGCCAAAGGTGAGGATTCCAAGGATAGTACTGTTGATTTCACTGCCAAGTCTGGCACATATTCTCTGTGCGTTGAGTGAAACCAGCACACCCATCAAGTATCCCATATAGGCGGATGCAATCAACGATTCTGTCGCCTCCGGCGAAATGTCCTTGATACGAAAAGGTAGTACATTTAAAGCAGAGGCAAAACCGAAAAAAACTATTGAAACTGTCAGGTAAACCCGAAAATGCAAAGGACGTTTGAACATTTGCCAAATTCCGGAAATCTCCAGGCTGTTGCACTGAGCCGGGATATCTTTTTGTAATTTCCAGAGCAGGCTCCACGCAATGAGTAAACCAATACTCCATACAATAAACGCAGTTCGCCAGTCACTGAAATCTGAAATGAGGCCTGTGATAAATCTACCTGCAAATCCGCCCGTAATTGTAGCCGCGATGTAACGGCTGACTGACTTTTGTCTTTGATGTGCCGCGGACAGGTTGCTGATGTAGGTTACAATAGCGGTGAAAATGGCGGGCAGTAAAAGCCCCTGTAGTAAACGCAGTCCTAGCATAATCCGGAAGTTCATAACGAAAGCAAGCGACAGTTCTGTAACTGCTAAAATTCCGATAAACCAGTGCAGTATCGTGCGCGCGGAAATATTGTCGATTAAATAACCGTAAACAATTGGAGTAAGTCCCAAAGGAAATAAAGTTAAGGAAATGAGCAGCGAAATTTCACTTCCGGAAACCGAAAAATCCTCTGCCAGTAATGGTAAAATAGGTTGTGGTACGTAAAGCGTACTGAAGGTCAGAACCGTTGTTAAAAGTAAAATATTTATTGATCTGTTATGCATGCTTATTTGAAGAAATATACTTGCTAAATATCAAGAAATTACTTTTCATTTTGCTTATATTAAAGTAGTATAAAAGGTCAATTAAAACAAATAATAGAATATCATTTTGACATCCAGGAAGAACTTTATGAGTAAAAAAACAAAACCAAAAGCGGAAGTTCATGAATATCAAGCAGAGATGCAGAAATTGCTCGAAATTTTGGTACATTCTCTTTACACAGAACGCGAAATTTTTCTACGCGAATTAGTCTCAAATGCCTCAGACGCCTTAAGCAAGGTACAACTCACAACTTTGACAGAGGAAAATGTTCTGGACAAAGACGCAGATCTGCAGATTGCCATTACCTTTGATGAGGACAAGTCACAGATCGTGATTGAGGATACCGGGTGTGGAATGACCAAGGATGAACTTGTTGAAAATCTTGGTACAATAGCAAATTCCGGAACACTTAAATTTTTGCAGCAAGCACAAGCTGAGAAAAAATCAGCCGAAAACCTGATAGGTCAATTTGGTGTTGGTTTCTATTCGGTATTCATGGTAGCAGATCGTGTGGAATTAACCACCCGTTCCTGGCAAGTTGATGCTCAAGCCTGGCAATGGTCTTCAGAAGGAGGAGGTCAGTACGAGCTTAGTCCGGCAGTTAATAATCAGCGTGGAACACGCATTACGATATTTCTCAAGGAGGATGCGAAGGAATTCTGTAGTGAGTGGCGGCTGGAGTCAATTATTAAAAAATACTCGAATTACCTGCCTTTTCCGGTAAAGCTCAAGGATAAAACGATTAATCAGGTAAAAGCGATTTGGACTCAAGCAAAATCAGAAGTTAAGACAGATGAATACACAGAGTTCTATAAGCAAATTACACATGCCCAACAGGATCCTTTGCACCATTTGCATTTTAACATAGATGCGCCAATTCAGTATTATGCGCTGTTGTATTTTCCTGAGTCAATCGGCAACGAAGTCCTGTATGCGCGTGAGAGCAAAGATGTCGCTCTTTATGCACAGAAAGTTTTGATTCAGTCAGGCAACACACATTTATTCCCATCTTATTTACGTTTTGTGCAGGGTGTGGTTGATTCAGAAGATATTCCGCTGAATGTCTCACGGGAAAATGTGCAGAAAAACGCATTGATCGAAAAAATAAAAAACAGTTTAACTTTACGCGTATTGAAAGAACTGCAGTCCTTGTCAGAACAGAATGTAGAAAAATACGGCAAATTTTGGCAGCAATACGGAACACTGATCAAAGAAGGTGTTTCTGCAGATTTTAAAAATAAAAACCGGCTGATGGATCTGCTGCGTTTTAACTCATCCGTTTCCGAAGATTCCTCGCCGGAAGTTACCCTCAAGGATTATGTAGGACGTATGCGTGAAGAACAAAAAGATATTTTTTATGTAACAGGTGGTTCACGAGAAGCAATTCTTCACAATCCGAACCTGGAATATTTCCGTAAGCAAAGTCTGGAGGTTTTGTTCATGACGGATCAAATAGATGATTTCATGATTGCAGATTTACGGGAATATGATGGAAAAACACTAAAAAATATTTCTCAGGGTGATATTGATGAAATTAATGACAGCGATATTTCAGCACCGGAATCATCACTCTCGAAAGAGGAAAAGAATGATATCATTGCTTTTTTCGAAAAACAGCTGAAAGACCGGGTAAGTGGAGTTTCGGACTCAAAACGTCTGGTTGACAGTCCTTGCTCTCTGGTAACACCAAAGGACGGAATGACGGCTCAAATGGAAAAGATGATGAAAATGATGGATCAGAAATTTCAGGGCGAAAAGCGCAACATGGAAGTTAACATGAGCCATCCAATAATTCAGAATCTCTCAGAAATACTACAGAAAGACAAGAAGCATCCGTTTCTTGAAGATTCTGTTGAACAGCTTTACGAGAATTCAATGCTTGTAGAAGGACTGCTTGAAGATCCGGTGCAGGTTTTATCACGCTTCCAGAAATTTATGGAATCAGCAAGTGCGTATGAACTTGAAAAAATATCCTGAGTATTTTTGATAATGTATGTAACAAAAATAGTTTGAAACAGTTGGATCAATTGGTTAATTACACAGTGTGTTATTCGAGATATCTTCCTCAATCTTCATGATGTTTTCCTCATATTCATGAAGGGCAGTTTCAATCTGCACAGAGTATTGACGCAGTTCGTGAAGTTGATTTAGATATTGTTCAATGGCTTCATTGTGTAGTTGAGAATCAGGAGGATTCTCAACTACTTTTTCAAGCAATAGTTTGCAGTCAGCAGTCAGCAGTGCCAGATCTTCCTTGATTGAGATGATGTAAAAGGAGTCAGTATCGTGGTAAGTCAAATTGAGTTCAGAATTGTCCGGATCATCCTCCTGCGGCTTACTATGATCTTTCATGTAAGAGGAAATTTCTTTCAGGAGAGAATTGTATCGTTCCACCAATGATTCACAATCTTTATGGAAGGCTTGGATATCTTTAGGTAAGTTGGATGAGAATGTGTCCAAAAACACTCTAAAATAGTGATGCAGGATGTGATTAAGAGTGTTGATTAATGTCATTTGCTTTCATTCATTAATTTATTGTTCAACTGTAAATTAACCGGATTAGAAATTTTTGTCAAACAGTGATTTGGCTTCAACCTAATTTTTAAAACAAAAGATACAGAAAGTTATATGGCGATTTCAATGACAGGTTTTGGTTCTGCTGATGCACAGTGGGAAAGCTGGTCATGTCAGGTGGAAATACGTTCGGTTAATCAACGTTTTCTGGATATACGGTGTAGACTGCCTTTGGGTTTTCAGACATTAGAAGCAGATTTTAAAAAACAGATTAAAGCGGCTTGTACACGTGGAAAAGTCGATTGTTCAATCAGATTGGAAAAAGGTGAAGGAGATGAAAAACTAAAACTGAATCATGAACGTGCCAAAATATTTAATGAGTTGCTGGGGGAATTTGAAGAATTGTCTGGACGGAAGGTGAATGTTGAGGCGCGGGATCTATCCAGTACAAATATCATTGAAGAAAACAAATCCGGAGAGCCTCCGGAAGAATGTGAAAAGGTGATCCGAGATTCCCTTGCAAAGGCAATTGAAGGCCTGCAGGAGATGAAACTGCGTGAAGGTCAGGCTATGCATGACGATATAAAGACAAGATTAGTCTCGTGTGAGCAGATCGTGAACAAAATCGAGGAACTATCTCAAGAAGAACCTGGACTTTACCGTGAGCGGCTTCAGGAACGTCTTGCACAACTTCAAGAAGGCACAAAAATAAATCCGGAACGTCTGGAGCAGGAAATTGCTTTGTTTGCAGATCGTCTTGATATAACTGAAGAAGTGGTTCGCTTTCGCACTCATTTGGAACACATGGATGATATATTGGCTCAACGTGAAGTCGGTAAAAAAGCAGAATTTCTGATGCAGGAATTAAATCGCGAAGTAAACACGATTGCCTCCAAAAGTAATCACGCTGAAATTAGCCAGTCTTCTGTAGAAATAAAAAGCGAGTTGGAAAAAGTAAGAGAACAACTGCAGAACATCGAATAGTATTTACATGAAAATAACCCTTGCAGGAAGCCCTGGTTCAGGAAAATCAACCCTGCGAAAGCTACTTGCGGAGCATTACGGATTAAGCACAAAAGGTACCGGCGATTTTATGCGTGAATTGTCTGCAAAGTATGGGTACAGTGATATTACTCAATTCCTCGTTGAATATGTTTCAGTGCACCCTGAAGTTGATCATCAGGTGGATGAGGAACAGCGGATATTTGGTAAAGAAAATGACGATTTTGTGTTGGACGCACATTTAGGATTTCACTTTGTTCCTGACTCAATCCGGATTTGCCTAATTTGTGACCTGGAAGAAGCGGCCCGTAGAATTCTGGATGACAGTGGAAGAACAACTGAAACAGCAACGAATATCAAGGATAGTATTGTTTCCAGCCAAAAAAGAAGAGATACTATGCATGAAAACTTTATGAGTCTATATCAAGTTGATATTGATGACCACTCAAACTTTGATTTGGTTTTGGACACAACTAGTCTTTCTTCAGACGAAGTCTTTGAACGGGCATCTGCTTTTATTGATTTGCAAAGAACCTGAATGGGTCAGCTAAAGAGAGCATAGAAGATAAAATGTTTTGTCTCTTAAATATTTTTTGATGAGTCTCATAATACACACCAATGCACCAGTAGCTCAACTGGATAGAGCAACTGACTTCTAATCAGTAGGTTATAGGTTCAAGTCCTATCTGGTGCGCCAGCATTACCAATGGATTACAGCAGTTTTACATTTGGTCAAGTTCCATAATTGTGCCACTTTTGTGCCCATTTCTTCCAAAATGCTTCCCCAAATTGCGCCAGCAGTCAGACACCCTCCAAGTAAAATACCCTATTCTTGTAAAACAAACCGATTGATGGTATATATTAGGTTAAAATATATTACCACTTAAAAACTAGATATTTTGTATTATATCAAAAGGGCGAGTTTTTATTTTTTAGCCCCTATTTCAGAAAAATATTGGTATGGCAGATTACGGTCCTAGACGAAAACTTGCAGCAATTTTAGCAGCAGACGTAGTTGGCTTCAGTAAATTAATGGGTGAAAATGAAGATAGAACCCTCAGGAATTTGAAAGCTTGCCGTTCACTTACTGATGAGGCGATCAAGTTAAATCATGGTCGAATTTTTGGTAGTGCGGGTGATTCAGTCATAGCTGAATTTGCCAGTCCAGTAGACGCAGTGGTAGCTGCTACAGAGTTTCAGAGAAACCTGAGAGATCGTAACGAAAATGCTACAGATGAGGACCAGATG
>MPMC02060731.1_pt1 | contig 14007 bp, 16 predicted proteins | sample 1617281 | NCBI WGS metagenome assembly MPMC02 (sample SAMN05944809, study PRJNA350692) | marine metagenome | biome: marine; feature: ODZ; material: water; isolation source: 100 m water sample filtered on 30 um supor filter | place: Pacific Ocean | collected 2012-04-09 | depth 100m m | reverse complement strand
CTTTGGCTCGTATCTTATGATTGGCTCTATAGGAACATTGTTGCTTGCTTCCATTATCTATGGCGTCTATTCCACTTTTGGCGCAGGCTCTGCAAAGCTAACGGATCAGATGGAGGAACATGCAAGACTTCATGATCTAGGTATTGCCCATACGCATAAAGGCAATGCAATGGCAATTGCACATAAAAACTCTGGAGATCACAAGCATGATGCTGTTAGCATCAGAAATTTGCATTTTGCTGATATCAATCATGCATGATGCAGAACATAAATGATCACCAGGAACACAGTGCTCCCCGCTTCCTGCGCCTTGCTCAGGTCATGGCAATGACTGGAGTTGGCAAGACCTTTATCTACTCCCATATGGAGAAAGGTACGTTCCCAAAGCAGATTCAGCTGAGTGAACGGTCTGTGGTCTGGTCGGAGAAGGACATTGTCGAATGGATGCAGGCGAAAATACAAAGTCGATAAGGCCTTTTACGCGGAAATCCTCTTGACCCGGTCTGCTCAGCTTGCGGGCGGCGGGGTGAGCAGCTGCGCCTTTCAGCATCAACGATCACGATGCTTCTTAAAATGTTCTAAACTTCTAAACTTCGCTGACTGGTTGTTTTAAGTCACAAGAAAATTGTGATTTTTGTTGCCGCACCGCTGCTTTCTGGTTGTTAAATGGGTAGCTGGCTGTGAAGACAGCACCAGCCGCTGACGTTGTTCAACCAGGTATAGTAGGCCTTCTGTCACGGCACCAGGCAACCAGCTTCGATGAACAAACAGGAAATGCTTGATGTGGTTAATGAAGTGATTGATGATGCAAATAGAAAGGTTAAAGATCAAGAAGAGTTGATAGAACGTCTGCGAGAAGAGCGAAAGGCGATCCTGATTGGTGCTTGTATACTTATTTTTATTCTTCTAATCGTCTGAACGGGAATAGATTCAATTAACGTTATCGCTGTGGCTTGCTCGGCTAAGACGACGGCAAGATCTATTGCAGATATCGGCTAACCATGCAACATATAGAGGGCGATCTTGCGATCGAATGGTGATAGTTGGATGCACCAATCGTTGCTGGTCCTACTTGCTGGCCCGTCTGTTGATGTAGGCCTGGCCACTGGGCAGCGAAACCCATCGCATCGGCTTTTGTGATGGGCTGGCTTGTCTCGCTTAATCTGCCAAGATACTTGTGGGGCTCAATGCTTGTTTCGGCAGTACGAATGATGCTGTTCGCAGCTTTCACGTCACTGCTTTCGCGGCACTTCTTTCACGGCAATTCTTTCACGGCACAGCTTTCGCGTCAATGCTTTCACGGCAATTCTTTCGCAGCACTGGCATAACCTCAGAACCAAGCCTGTTTAATCATATGCCTGGCCAGAGAGCATGGCCAGGTCACTTGATTCAAATGATTGATGGCACAGGCACATCTCGCTTCTGTTGAATCGTGATATCAAGCAGACAACGGGTCATGCTGATTATTCTGCTTTGCCAGAGGGCTAATGATTTGCTCTTAGTAATATCTTGAAGTGAAAATGCGCTGTAAATCTGTAATTCAAAGCCACTAGGCCCGATCAACAGCTAAATGAATAGAATAGCTTTCGGCAGATCGAATGAATGAGTCCAAGCCTGAGTCAATGATTAAGTCTGGGCAGGTCAATACCACTCCTCGATCTGTAGATGGTTCGGTCCTGCCGTTTCCAGCAAGACCCCGTGGAAGCGTTGCTGCGGTGACGATGCAGGACTCAACTTACAACCCCAGGCCGGCACCAAAACATCTGCCAGATGATGCTCCCAATATTCTGATTGTGTTGATTGATGATGTTGGGCCTGCAGTCTCAGACACCTTTGGTGGTGAGGTTCACACGCCAACATTGTCATCGGTTCATGAAACGGGAGTCAGCTTCAATCGTTTTCACACCACCGCGATGTGTTCGCCGACGCGGGCCTCACTGCTGACAGGTCGTAATCACACCCATGTCTGCAGCGGCCAGATCGCTGAGCTTGCCAATGACTGGGACGGCTATTCCGGCGAGATTCCCAAGACATGCGCGCTGCAGGCAGATGTTTTGCGTCATTACGGTTACTCCACCGCAGCCTTTGGCAAATGGCACAACACTCCAATTACAGAAACAACGGCAGCAGGTCCTTTCCATAACTGGCCATCAGAAATCGGCTTTGAATACTTCTACGGATTCCTTGCCGGTGAAGCATCGCAATATGAGCCCAACCTGGTTCGCAACACGACGGTGGTGCTTCCTCCGAAAAGGCCAGAAGACGGCTACCACCTCAGCGAAGACCTTGCTGATGATGCCATCCACTGGTTGCAGACACACAAAGCCGTTCATCCGAAAAAGCCCTTCTACATGTACTGGGCTTCCGGGGCCTTGCATGGTCCACATCACGTCCACCACGACTGGGCAGATAAATACAAAGGCAAATTTGATGATGGCTGGGATAGCTACAGAGAGCGCAGCTTTCAGCGCGCCAAACAGATGGGCTGGATCCCCGAGAACGCGCAGCTGACACCACGCCATCCAAAGATGAGTTCCTGGGAAGACATCCCAGAAGCAGAGAAGCCCTTCCAGGCCAGGTTGATGGAAGTGTTGGCCGGTTTTGCAGAACACACCGATGCCCAGGTCGGTCGGATCCTCAGCGAACTTGAGCGACTCGGCTACGAGGAGAACACACTTGTTGTCTACATCTGGGGAGACAATGGCTCATCAGGGGAGGGGCAGGAAGGCACCATCAGCGAACTGCTGGCCCAGAACGGCATACCCACGACAACCGCCCAACAGATTGAAACCCTCAACACGCTGGGTGGTCTCGATGTTCTCGGCACATCACTTGTCGACAACATGTATCACGCCGGTTGGGCCTGGGCAGGCAGTAGTCCTTATCAGGGCCTGAAGCTGATGGGCTCCTACTTAGGCGGTACGCGCAATCCCATGTCGATGAAATGGCCGGCAAAAATCAAGCCGGATACAAGACCCCGCCCTCAGTTCCACCATGTCAATGATCTGGTGCCAACGATCTACGAGCTGATCGGGATCACGCCGCCATGTTTTGTCGGTGGCGTGCCTCAGGACAACATCGACGGAACAAGCTTTGCCTACGCCCTCGATGATCCAGCTTCCCCTGGCCAACTGCACACCCAATTCTTCGAGATCATGGGTTCTCGCTCGATTTATCACAAGGGCTGGATGGCCTCGGCTGTTGGTCCCCGTCTGCCTTGGGTGAAAGGCGTTGATCCTGCGATCCTGCAATGGTCTCCTGAACAAGACACCTGGGAGCTCTATAACCTGGAGGAGGACTGGAGCCAGTCCACTGATTTGGCATCATCCATGCCAGAGAAGCTGGAGTCGATGAAGAACCTCTACCTTGTGGAGGCAACAAAATACAAATCACTCCCTGTTGGTGGTGGGCTTTGGATTCCGGTGTTGCACCCCGAATTGGGCATTGGGCCAGAGGAAACGGAATGGCTGCTTCCCGGCGATTTCGTCAGGATGCCTGAGGGAAGTGCCCCGAAGCTTGGCAAAACCAACAATCTGGTGACGATCAAGGCAGAACTGCCAACAGATGCAAGTGGAGTTCTTTACAAGTTAGGCGCCAATTCAGGGGGGCTCACGTTGTTCATGGACAACGGCATGCTGATCTATGAATACAACTTATTTATCCTCTCGCGCACTCAAATTCGCTCCAGCGAGAAACTAGCCAGTGGCCCGGCAATCATTGAGGTTGAGACCTGTCATATGGATGAGAAACCGGCTGGACCATTGGCTGTAACGATACGCCTGAATGGCAACGAGCTCTGTTCCGGCACTGTTCCCGTGGCGGCTCCGTTGCTCTTTACTGCCAACGATTGTCTTGATATCGGTCAAGCCTTGGGATCCCCTGTGTCCCTTGACTATCGCGAGCGTGCTCCATTCAAGTTCAACGGCACAATCGATCAGGTCCATATTCGCTATCTCTGAAACCTGAGCCAACAGTGATCTCCAGGGTCTCCGCTTCAGTGAAGAGGCCCTCTTGATCAAGGCTCCTGCTGGTTTATTCCTCCGTTCAGGACATCACCTGCCATTTTTTTGTTAATGGTTTGCGGCTTTGGCCTTAATGTTCATAGCCTGAATGTTTTGGCCTGAATCTTGTTCTCTTGGTTTGAGCTGCTTTGATTGCGGAGACCTATTGCCTTGATCTGGTTTCTCTTGCGCTGGTTTGAAGCCTTCAGCAGCTGATTCAGAGCCTGATGCGCCGGCAGAGACATGAAGCTCAGAGCACGGGCTGGATCGCTGCTCAGATCAGTGCTCAGATCGCTGGCTTTGCCGCTCAGGTCACCAGAACAGCCACCACCACAGCGCCCACGGCAACAATGATCGCTGCCACCACCACCCCGGCAGCCGTATTGCCCTTGCGGATCTCGGCGCGGTAATCGATCGGGGTGAGTCGATCAAAGAGCCAGGTGCCGCCGAGAATAAGCAGCACGCCAACAATGGTCCAGAACACCGTCAGCAGCAATTGCGCAAGAACTTGGGGCATGGTCTGAACTCTGCTGTCAGCGAACCAGCCTCTATTCTACTTGCACTTCTGGCGCATCAGCTCGATGCCGCAGACTGATCGGACGCCTGCCAGCGCTCAGCCAGCCGTGCCGTTGGCGAGCAAGAGATCCGAGTGTCTGCGCTGGCCGCTGCTGGCCGCCGTGCTGCCCCTGCTGCCCGGGGTGATCATCTTCTTCTCCTGTTTTGCTCCTCGCCAACGCCAGTTCATCTGGCTGGACGCGATCGACAGGCCGCAGCTGAGCCAGCCATTCCTGCTGCAACGGGGGGTGCTGGGCAGCCCCCTGATCGATCTCCAGGCCAAGCTGCCTGCAAACAGCTCCATGGGGCTCTCGGTGGAGCTGCTTGACCAGAACGGAGATCTGGTGCTGGAACTGGAGAAGGAGGGTTGGCGCGAGATCGGCACCTGGGTTGAGGACGGTGAGAGCGGTACCTATGACGAAAGTGATTCCTCCCTGAAACTTGATTTGCGGCCGATCAGCGATGGTCCCCATCGCCTGCGCTTGACCCTGGAGGAGTTTTCCGATGCCGCCGCCCAGCCGTTGCAACCACCGTTGCAGCTTCAGCTTCTTGTCAATAACCACAGCGTGGATCTCCCACTGTTGCTGATCACGGCAGGGTTGTCCCTCTTGCTGGTGTTGTTTTTCTGGCAATCGATCTATGGCGATTGCCGGCAGAGAAGCCAACGCAGGCTCGTTGATGATCGGGTCTCGTCACGGTTCAGCGCCTGTGGGCCGGGTTTGCTGCGCATCAAGGTGCTTGGCCGCTATGAGCTGCCGGATCGCCTTCTTGGGCGTAAGCCTGAATGGGTTTCCAGCGTTTCGCTTGTGCTGCGCATCACCAATGCCTGGGGAGAGCTGTTGCTGGAGGATCAGTTGCCGTTGCAGCTGAATAAAAAAAGCGATGAAGACGACACCTGGTGGACCGTGAACAGCGGGCCGATTCACCTCTTCCTCGGCAAGATCAGCAACCTGCGATTCTGGGCAGCCCTGCCGGATCCCCTCGCCAATGGCTGCGAGCTCGAATGGATCGAGCTGCTTGTTGAGGATGGCGCCACCACGCCATGGCCGGTGCGGCTTCGGGTGCTCTGCTGATGGAACGTGCTCTGATCCTGGCGCTGACAGTCACTGCTGTGCTGGTGGGAACCAGCGCCGCGGTGATTCGTCCGGGGGTCTATCGGCTCGGAGACGAGGGCACACCCAGGCCTGGTACTGGCGTTGCCTTCCGCGGTGGCTATCGCCAGGGACGTTGGCGATCGGATGGCTATCGACGGGACTGGGGGGGGTTCCAGGGCCGTGGTCCTGGCGGGGCGAAGTGAGCTCAACCTCAACCTCCAGCTCAACATCAATCGCAACGGCAACGTCCACAGCAGCCACGTCCACAGCAGGCACTTCCACGACAGCCAAAACCGCGATCACACCACTCCAGGTTCGGCTGTTGTTGCTCACGGCCGCCATCTCATCCGCTGTCGGTCTGGTGCTGGAGCTGTTGCTGGTTACCCAGGCCAGCTACCTGGTTGGCGATGCCACCCTGGCCACCGGCGTTGTGGTGGGCACCTTCCTTGCGGCCATGGGTCTCGGTGCCTGGCTGAGTCAGTTCCTGGCCACCGGCCCGGCGCCCCTGCGGCTGTTGTTGCAGGCTCTGCTCCTGGTGGAACTGCTGCTCAGCCCCATCTGTCTGCTGGGCCCTCTGGGTCTGTTCGCCATCTTTGCCGCTGATGGTCCGATCTGGCTTGCGGTTGTGGTGCTCACCCTGCTGGTGGGGGGGCTGGGGGGTATGGAGCTGCCGTTGGTCACCAGGCTGCTTGAAACCCAGGCTCAGCTGCGCACCGCCCTCGCCAGAGCACTGGCCCTCGACTATCTCGGCTCCCTGGTTGGCGCTCTGGCCTTCCCGCTTGTGCTGCTGCCCTGGCTGGGTCTGCTGCCCACTGCCGCCGTACTTGCCGTGGTGCCGGTGTTGTGCAGCGCCCTGCTCTGCTGGTGTTTTCCGCTACTGCGCCGCTGGCGCTGGCCGGTGAGCGCCGTCGTTCCCCTTGTCTGGCTGGCCGGGGTGCTGGTGGCTCCCCTCGGCGACCGGATCGAGGACTCGCTCTACGAAGACCCTGTGGTGGGAAGGCAACAGAGTCGCCATCAACGCATCGTGCTGACCCGGCGGCGGGATGACCTGCGCCTTTATCTCGATGGCAACCTGCAGTTCTCCAGCCTCGATGAATACCGCTATCACGAGGCCCTGGTGCATCCCGCCATGGCCCGCCATGGCCATCCCGAGCGGGTGCTGCTGCTCGGGGCCGGTGATGGCATGGCCGTGCGCGAGATTCTGCGTTGGCCCAGTGTTCGCAGGCTGGATCTGGTGGAACTCGATCCGGCCATGCTGCAGCTTGCACAGCGCCATCCGTTCCTGCGACGACTCAACCAGGACAGCCTGACTGATCCCCGGGTGCATCTACATCTCGGTGATGCCTTTTCCCTGGTTCGGGACATGGATGGTTCCTACGACGTTGTGATCGCCGATTTCCCCGATCCCTCCACCGCGGCGCTGGCACGTCTCTACAGCGTTGGTTTCTATGGGCGCCTGCTGCAGCGCCTCGCCCCCGATGGTCAGCTGGTGACCCAGGCCTCCACACCGTTTTTCACGCCGAAGGTGCTGGCTTCGATTCAGGCCAGCCTTGAGCAATTGCCCCTTCAGACCCATCCCTACAGCGTCACGGTGCCGAGTTTCGGGCCATGGGCTTTCGTGCTCGCCGATCGCCCCGGTAGGGAACGGAGCTTTGCTGCGCTGCCATTCAAGGGCCGCTGGATCGATCGTCGCCAACTGGCTGGCCTGTTCGATCTCCCCCGGGATTTTCAACCGCAACCTGACGAGAAGATTCTCCCGAATCGACTCGGCCGTCCTGTTCTTGCTGAGTATCAACGCAGCGGGCGCTGGCGAGACTTCTGACGATTCATCTGATTTGCGCACCTATGGTCTCCCAGGAGGTTCCTTTATTCAGACCAAGACCATTTGTCGATTAAAGTAGTTCCTTGCTCTCCAGAATAAGTCCAAACAACGACTCGTTTTCTCATTGCGTTTTCATATTCGAAGCTGCAAGCGAAGTTTTGATTACAATCGATAGCATTGGGGTACTGTCTGCAAACCTTGAAAAGATTGTGGTTTACTTCAACTGTTATCACGCCGCATCTCTCATTGACAGCACGCCAGCCGTAGTTCTTAAAGGCTGCGTCTGCCTTTGCAAAGTTCATATCAGTAGATAGTGTTTGCTTGGGAAGCTGTTGCGAGAAGACTGGCATGGCCTGAACGAAACTGGCCGCAAGCGTCAGACCAACAAGAATCTTGGTATGCATCAGAATTGAATGAAAAGATCTGCTGGTTCGATCAAAGCTTAAGCTGCCTAGGCTTGACCCTTGTCCTATTCAAGGGGAAAGATACAAGAACCTATGCCGAGGCTCGGCAGCTCCTTGCCAGTGGCGTTACTGAACTCATCCGCCCAGCACAGGGAATTGAAACACCTCTATTAGTCATGACATGCGAGAACGATAGCGGCAGCAGTCCTGAGATGTTTCTCTCCGAGATCCTGGATGTTCTCAAAACAGTCGAAGCAAAGTCTGCTTAGTTTGTTGCCTCGACAGCGGGGTCGCGGTACAGATCTTTGAAGTAGCAATACCAGTCACTCTGGAATACTTCCGAGGGATCATATCTTTTTTTCAGCATCAGAAACTCGCGAAACTGTGGATAGGCTGCCTCAACTTGTTCTTTCGAAATCCACTTATGGTAGGTAAGATAAAAGCATCCTCCAAGCTCAATAACCCGGTCCAGAAGATTTTTGAAGTCCTTTTTGACTTTCTCAATACCCTCTTCACTGTGCGCGACGTGCAGATTGCATACAATGCATACCCATGACTCCCTTGCCCAGGCGAGAAAACTGTCCTGATCTTTTTCAATAAATCTAATCGTGCCATAAGTCACATCAGCGTTATTGGCAATGAAATCTGCCCTGACGGTTGCGAGAAAGGTGTTTAGGTCTTCCTTGCGAACATAGACTTCGCTAATCATTTCCGTGCCGTCGTGCTCTTTTACGGCATCCATATAACCTTCGAACACACTGGACAATTGGTGGGAATCTGACCAGTAGATCTGGCCATTCGTGCCCATGTAGTACTTGGAATACACCTCAAAGGCGGATTTTTTATTCGCCCGGGCGAGCTCATAGAGATCTTTCCATGAATCCTTCGACAGTGTTTTCTGGTCGGTCGGTATCGGCTCATCATCGCCGACTGGCTGATAGCAGGAAAACACACCTTGATGCTCCTCGGTCGGTCCATCGAGATCGATTGCGTACTGGCAGTCCCCATACAGATATCCTGCCTCCTTCCGCTCGGTCACTAGATCGATGAGATCGATAACATTGATAACTTCAACGTGCCGCTTCACCTTTTTACGTGGCACCAACCTCAGCCTGACATCGAGGATGATCCCAAAGAGTCCGTATCCTCCAACAACAAGCGAAAACAATTCCGGGTTCTCTTCTCGGCTGCATTCCCATATCTTTGAAGCTGCATCCAGCAGACTGAACGACTCGACATCGTCAACAAATGGCGGAAAACTAAGCCCACGTCCATGTATGTTTGCGGACAGACAGCCCGCTATGGTGACTTTATCGACGCCAGTGGGTTTCTGTCTGATTGCCCAGGATTTTGCGCCCCGACATTGCTCCTCAATTACTGCAATCAATTCAGGCCATTCAATCCCAGACTGAACGTCAGCAATACCTTTTTCAAGGTCAATGTAATTAACTTTGTTAAACCCTGACATGTCGAAATGAATGGTCCCGGCCCCAAACTGCTGCCCACCCATCGCATGCCGTCCACCTGCGACACTGACCGAATCCCCACCCTGTAAGGCCTTCTGCAGGCAATCCTGTATCTCTTTGACTGACTCAGGGCGGACAATCTTATTCACCCATGTACTATTCAGTCTCGACTGAGCGTCGTTGACTTCTATACCCATGTTTTCGTTCATGCTTTGTTCTCTGCGTTCCATCAATAGCGACTAGTGGCGCTTCGCTATCGCAATATACTCCCCGGATGGAGCTGGCAAGCCATGCTTCACTTCACCCTGAGCACGCCAGTTCCGAGTATCCAATATCTCAACTCGCTATAAGCCAAAAGTGGACAGAAATCAGCCTAAATCGGCTTTGGGGCATTCCCACCTGAATGGCTCCCCAGCCCACTGCAACCACACTCTCGCCGCCAGCGTCGTTCCCGCAAAAGGCGAAGAGCCGTCATGGCCTTTATCCATCAAGGTAAATATGAGCGTTGTATCTGGAAATACCGTTGCCACTTGTTTCAAGAGCTTTCTTACCTACTCCTCTGGCAGATACATCAATACAGCCTCGCAGGCAAATACTGCCGCCTCAATCGAGGGCATATCTGAGGGCTGCAATACTTCATTCAAACTTTCTTCTCATGCATCGAACTCAACCAAATGAGGTGCAGCAGTATCAGAAGAATACAGTTTCAATACAGATTTTTCGTCTGCTGGGTCCACGGATGATCCAACTCGACGGTTTTTCCTGATTCCCAGATGCAGATCGCTCCAACGCCAGACTATCAAGCCCGCCTCCAATAACCATCAGAGCATTGTTTGGGCCATCCAGATATTTCCTGTCCTGAATTGCGATTAAACGCTTTCGGATACTCTGATGCAGTGCCAGGCCGGGGAGGTCACATCTTTTAACCAAATTGTTCAACCTCAGTGGTGCTTTCAGTCTCCTTCCCATTCATGCCTGACAAACTTAACTCACGTGATAAGTCATCTTTCATAGGGTATAAACCATTTGATCGCAATCGTTTCGAGTGATTTTGCCATGATCGTTTTGATACTGGTGCTGCTGGTGCTCGTTGCCCTGGCGCTGCTTGAGATTCAGCGTCAGCGCCGTTTGCGTGCTCAGCAGCAGCGTTCGCAGCAACTGCGGGATCGCACCCTCTTTGATCTGCAGATGGGTGACATTGTTCAGGCTGAAGCCGCTGACTGGGTGGTGGAGGAGCGCCTGCTCTACGACCAGAACGGTTTTCAGTGGTTTGAGTACCTGTTGCGCAATGAAGGCAGCAACCGCTGGCTTGTTGTCTGTGAAGACGACTGGTTGGAGGTGAGCTGGTTGGAGACCCTTGATCTGGAAGCGCCGCCAACGGTCCCCTTGCCGAAGAGTCTGGAGATTGATGGGGACACCTATATGCTCAAGGAAGAGGGAAAGGCCACTGTCACCGCCAGTTATCGCAAGATGAACAAACGGCCTGGTGAGTGTCAGTTCGCCGATTATTCCGGTCCTGATCAGAAGGTGCTTGGAGTGGAGATCTTCGCTCCCAATCAAGAGGGCAGGGAAGTGGAGGTGACCATCGGTCGCCTGATCGATCCCCGCAGCCTCAACCTGCTGCCTGGCGATGGCCGGTCTGTCTATCGTCCCGGCTAGCGCTGCTGCACCCAGTCAGCACTGATCTGCTGTGGCTTGCTCAGCGGGCTGGGCGTGATCTGGTCGCAGATGGCTTGGCTTTAGCTGCCGGTTTTGCCTTGGCTGCTGGCTTGGCTTTAGTCGCAGGTTTTGCCTTGGCTGCTGGTTTGGCCTTGGCTGCCATTTTGGCCTTGGCTGCTGGTTTGGCTTTAGCAGCCGGCTTGGAGCGGTGTGATTTCACGATCAACCACTCCTCCTCGCTGAGGCCAGAGGGTTTGCTGCCGTGGTTGTAAGACATCTTTGCGGCCTTCTCAATGTCTTTGATCAGGTTCTTCCAGGATGTCGCAAAGCGCTTGTCTCCCTGTGACTTCGCAGCGCTTTCAACCAGGGACTCAACAACGCCTGCCGGGGTGACTTTCTTGCGACGACGATTGAAAATCTCTCTCTGCAGTTGAGCGATCAGGGCATCGGCCTTGTCGCTGAGCTTGATGCTGTGACTCGACATCGGTTAAGTGATATCTATCTCACCTGTAGCACTTAAGTCGCGTAATGACCAGAGGTCAGGGGTGATGGCCTTCAACAGATCAGTGCACCTGCGTCTGTCGCGTTGTTGCGCCTGGCAATGGCTCTGCCACTGCCAGGCAACCTTTCTGTGGGGGCCGCAGGGCGGCAGCCCCAGCCAGCCCTGTTGACAAGCCGCCAAAGCCCGGCTAGTACATGTGTACCCGCGACAGGTTCATGGCATCCGCAGCCTCCCCTTACGCCACCTTTCGGGCGGAGGCGTGGATGACAGCGCCTTCGCCATCGCCACAACAACGATGCGACAACACGGCTGGATCCAGGATCCGCAAACGACTGACACCAAGCGCTTCCACCGCGACGAGAAAAGCTGGCCACGTGACCCAAGAGTGTTTGTGGACTCAGGGAGACCTCTTCCTGGCGAGCCTCCATTGCTGAAGACCCGTGTGCACCTCCGCAAGGAAACGGCGGAACAGCTCTGGCGAGAACTGCAGCGGGTGGGCTGGAAGGTGGTTACCCCGCAATGGGGAGCTGATGCCGATGTCTAGCTCTACTCCCGCGAAGCGGTTCTGTGAGCAGGAGGGTTGGCAATACATGCCGGAGAGCGCCCTCAGTCGCTCACGCTCCAGCAGTGTCTGCATGACTTGCCAGCACTTCGACTACGCCTGTGATCGCTATTGCCACACCCTGCTTACTTGTGGGCTTCACCGTCAGCTCATCCCCCATGGAGAACATCTCACCAAGAGGTGTCGCCATTGGCTCAGGCGGCGGGAGCTGGAGATCGGTTGGTGTCCTGAGGTCGCCTGAGTTGACTGTGCTCAGCTGATCTCAGCCCAACAATGCCCTGCGCACCAGCGCGGCGCTCCATCCCTCCACTTCAATTGATTTGCTGCGGCACGTCTGGCCTCGAACCAGGGTCACCAGGCTTCGGCTGATTCCCAGTTTCTTGGCAATGAAGGCGATCAGAGCTGCGTTGGCTTGACCATCCACAGGCGGTGCCTTGAGCTTGATGGCAATGGCACCATCACGTTCGCCAAGAACCTGATCGCGACTGGATCGGGGCGTGACCTTTATCTGGACGGCATCGTTGCTTGTCATGTCGTTGATATCGAGACGCTCTCAGGATCATTGCCGTTGGCATCTTCTATGAGGTTGCCTTTCTGATCACCAGCATCAGCGTTTGGCCTGACCTCTTTCAGCAGCTAATCCGCAGCAAGCGTTTGGCGTTGCTGAAGGCAATCGCTTGTTGCTCTTCGCTGCTCAGTGCAGCCGTTTCGAGCCAGCGGCCCGCTGTGACGATGTCTTCATAGGGATAGTCGGTGGCGAACATCACGCGTTCATGCCCCATGGCGTTGATCGCGCACCTCAGGGGTGCGTCGTCACAGACCCCTGAGGTGGTGATATAGAAGTGACGCTTGATGATTGCCGATGGTGGATGCTGCAGCTTGTCGGCATACCGCGTTGAGCCGAATCGGCTGTCGAGGCGCCAGAGCAGATAGGGAAGGGTTTCTCCCATGTGGCCGAGGATCACGCTGGCGAGTGGGTGTCTTTCAAACAGGCCCGAAACCACAAGCCGAAGGGCATGGCTGGCTGTATCCACCGTCCAACCCCAGGTCGCGCCATCCAGCTCTGGCAGCCGCGAGCGCGGTGCCTCGATGGGGAGTCCTGGGTGCAGGTAAAGGGGGATGGCGAGCTCCTCCAGCAAGCTCCAGAACGGTTGATAGATCGGGTCTTCAAGGAAACGACCCTGGGTGCAGCCATTCACCAGAACACCGACAAAGCCAAGCTCGAGCACGCAACGTCTGAGCTCATCGCAGGCCTGTGGGATGTCCTGCAAAGGCACAGCTGCAAAGCCACGAAAGCGTTGTGGGAAAAGGCTGATCGCTTGCTGCAGGTGATTGTTGGCCTGCCGTGCCAGATCCACGGCCTCATGGCTGCTTGTCAGGCCCTGCACTCCGGGTGCTGTTTGAGAAAGCACCGCAATCTCAATGCCCGCCTGATCCATGGCCTCCAGTCGCTTCGCTGCAAGATCCGGTAAGACACCTTCGATCTCAGCGAGCAGGTCTGGGTTAAAGAAGCTCAGCTCACTTGCCTTGGGCAGCAGTCCTGGCGCCGCGAAATGTTCCTCGAGGGCGATCGTTCCGATGCAGTTGGCGATTTCAGCTGTTGGCAAGACAAACCCTCTGGCTTCCCGCAAGCATGGCCAGATTCAAGCAGGAGGCAACTCGAAAGCACATCTGCACAGCCTGCCCCGCCAACATTGAGTCTTCTTCTCTGGAGATCACCAGCAAGCCATGCAAGTGCTGATTCAATGGGCCCAACTCCATCTGCCATCAGCTGCTTCTATTGTTTTCACTTTTTAATCTCTGAACAGCCAAATGGCTCTCTTGAGACTTGTCTGGATGAATAGTCAACAAGAGTAGTCAACAAGAGTAATCAACAATTTTTCGTTGAGAGGGTAATTAATCTGACCTGATTCTCAACCAGAACAAGCCGCTATCTGAAGCT
>MPMC02153984.1_pt1 | contig 14035 bp, 14 predicted proteins | sample 1617281 | NCBI WGS metagenome assembly MPMC02 (sample SAMN05944809, study PRJNA350692) | marine metagenome | biome: marine; feature: ODZ; material: water; isolation source: 100 m water sample filtered on 30 um supor filter | place: Pacific Ocean | collected 2012-04-09 | depth 100m m | reverse complement strand
TCCTCCTCCTCCTCCTCCGCACCTCCTCCTCCACACCTCCTCCTCCACACCATTCTTGTCCATCAGGATCCACCTGATCTACTGACTCGTATCCGGCCTTTCTTTGCTTGGGCTGTTCTCTCAACCATAGGACTACTGGTTGGTGTGCTCTTTGTTGTTGGCAATCTGATCTGGTTAGCTGAACGGCGCAAAAATTCGGATCAGTTCCCTCGAAATTATTTTCATGGAGTTGGCAATGGGATGTGGTTGGCCCTTGTCACGCTAACCACCGTTGGTTTTGGTGATCTGGCGCCGATGTCTCGCCTGGGCAGGGGCATCACGAGTGTCTGGATGGTTTTTTCTCTGGTGGCTGTGTCCTCGATTACGGCTGGCCTGGCATCGACCTTCACTATCAGCTTGACTCATAGCAGTAAAGCGATGATCAGTCCGGCTCAGATTCGAGGCAAACGTGTTGCTGTGATCACCGGCAGCTCTAGTGTTGCTACCGCCAAGGCTTATGGAGGCAGACCCATTTCTGTTAAAACCCTTGATAAGGCGGTGGATTTATTAATAGACAATAAGGTTGATGGTGTGATCTTCGATCGGCCGACACTCCGCTACTACCTCAAGTTAAATCCTGACCAACCACTTAAGTTGGCGCCGTTCAATCTCTCCAGGGAGACTTTCGGTTTTGTTCTTAAGGCTGACAGCCCATTTAGGCGTGGGATTGATGTTGAGCTCCTGCGCCTCTACAGTACGGGACAGATTGATGAGATCGCCAATCGAATTCTTGATTAATCATGATCTGGATCTGATTTAGTCCAGTGAAAAGCCTATCCTCTCGAGAGCTGATCGATAGTTGTTCTTGAGCCTTAGAGCTTGTTCGGCATTGTTTTGATCACCCCATCGGCGAAATATGTGCTCACGTACTTCCTCCCATCTGTAACCATAGCTATATGTTTCAACAGAGGGGTTTGGTTTTTTCATTTGATTTGATTGATGTCAGGGCCTTGATCGTTTTATGCAATCAGATTTTCTTCCTGACTGCAATAGGAGTATTGACTGCCTTGTCGTGCTTGTCTGATCAGAGGCTAGGACCTAATCAGCAAGAGCCCTGATTTTTTAGAAGCTCGATTCAACTCGTCGTAGCCTTTAGCATTTAAACAAAACAGTCGAGGGTTGTCACCCCTTGCCAGAAGATGAATTAGATCAAAAACAGGGAAGATTTACCCCCTCTAGCTGTGTCTCCTAGTGCTAAGGCTTGGTTGAGTCTGCAATAGGTTCTTGCCTGGGACTGATCATCAGTCTGCGCACTAACCAGGAGAGCTCTCTTGTTCCCCTGTTTTGTATATCAGCACGCAACTGGCAATTCAATCGCACTCTCATAAAGCTGATTGATCAGCCTTGGGGCAGTCCTGGATCAGTCCGTGAAGCTGCATTCCAAAACCGCCAGGGCTTCATCCGGCAGCCCCAGGAACTGATCCAGCCATATGGCACCTGTCGGTTGCACCATTGCAACGCCGACAAGACACGCACCGCCGTCAGCCCTCAGCGGCACACCCTCCACCCTGTGGCGCTGACTCTGCAGAAAGCCGGTGCTCAGTGTCGTCTTCACTTTCAGATCCGGTGCCTGAAGCCATCGACCAACTGAGAAACGGAACAGGGCATCAAGGTGCAACACCACTTCAGCTGTTCTGTGGTTTAAATGTCCCTGCAGGGATTGGGGGATGATCTTGATCTGCAGCCCAGGTGGCAGTGGTAATCCAAGAATTCGCGTGGTTTGCCAACTGAGAGGTGGAATCGACAGGGTCTTCGTTTCAAACCAGAGCTTCTGGTTGCCTTCGGGATCTGCTGCCATCAACTTGCCTACGCCGCCTCCACCACTGGCGTTGTAACTGAATTGTGGATAGGCGCTGATCACAAGCCGACATCCCCGCATGGATCTGAAGTGCATGTCTGAATTCAACTGAGTGGATCGTGACGCCGCAAACCATCTTCAATCAGAAATGTCGCCAGGCTGCTGCAGCTACGGCGTTCTGCCAGGGCCTGTTGCTTGAGTCGATTCATCACCCCGCCGGGCAAGGTCACGTTGAGGCGTTCTGAAGCCGCCTCATCGGCTACATCCCCTGCAGATGGCTGTGGTTGCTCAGGTTGCAGGCGATCCTGCAATTCAAGCATCAGTGTTTGGAGTAATGACACGTTAAAGTAACGTATGCGTACCGTTAACGTATCATGGCCGTGTGATCGTAGTTTTTTTGTTGTTCTTGCTGCAAACCGCGTAATCTTGCCATCGCTTAAGAGGTGTTTGATGCGTTCACTGGCGATGAAGCTGGGCCCAGGCAGTGACCTTCGTGGCAGTCTTGAGCAATTAGCCCGCGACGAGAGCGCCAGCGGATACGTACTGGGGGTTGTTGGCAATCTCTCGAGAGCCGCATTTCAGTGCCCTGGTCAACCGCAACCCACCGTTCTTGAGGGAGATCTTGAAATCATCACCCTGAATGGCACCATCTCGCCTGGGCATGTTCATCTCCATCTCAGCCTTTCCGATGGCGCCTGCCAAGTGTGGGGAGGCCATCTTGAGCAAGGCTCACTGGTGCTGAAAGCCGCGGATGTTCTGGTGGGGTTGCTGGATCAACAGCTCCCTTCCTTGCCAACCGGCAGCAATCAGCTGCCAGTACCGATGCAGGCAAGGCTGGAAATCGCAGTTTTATCCGGCTGCCCATGGTCGACAAAGGCTCTGAAGATGCTTAGCAGTCTGGAGATCCCTCATAGGGTTACGACCATTGAGGATGATGATGCTTTCCGCGCCGTTCAGAAACGAAGCGGCAGCAGTACGTTCCCCCAGGTATTTGTTGATGGAACGTCGATTGGTGGCTACGACGCCCTGGTTGAACTCCATGCTGCCGGCAGCATGGATCAATTGAGATGATGGGCTGAGATGGCGATGAATCACCCGCAAGCCAATCCTGCTTCTCTCTGGGAGCAAAAACCCTGGTGGTGTCAACCCTGGTCGATCCTGCTGACAGGGGTTGTTGCCGTTGCCATCACCCAGTTGTGGCCCCACCGCCTCTGGTTCACAGTTCTCAGTGCATTGGCTGTCATTGCCTGGTGGGGTTTGTTTCTGGTTCTTGCACCGGCGGCCTATCGACAGGAGCTTGAGGCTGCAGCGCAGGATTCAGGACAGGCGACCGGTCAGGATTGAGGACAGGTTTTGATGTTCTTGATCAATCGAATGCAGCCAGGCCTCGAATTTAAAGGTAGCTGCTTAACTATCCTTTGGAATTAACCTGATTAATATTAATGAATTAAACTGATTTTGAGTGGCTCAGCAATAAAAACCTATTGTTTCTGTTTTGATAAGTGCTTGCCTCTTGGTGTGAGCCGTCGCTCATCAGAAGAGTTGAATCTAAAAATGAATGGCTTCTCTAGTTAACTGAGCTAAAGTTGCTGGCTATCTCTGAAGCAGATCCAGCACATCCTGGTTGAAAGATTCCATGACAGGACGCAAGGTGTTATTCAGGTTTGTCGCCAACCTACGTGCATTTCGTTCAGACAGGCAGTTGAGAACTTCCCTGCCGGAGTTTGTGGCTTCATGATGGGGCATGGCCTTGAATTTCCCCACGCTCATCTCTCTCCAACACAGTGACTGTTTTCTAGACGGGTTATGGGGGGGGCGCCACCATCTGAACAGCTGATCGGGCCTCTCTCGTGGTGCCTTTATCGGAAGGACACTAGATTTCATTGTGATACCAGGCTTTCTCATGGTCAGAGCTGTGAATTGAGCCTGATCGTGATGATGTGACATGATGTTTCGGGCCTGGCTTTTAAGTTTGTTTCGCTCGTCCTCGTGAGCTGCTGTCTGCACGTTAAAAGTCAGCAGAGTGATCGTTTGTTGTTAAAGCCAAAAAGATTTTATGTGTACAGCTGTATGGGTTGACATTCAACCTTTCCATTGCGTTAGAAGGCAATAATCTTGAATTTACCGTTTTGATTTGCTGGAGCTTAGGGATGAATTAATACATCTAAGGCTGAGCCTGCTATGGGGCTTGATGATTGTTTTAATCAAGACTCTGTGGCCGATTGCGATGTTGCATTTTTGCCTCAGTCAGTTCTGTTTCCAGTTGTTGAATCAGGCGTGTGACCAGTGACTGGAATTCCGGTTGGCAGCCGCGGAAGGCGGCTTTATGGCGTATCGGTTCATTGCGCATGCGCAGGTCTGTGAGCATCAGTTGCAGGGCATCGATCCTGGCGTTGTTGCTCATGTCCTGTGCGGTAACAAAGTAGAGCCTATGACGGCTGGGTTAGGGCGGTCTCTAGCGCCTGATCCATGGAGATCAGTGGCAGTTCTGGGTCACTGGTGACCTCAATGATGCGACCGATCGAAGCCGGTGTGCTGAGGGCTTCCAGACAGCAGCGTGCCACCAGCCGACGGGGGATTGAGGCGTTTTCCTGCTGGTCTGCAGGGGAGTAGCGAATGCCTTCACCACTGAGATCCTCTTCTCGTTCCGAAAGGCCTCCCGGCCGAATCACTGTCCAGTCGAGGCCACTCTGCTCGAGAGCCTGCTCGCCAATTCTCTTCCAGACAAGGATCAGACCGAAGAGGTTGAGGGGATGACGCCATCGCCCGGCACAGAGAGAGCTGACGAGCACAACCCGCTTCAGCCCAACCCGCTTGCAACTGGCAACCTGACGTTTCACCCCCCAGGCATCCACCCTTGCAGGCCCCGTCAGATCGATGGAGGGCCTTGCACCTGTAGCGATGACCAGGGCATCGCAGCCTTCCAGCGCCCGATCGAGGTCATGATCATCCCAGAGGGACAGGCGTTGCTGATCGCAATCACGCAGAGTCTCAGGCAGCTGAGAATTTCTGCGCAGGAGTAAGCGCATGCTGTAGCCCTTGGCAAGACCTTCCTCTGCGATGCGGAAACCGGTTTTTCCGGAAGCGCCACTAACAGCCAACCTCATGGGTTTTTGGGAAGTAAATTCACTGGCCATGGTCTAGCGAATTTGCTCATGCTGCTGCTCTGATTCCTTGAGCTCAGCGATGATCCCCTGACCAGTCAGTCTCTGCCCACTGCTCAGCCATTGGCATCAAACTGCAAAGCATCATTGTCATTGATAAACAAATTCAGGGAATCGCTACTGAGATGATTGCTGATGATCTGGCTTGATTGTATTGATTGTCGAGCTTTTTGATGAAAATATAATAGCATTGAACTTGTAGCTATTGCATTGAGGTCAATCAACCGTGGCAGCTTTTCAGCTGTAATTGAATTGGCAGTAACGATATGCGGAATCGATGGTTACAATTTAATTTTAACGAACTTAGCCTTGAGAATCAGGCTTCGATTGCTCTTGCCACTGCTGTTGATCGGACTGGCCTGGCTTCAGGAATTGGTGGATCAGCTTGGTTTCGCGGGTGGCTGGAATCTACCCATGGGGCCTGGAACTCCATGGTGGACACTTCTAACAGCACCATTCAGCCATTCAGGTTTTGTTCACCTGCTTTCTAATACGCTTGTGTTTTTACCCTTGAGCTGGCTTGTCCTCAGCAAAGGTCTGCGCCCATACCTTGCCGTTTGGATTGGTGTGTTGTTCATGGAAATTCCTGTTTGGCTCTTCTGGCCATCCACCAGTCATGGGCTCTCGGGTGTTGTTTATGGGCTGCTTGGTTATTTATTGTTGATTGGATTTCTGGAGCGAAGATTGTTGGCCATAGCGCTGACTGTTATTTGCTTTGTGTTGTATGGCAGTGCTCTTGTTGCTTTGCTGCCGTGGCAGTCTGCTCCTGGAGTGAGCTGGATCGGTCATGCCAGTGGTTTCGTTGGTGGCCTGTTGGCAGCTCTTGGGATTTACCAGGAGCCAACTCTTGAGCAATAGGTGGTTGTTGAATGAGTTGTTCTGATTGCAGACATGGAGTGAGCTTTTGATTTTAGTTCTGGACAGAGGTCTAACTAAATGCTCCTTCAGAAGATCAGCTGTTGTTCTGAAAATGAGTCGACATTCAAAAGCTTGATTGCAAAATCCGCTTTGCTGTCATTGTCGGTATTGACCTCCAACAGTCCATCTGAAAATCTCATTTCACCAGGGGAATTGGTGAACGCTGATTCGTTGATGAATTTGAAGCTGGCGTGCTTTCTCCCTGATTTTTTCATACGGATCCTGCTTAAATCGATGCGATCACCTGACTCAGAACTGAAATCAATGATTACATCACATGTTTTGCTGCCTGGTGACGAATCTTTGATTGATTTGTAGATAAAAAAGTCAGCCCCCTGTCCCCCCATAAGAAAATCCTTGCCCTTACCTCCAATCAGTTTGTCATTATCATTGTAGCCAAAAATTTGGTCGTCCCCTTGCCTGCCAATGATTGTATTGGAGTTGTTGTCTCCTGCTAGCAGGTCGTTAGAACGACTACCCTTTAGTGGTTTGCTTTTGCGTTTTGATTTAGGTATTTCCACGAAGAAGTGCTCAGTAATCTTTGAGTCATCGATAAGTGATGATGCTTGTACTCTGACTTGCACTCTGCCTGATTTCGCTGCTGCTGGTTTCATGTTGATCGTGTGATTATTTAAAACCTCTACTGAGAGCTTCTTGGGCTTGCTGCTTTTTACGTGGTAAGTAAATAGGTCCTTGTTGTCTGATATCTCGGCAATCGTTGTGAATTTAAGGAAGTCATCGGGCTGGAGGTTGATGTAATTCATGTCATCAATTTCTGTGATTGTGACATTTTTGAGAGGAAGGGATTTGAACAGGCCATTGCCGCCAAAGATGTCTTTGTACCATTGATCTGCTTCTGGGAATATCGGAACACCTGCCGCTAGGTCCACCACTTCCATGCCATTTCCAAGGACCTTGCCAAACGCAGTGAAGCCACCATTTTGTGAGTTAAGAAAATCATTGTCAACCAGATTGATGAACCATTGGTTGGTGGCACTGTCGGGATCACCGCCAAGTTTTGCCATCGACAGTGTTCCACGGATATTTTCATTGCCGGGTTCATTCTTGATTGGCCCCTTTGAGTCAATCTCTAATGGGATGCCTCCCGCAATCATTTGCAGTGATGGTGCTGTAAAGCCCCCTGCTTGAATCATAAAGCCGTCAATGGATCTGTGGACAAATGTGTTCTGGTAGGAATTGTCATTGACGTATTTCAGAAAGTTGTTTGCTGTTTTAGGTGTTAGGATGGCTGCTGATCCTTTGCTGTTGAAAAGCTCTACATAGAATTGATTTTTATCACTGATTAGGTTCGTATCAAATCTCACCACAGTTCCAGCTATGCCTGTGGATTCATCTTGAATTTCCAGGGAGGCCTCTGATTGATCGCTATAAAGATATACAGTTGGATAGAGGCTATTGTTTTTTGCCATGGTGATGCTTTGCTAAGCACTGAATCTGCAAGCACTATAACCAGGGTTATGCCTTCCATTACCAACAGTTTTTCCGCTTTTGCTTAAGTGATGCTGTCGAGAAGCCAAACGGCAAGAATTCCCAGGAAAAAAGCCAGATTCACCAGACCTGAATCGTCTTCCCCTTCTGCATGGGCTTCCTTCATCACTTCTTCCACCACGAGGTAGATCAGTGCTGCGGTTCCGAAGGCCAGCATGGCCGTGAGAAATGGGCCTTGAAGAATGCTTTTCAGAATCTCGCTGCCGCCAAGGCCGATCACATAGCTGAGGCTCAGGATCACTGCAGCCGCCGTGCTCCTCTGGCGGCTGGCACCGCGTCCCAGCAAGGCTCCTAGCCCTAGTGCCGACAGTCCCATCTCCAGGGCAATGGCAATTGGGATGATCCAGCCATTGCTGCCGATGCCACTGCCGATTCCCACCACCAGGCCATCGATCAGGCTATCGATTGCGAATGGCAGCACCATCACAAGCATCGGCCGTGCTGTTGATCCCTTCTGCAAATCTTTATCAGGATCCTGGAGCAGATGATTGATCACAATCATCAGGCTGAAGCCAAGGCAGAAGCCGATGCTGAGGGCGATTGGTTGACCCTGCTCACTGGCTGCCGGCATCAGATCAGCCGCGGCTGTTCCCAGCACAACCCCACCTACCAGATGGGCAACCACTCCTCGCAGGCGGTGGGTTGGTCGCCATCTGCTGCCGAAAATGCCACCGATCAAAATGGCGACTGCTGGCAGAAGCTTGAAACTCATCACCATGGTCAGGTCTCTGTGAATGATGAGTTCAAGACCAGCTCATACTTGCAGAGAATCTGTCCCTGGACAGGCCATTGGTTATCGCCTTCGAACTTGGCACCACTAGTGGATATGCATCAGCATTCAAAGCTATTTTTAGGCTTGCGTCGTTTGATCTGCATGCAGGGTCCGCTGCCATTACTCCAAAGGCTTGCCCTTGTTCCCTCAATGCAGGAGGGGCAGGTACGCCTTGTGGTGGTGTTGAGTCAGTTAGGTGATTTTGATTCCCTCGAATATGCCACGGCCCTGGCCAGGGTGATCCCCAGATTGAAGGAATCTGGCATACAGCTTTTGGCGATCGCTATTGGTGATGCTTCAGGGGCAGACCGCTTCTGTGATTTTACAGGCTTTCCCCGTCAAAGCCTTCAGGTTGACACTGAACCCTACCTACATCGAGAACTTGGTCTCTATCAAGGCCTTCAGATTTCAGCAGGCCCCTGGCCGGCTTTGTTGTTGATGTGTGCCGGTGTTGGCTCCTCCGGCACCCTTGCTGAGGTGCTGCGGGGCTACACGGGAGATCACACAGCACCTGCCTTGATCGAGGATGAAGAGCTGGTTGACTTCACGCCATTTCCATCAATCAGCGGTTCGTTTTTCTCGAGGCTTGGTCATGGATATCTACGCCCATTTGAACTGGCCACTATTCGCCTCCGTAATATGGTTGAAGTGCTTACTAATTGGCGCACTTACGTTCCCTGTGATGATTTCCTCTGCCAGAGGGGTGGTACCTTCCTTCTTGACAAGGATGGTTGCCTGCTTTACGAACATCGTGATCGTGGCATTCTGGGATTTTCCGAGACGATGGGGCAACCGCTTGCTTTCCTTGATCCCTATCTATGAGGCTTAAGCCCCTCAGGCCTTTGAAAGAAACCTCTGCGACAATCGTTTTGCAGTTTACTTGCACTGCCAACGTTCTGAACAATTACATCACCCACCCTGTTTATGCCCAGTTCACGATGCCGCCAATGTGGATCCAGCTCCTTCCGTGCTGATCGCTCCCTCGCGGGACGGTTGATTTGCAATAGTTGTGGAGCTCCGTTGGGATCTGCTCCAGGTCAAGTCCGTCGTTCAGGATCCTCCACTGGTTTGTTTGGTTTTAAACCAACTCGAGTGCGGGGTTGGCGATTCTGGTTGGGATTGGCGATGATTGTTGTTTTGATTGTCTTGATCTTTAGATGATCAATCCAAACTTTTAAGCTTTTTCTGCAGTGCATTAAGCCTAGCCAGATTCACGCCGAGATCCGATTGTCCAAGCCTGGATGTTGAACGAGCTTCAATTAGCTTGTTGTTTTTGTCGGCGAGCAGCTCCAGATCATCGACGAAACCGAAAAAGGGGCTGCTGACTGTTGCATGCAGATAGGTCTCAGTGAGCTCCACAACCTCTGTATCTGATGATGAATTCAGAATCTCAGCCAGCAGATGCATGTCTGAATCAGCATCATCAACCCGCCAGTTTTGCTTTGCGCAATGGGCCGTTGATTCACAGCTGGAGAGATGGCCATTTCCTATGCCAAGATTTGGAGGTATGGGACCCACAAAATGGAACAGACCAGCTGGGGCGATTAGAATTGTGAAGCAGAGCAGGCCTGAAATCAATAAACTCACAGATCACTCCCTGCATTGACATTGGCTTGATTATCCCTTGATGATGGTCATTCTGCTGCCGGCAAAACCTGCCTGTATCCATTTGAATTGACCACTTCAAGTGGTGTCTCAAAAAGTTCAGTCAATGGTTGAGATTTTAATTGTTGATCAGGGCCAGAATCTCCAACCACAACACCATCCTTCAAGAAGACGACGCGCTCCATTTCAGGAATGATCGTGTCGACACGATGGGTCACCTGCAGCAGGGTTGTGCCCTGCTGGGCGAGCTGACGAAGGGATTTCTGTAATTGGTGGGCGGCCTTCAGGTCAAGGGCCCTTGCTGGCTCATCCAATACCAACACCTCAGGCCGATGCACCAGTGCCCTTGCGATCAGTACACGGCGACGTTGGCCATCGGATAGCTCAGCGAAGACGTGTTCGGCAAGTTCACTGAGATCCATGATCTGCATCAGCGTGTCAACATCCTGTTGTTGTTTGATTGATGGATTTTGATCACGACCAAGGCCAATCGCCCCGAAGAGCCCGGAGAGGACAAGATCCCGCGCTTGAATCCTGCCCGCTGTTCTGTTCTCCAGATCAGTGGAAAGGAAGCCCAGACGGGACCGTAGTTTCCAAAGATTGATGTTTTCGCTACCAAACAGGCGCAAGCAAGACCCAGGCTTGACGACGGGATAGAGATTACGGCTGATCAATTGCACCAAGGAGCTTTTCCCTGCCCCATTGGGGCCAAGCACCACTGTATTTTCCCCTAGCTTCATTGATAAGCTCAGATCTCTGAATACCTGTTTGGCTCCTAGCCAGGCTTCAACTGATTTGAGTTCCAGCCAGGTTTTCTTCGTATTCATTGACCTTGTTTTTGTTTGCTTGCTTGGCTAAGCCTGAAACGCTTATCGTAATGGAGGAGAGGAGGGCACGGTCTATGCTTATCAAAGTGCAGCATAGCGTTGTTTTTAAAATTTATTGGCATCTAATTCATGAGGCATGTCGGGATTCTCTGGAGCCTGCATCTGCACTTGGCTGTGGATAAATTGTAGATGGATTTGCCGTATAATCTGTATGCCAATTGATTTTGCCTGTTATCAACGTACACTCTTGATATCCATGAATTGTTGACTTGGCCTTTATGAGGCTGCTTGTAAAGAAATCAGATGTTAGCCGTTGGTGGATTTCGTTGCCTCTGCTGCATCAAGAGATAAGCAGTTGATAAAATGCCTTATTGATTGTCCTGCTTGTTGGATTGTTAGCTATGCCCTGGCAATTCTGGATTGATCGTGGCGGAACCTTTACCGATCTGGTTGGGGTCGGGCCCCAGGGGGAATGGGTTGTGCGCAAGGTGCTTTCCGATCAGCCAGATCTCCAGGAGGATCCTGCTGTTCATGCCATCAGGCAGGTCCTCGAGCTTGACAGGGATCAGATTCTCCCCGATGGGCTGATCCAGGAGGTTCGGCTGGGAACCACCGTGGCCACCAATGCTCTGCTTGAAGCCAAGGGAGCACCGGTGTTGCTGTTCACCAATGTGGGCCTTGCTGACGTCCATCGCATCGGTGATCAGCACCGACCGGATCTCTTTGCTTTGAAGATCACGTCTTCTCCTGACCTGGCCTCTGCCGTTGTCGAAGTACCGGGACGCATCAGTGCAGATGGCCTTGAAACCGAGCCACTGCACTTGGAGCCAACTCTTGAAGCCAGCCTGCAGGAGCACTTGGCACAAGGTATCAGCAGTTGTGCCATCTCCCTGATTCACGCCTATGCCAATCCAGATCATGAGTTGCGCCTGCGTGATTGGTTGAAGCGAATCGGCTTTGTCACAGTGGTTTGTTCCCATCAGGTCTGTCCTCTGCCGCGACTGGTTCCCCGCGGGCAGACGACCCTTGTTGAAGCCAGCGTTTCACCTGTTTTAAATGGCTATCTCGATGAGCTGAGATCAGCCCTCGGCACGAATCCCAGACTCCGGGTGATGGGATCCAGTGGAGCGTTGCTATCTCCACAATTGTTGCTTGCCAAAGACACGATTCTTTCCGGGCCAGCGGCTGGGATGGTCGGTGCCGTAGCCGCTGCTCACGCCTCTGGCTTCAACAGGATTCCAATCGTTGGCTTTGACATGGGTGGCACGTCCACGGATGTGTTTTATGCGGCTCCAGGTCAGAACCAGGATCAATGGGAGCGCCATCAGCAGACCGAGCTTGCTGGTCTGAGATTGATGGCAGCACGTCTTCCCATCCATACCGTTGCTGCAGGTGGTGGCTCTGTCATTGAATGCGATGGTCAACGCCTCAGGGTTGGTCCACGCTCAGCCGGTTCGGATCCAGGGCCGGCCTGTTATCGCCGTGGGGGTCCGTTGACCATCACCGATGCCAATCTCCTGCTTGGACGTCTGCAGACAACTGCTTTCCCAGCAGTGTTTGGACCATCAGCGGACCAGCCACTGGATTCAGTTGTGGTTGATGCTCTATTCACTCAGTTGGCCAAACGTCTGGAGAACAGCGTTGAGTTTGTTGCTGAGGGCGTTCTGACCATTGCTGTGGAACGCATGGCAGAGGCGATTCGCAAGGTGTCTCTGCACCGTGGTCATGACATCCGCGGAGGCGTGCTTGTGGCCTATGGCGGTGCCGGTGGGCAACATGCCTGCCGCCTTGCCGCTCAGCTTGGCCTGAGCCGTGTTCTCATGCATCCCCTGGCAGGTGTGCTTTCCGCCTATGGAATGGGTCAGGCACGTCAGCGCCAGCTGCGTAACAAAGTCGTTCGTTCTGTTCTTAACGACAGACTTTTCGATGAGCTGATCGTCATGGCAGAACAGGAACAGTTCGCTGCAGAACAATTGCTGATCTCCTGCGGCGATCTCTCTGGGATCAGTGCAGTTGGTGTTCAGCACCAGGTACGCCTTGAGCTGCGCTACGCCTCAAGTGAACAGGGATTGGTGCTGCCACTGTCTGCAAAAGCCAATGTCGATGAGCTTGTTGAGGCGTTCGCAGCCACATATCTCGCTCGCTTTGGATATCGACCTGAGGGGGATGAATCCCTGGTCGTTGAGCGCCTTGAAGTGGAGGTGATCGCGCCCGCTGCTCTTGATCAGGCTTGCGGATCCTTTGCTTCGGCGCCTCCTGCAGGAAGGGATCTCGCGGCCACCGAAGCAGGGCCTGAACAGGTCAGGGTTCATTGGCCTGATCTGGGTTGGCGAGATGTTCCCCTTCACCGTCGACAGCTGCTATCGATGGCGGAAACATTGATCGGCCCGGCCCTGATCGTCGAGCCCATTGGTTGCATCGTTCTGGAGCCCGGCTGGCAGGCCACTCTCAATGCTGATTCGACGCTTGTTCTCGAACTGATTCCTGCCCAGCTGGCGACCGCCCCCGCTCAGCAGGACGCTGTTCAGCAGGACCCTGCTGAACAGCGTCCTGATCCCGTCAGCCTCGAGCTTTTCAACCACCGTTTCATGGCCATTGCCGAGCAGATGGGAGAACGGCTCCGGCAGACCAGTCGTTCGGTGAATATCCGCGAACGCCTGGACTTTTCCTGTGCGTTGTTTGATTGTTCAGGGGCTTTGGTAGCGAATGCTCCTCATATCCCTGTGCATCTTGGCTCCATGGGGGAATCCATTGCTGATTTGCTCAGCCAGATCGACAATGGACAACGGGAACCCCTGCGTGCTGGCGAAACTGTTCTCAGCAATGACCCCTTCCATGGGGGCACCCATCTTCCCGATATCACAGCGATTACACCTGTTTTCTGTGCTGATGCCGATCGTCCGAGCTTTTTTGTGGCCTGCCGTGGCCACCATTCGGATGTTGGCGGATTGACCCCTGGATCGATGCCACCCTTCAGTACATCGATCATTGATGAGGGGCTTTTGCTTCGCAACCTTCCCTTTGTGATTGATGGGCGCATCGAGCATCGTGATCTTGAGCAGCGAATGTCTGAACAGACCACTCCTCCCAGAAATCCTCTCGAACTTCTTGCAGATCTTCAGGCACAGGTTGCTGCCAATCAGCTGGGTGCTGGTGAACTGAACAAACTCGTCAGTGATGAGGGGCAGGAGCGGGTGAGCCAATACATGGATTTTGTGCAGGCCAATGCTTCAGAGGCTGTGCGCAGGGTTATTGCAAACCTTCAGGACAGTTTTTATCAAGTGGAGCTGGATAATCAGGTCAAGCTTTGTGTTCAGCTCTCCGTCGATAGGCAAGCCCGCACTGCCCGGCTCGATTTTTCCGGTACCTCAGCGCAGGGTCGGCATAATTTTCATGCTCCTCT
>MPMC02197196.1_pt1 | contig 14071 bp, 10 predicted proteins | sample 1617281 | NCBI WGS metagenome assembly MPMC02 (sample SAMN05944809, study PRJNA350692) | marine metagenome | biome: marine; feature: ODZ; material: water; isolation source: 100 m water sample filtered on 30 um supor filter | place: Pacific Ocean | collected 2012-04-09 | depth 100m m | reverse complement strand
TTCTCCGTCTCGCTCCACGTGATTGGCGGGTCAGCTTCCGCTGCTACGCCGTTCCACGTCGGTCCCCGCCACTGCGGCCAGTACTTCAGGCCCTCGTCCTCGCTGTTCCTGGCGGGGTCATTCGCCCCGGTCGCGTTCACCTGCCGGGGGCCAAGGCCTGCCTCGGCAATAGTGGGAAGGGCGGGGATGAACACCGCGGCGATCAGTAATAGGGGAAGTCTCGTGAGCATCTTGCCACGAAGGCTTCAATGGCCTCCGCAGACTCCAGTCTAGGGACTTTCCTGCTGACGGGGCGAGGCTTCAATCTGACTCCAGGTCTCGGCGGGAGGCAGTCCGCACCCGATGGGGTCAGGTCTTATTCGCTCTCCTTCACCTGCACGCTGACCGCACGCGCTGAAACGTTCGGTGTGATGCCTCGCTCGACCTGGACTTCGGGGTCGCCGAGCTCCTCTGGAGAAGGACCCACCCATTTCGAGCGAATCCCCTCGATTCGGAGCTCACCCTTGGGGTCTATCGTGACGAAGGACCAGAGCGGGTCCGCATAGGGACAGGTGTACTCGATCCAGGGGTGCTCGGCGTGGATCTCTGTCGGGTAGCTCTCGTGTTTCTTCGAGCCGCCCACCCACTTGTAGGACATGGAGTTCACCTGGATGTAGGGGATGCCATTGACCTCCACGAGATCGTCGAGGTGGTGGTGTCCGCTGAAGCAGGCGAGAACGCGTCCCCACCCGGCGGTGTCGTTGGCGGCCTCCAGGATGGCGCGCACTTCGGCGCCGTTGTCAAGACCGCTCGCGTTCTCGAGGCTCTGGTGGATGAGGACGACCACGGGTTCGGTCGTGGAGGCGAGGGTCTCGGTGAGCCAGGCGCGCTGCTCTTCGCCGACGTGGCGGGGGTATCCGTCAGGAGCGTCCTTGTGGCGGTCGTTGCCGTCGAGGACGACAAAGCGATAACCCTGCTGGAGGTAGGTGTAGTAGCCCGTATCCATGCCGACGTACTTGCGAAAATCTTCACGGCTGGCGCCCCCGTCCATGTCGTGGTTTCCGGCAACGTTGTACTGGGCTCCCTCCCAGCTCTGCCAGACCTTGCGGAAGGAGTCATTGGCCTCCTTGGGCTGACAGAAGTCTCCCATCTGCGCGACGAAGTGCGCGCGCTTCTTGGCCATGGCCTTGAGGAAGGCGCCGAGGCGCTCATCGGCGTCGTGCATGACGTCCTTGTGGACGTCTGCGCACATTCCGAACCGCAGCTCCTTCAAGTCTTTGCCAGCCTTGGCTGGAGGGCGGAAGCTGAGGACGCAGGCTCCTGCGGCGACGCCCTTCAGGATCTCTCGGCGTGTGTTCTTCATGGGGTGCAAACTAACAGCTTTCATTCGTTCTGGTTCTCTATTCAACGCAGGCAGCCCAGAAGGAGTCCCATCGACGCCAGGTTCGCCGCTGAGGTCAGGTATCGCCCAGGTCGTGGCGGTAGGTGGTGACGCTCCAATCATGGAATGGTGTGGGCCGTTCGACCTTGACTGTCACTTCACCGGGGCGCGTGGGGTCTGACGACACGTACTTTCCATGGGCGGACTGGCTGAGGAAGGAGCTCGAGTAGCCGCCTTCCATGAGGCTCAACTGGCTCTTCTCCCACCCCTGCTTAGCGAGGTGCTGATCCAGTTGATCCAGACCATCGGAGGAGGTGATCACGGTCACGACTACCAGGGCCATGACGATCCCAGCGAGGACCCAAGACACTTGTTTCATGTTCATGTTCGATGGAGCGAAACGGTTTTCATGGTACTTGTCTCAGAGCCCGATCAGGTAGCTGAACAGATCCGTTATCTGCTTGGGTTCCAGAGGATCAAGGAGGGCCTCGGGCATGAGGGATAGAGAGTCGAAGCGCATGGAGAGGATCTCCCCGCGGGGCAGCTTCAAGTCGGCGCGGTCCTTGCGGCGCAGGACGATCGAGGCCGCGTCCTCGCCTGCGAGGAAACCCTCGAGCAGCTCTCCCTCAACGGTCTCGACCACGAGGGTCCGATAGCCGCTCTCGACCCCCGCGTTGGGTGTCACGATCGAACGCAACAGACCCTCGATACCCTTGGCTCCCGCGCCGTCGAGCACCGGGCCAAGATCCGCGCCCTCGCCAGCAACCCGGTGACACCCGAGGCAGTGCTGAGCGAAGAGCTCCTTGCCGCGCGACGGATCACCCACGGCCCGGGCCAGACTGCGGATGTGCGCGAAGGACTCGCTCTGGGCGCGGGCCTCCTCGGCGGTCAGGGTGGGGGGGGCATCGCTGATCAGTGCTCCGAACGCCCCGAGGGATGAGAGGGTGGAGCGCGTCGGTATCACGGCCATCAGATCCGGGTGGGCATCCGCCTCCATCCGCAGGCCGAGGCCATCGGCGATCTGCCACGCCGTGCGGGCGCTGGACCACAACCGGAAGCCCGCCATGTCGCCGTTCATTCCACCACCCGGGGTCGTGCGGGCGACGTCAAGCTCTTCAAATTCCGGTTGTGTAGCGAGGGTCGAGGTCTGGTCCAGCTCACCCTGCAGGTAGAGGCAGAGCACGCCCTCCGCATCTCGGGTCAATGCGACGTGGGTCCACACGTCGGCCTGCAGCTTCTTCTTGGAGATGATCACGTCCCCAATCGCCGGGCCGCACCAAAGGCGTGGCTGCGCGGCTGCGAAATTGAAATCAAAGAGGCCGGGCTGGCACAGGATGCCGTCGGCGTTGGAGATGGGGTCAGGCACCCGCACCCAGGCCTCTACCGTGAAGGGCCCCGAGATCTTGAGGTTGCTGTCGAGGAAGTCCGCTCTCGCGCCCCCGAAGGTCAGGACGGGCGCCTGGCGCTGGCTGAGGTCCGCGCGCAGGGAGTCCAGCTCCGCCCGCTCTCCCAGGTGCTGCTGCATGCGGTCGAGCACGCGCTCGCTCAGGGCGTCACCCGGCAGATCCCCGCGGCCCAGCGCCGCCAGGGTGCGCAGCGCGCCCGCGCGCTGGGTGATCAGTGCAGCGAACACCTCGCGCCGGGTCGCGCGCTCAAGGAAGGGCCACAACTCAAGCGCCAGCTCAAAGGCCTCGTCCGTGGAGATGCGGGCCAGGGCCGTGGCCGCCACCGTGCGTGCCTGGGATGCGGGCACGCTGGCCTGGGCCCACTCGAAGAACAGGCCGGCTTCCTTTGAACCCAACTCGCTCAGGGCCTGAAGGCAGGCCAGAGCATCGTGTTCCCCCTGATCCAGGAGCCCGATCACGTCGGGTTCGAGCTCCCCGAGCCGCAGAGTTCGCGCCCCGCGCAGCAACAGGTCCCGGCTCTCCGCCCGCGGTTCGGACTGCACAAGCTCGCGCAGGGCCACGGTCAGCGCGGGCCTCAGGGCATCCACATCCCAGCGACCCGCGTTGTCGATCACCATGCGCAGACCCGAGAGCCGCGTCCTGGGTTCACTCCACCAGGCGCGAATGGTCGTGCGTAGCACCTCGCTCTCGGCGTGCTGGGATATCAGCCCGTACTCCTCCGTGTTGGGCGAGCGTCCGGCCCGGGTGAGCTCCTGTCCCAAACGTTCGGCGCCATCCCGATCTCCCATGCATAGGGCCGCGAGGCAGCGCATGGGTTCGGCGACGGCGGTGTCTCCGTCCAGGAGGGCGGCGAGAGCATTGGCTTGGCCCTCGAGGGCAACGCGCACGAGACTGCGTTCAAAGGCGCGATCGCTGGCTGCCAGGGAGCCGGCTTCGACCTCGCCCTCATTCCGCACCATTCCGAGCAGCAGGTTGACCCCACCTGCATCGAGCGCCTCCGCCGATCCCAGGGCCTCGATCGCCGCGAACCGAACGCGCGGATCCGGTTCGGCCCGCGCCCAGCCCAGGACAGCCTCCCAGTCGAGGCCCTTCGGATCCAGAGCCGCACACAGCCGCGCGGCCTCCCTGCGCAGGGAGGGCTCCGCGGACCGGAACAGCGGCTCCAGCGCGCCCAGCCGAACCCGCCCAAGATCTTCCAGACACCACAGAGCCAAGACACGCGCGGCCGTGCGGACGGTGTCGTCTCCGGCCATGCGCTCCAGCTCTGGACTCAACGATTGGGCCTGGCGGTCGGCGATCTGGTGCCAGGCGGCGCGGGATTCCCAGGTGCTCGCCGCGTCCAAGAGGGCCGGGAGGTCCGCGTCGGCGACCGCCACCACGTCTCGAGGTGCCGAGTACTCCTGGGAAGCGTGTCGGATGCGCCAGATACGGGAGTGGGTCTTGTCCCGGTCGGGGTGATTACGCGGAACCTCGTTGTGGGAGATGATCGGGTTGTACCAGTCCACCACGTACAGGCAGCCGTCGGGCCCGAAGTGGATGGCGATCGGACGGAAGTTCTTGTCCTCCGAGATGACCATGTCCGCCGTGCGTGTCAGAGCGACGGTGCTGGGCTCGTCCCCGGAGCGCTCCGCCCGGATCGTCTGGATGCAGCTCAGGATCGGGTTGGCCAGGAAGAAGGTCTCATCCCAGGGAGCCGGATACTCGCCGCGATCCTCGGAGAGGGCGAGCCCCGAGAGGCCCGTGCCACCCATGCGGAACTTGGCCAGCGCCGGACGCCAGGGTGAGTGGGGCCGTGCCCGATGGCTGCCGATCCCGGGGTAGCTCGCACCGTGCTCGAAGGGCACCAGGGGATAGCCCAGGTCGTTGGCCTCCTGGATCCACTTGTCGCCGAGCCTATCCAGCACAAAGCCCCAGATGTTGTTGAGGCCCGTGCTCACCACCTCGAAGCGGCTGCCGTCCGACTGGAAGCGACCGACCTTGCACTTGTTGAAGGGGACCACGTCCCCCCGGGTCGTCTGCACTTGCGAGGAGTTGAACGCTCCCTGGGCCACGTAGACCCATCCGCCCGGCGCACGCACGAAGCGGTGCGGCAGTAGGTGAGAGTCCTGGATGCCGAAGCCGGTCAGGACCACCTCGCGCTCGTCGGCTCGGCCATCGCCGTCCCGGTCTTCCAGGCGCAGGATGTCCGGTCCCATCCCGATGAGCGCGCTGTCCCCGTCCCTGCCCGCCCGGGGCAGGATCGCCATGGGGATGGCCAGGCCGTCGGCGAACACGCGCGGCGTATGCGGCCCGGGCTTCCAGGGCTCGTCGAAGACCAGCACCTTGTCCCGTCCCCCGCGCGCGTAGAGTTCGGCCGCTTCCGAGGACTCATTGCCGTCGATGGGATACTCCACCGCCGTGATGGCCCACATCTTGCCCGCGTCGTCAAAGGCGAGGTCCACCACCTTGTTCATGGAGGGCTCCGAGGCGACCAGCTCCATTTCGAAACCCGCCGGCAGGTGGAAGCCCGCCAGCTCCTCGGCGGCGGTCTGGATGGGGGCGCTGCCCTGGGTCGCGAGGGAGCGCATCTTGTCGAAGCGTCTCCAGGTCATGGCGCCCGGGGTATCGGGCAGGGGCTTGAGCCTGATCGAGCGAACCTGGACGAGGGCCTTGCCGCCCGAGTGCACCTGGAAACCAAGCTGGCCATCCAATGGCGTCTCCAGGTCCGTCTCGGTGTAGTCGAGGGCGGGGATTCCGTTGATCCAGGATCGGATGCGCGGCCCCTCGGCCAGGATGCGGTACTGGTTCCAGTCCTGGTCCCGGATCGAGTCCCAGATCTCCTGCAGTCGAGCCGACTCGGACAGCACGCGGTTGCGGCGGGACTCGTCGTACAGCTTGCCCCACCAGGCGTCGCCTGCGTCCACCTGGTACCCGCTCATCTCGTGGTTGCTCTCCACGCGGCGGCTGCGGATCTGGACGCCCGAGTTGATGAAGCCCTCGGTGCCGACCACGCGGATCTCCAGAGTCAGCTCAAAGTTCTGGAAGGACTTCTCGGTGCAAAGGAAGGTGTTGTACGGCACCTTCCGCTCAAGCGATCCACCCGTGAGTAACCCGTCCTGCACCCGCCACCAGGAGTCCTCACCCTCGCCGATGTCCCAGCCATTGAGACTCTCTCCGTCGAACAGGTCGATACCAGGACTGTCGTCCTGAGCAAGGGGGTACCACGCGGGTAACAAGGCGAGGGCTGTGTAGAGGAGCATGGCTTGTGGGTTCGTTGTGACCTAGACGTCGAAGTCGAACACGACGACTCGCTCGAGGCGCGGCAGGATCTGATCCTTGACCACCTCGTGGTTGGGGTGGGGCAGGTAGGCGTCGCGGGTCTCGGGGCTCTCGAAGGTCATCACGAAGCCGTGGGTGTAGCCTTCGTTCATTCCCTCCGGACTGGAGTAGGGACCGCAGAGCACCTCCTCGAGGCCGGGGATCTGGCCCACCATGCCGCGCAGGGCGTCCATGCAGGAGTCGATCTCCTCGGCCGTGACCTCTGATTTGAACTGGAAGACGCCGAGATGTTTGACCTGGGGCAAGGGGGCCTCGCTGGGTTGGGGGTGGTTCGGAGCCCGATCGGGACTGGGAAAGTGCAGTGTAGGAGGCAGCGCGCAGATGTGTGGCTAGAATGATCGGCGTGAGACCCTCATTCTTCCAACCCACGCCCCTGGACGGCCACCAGCTTCTGGATTCCGGGGCGGGCATGAAGCTGGAGCGCTTTGGAGACGTGACCCTGGTGCGGCCTGATCCCCAGGCCCTCTGGTCCCCGAGGCTTGGGCCGCGGGAGTGGGAGGCGGCTCACCTGGTGTTCGAGCGCGAGTCGGACCGGGGGGGGAGCTTCCATCCTTCACCTGACGCCCCCGCTCATGCCAGGGGGGAGGACCCTCAATGGAACTGCGCCCACGGTGCGGCGACCTTTCTCATCCGGCCCACCGCCTTCAAGCACGTGGGACTCTTTCCCGAGCAGGCGACGAACTGGGCCTTTGTCCAGGAAGCAGCGAGCTCTCTCCGCAACGGGCAGGACGAACCGCCCCGGCTCCTGAACCTCTTCGGGTACAGCGGCGCGGCCAGCATCCTCGCGGCCCAGGCCGGCTACGCGGTCACCCACGTGGACGCCTCCAAGCAGGCCATCGCCTGGACTCGGGACAACCTGGCGGCGAGCTCCATGCCGGACGACTCCCTGCGCCTCTTGTGCGATGACGCGCTGGCCTTCGTGCGACGCGAGGGACGACGCGGTTCCCGCTACGCGGCCGTGCTCATGGATCCGCCCCACCACGGGCGCGGGCCCAAGGGTGAGAGCTGGCAACTGGAACGCGATCTCGGTCCCCTGCTGGAGGCCGTCGCCCCCCTGCTCGAAGAGCGCGCCCTGTGCGTGCTCTCCGCCTACGCCGTGGGCTACTCTGCGATCTCCATGGCGCGCCTGATGGAGGAGCACCTGGGTGTCGAAGGACCCGAATCCATCCAGGCTGGAGAGTTGGTCTTGAGCGAGGGTGACGGGGAGCGGATTCTCCCCGCTGGTCTGTGCGTCCGATGGCAGCGGGGGATACATGGGGGCGCGTGAATCGGATCGCGCTCTGCACGTGCTCTACAGCGACAACCACCTGCTCGTGGTGGCCAAGCCCGCTGGCATTCCCATCGTGCCCGACTCCAGCGGGGACGAGTCCCTGTTCGACCAGGCCCGGCGCTGGGTCGAGGTGACCTTCGATAAGCCAGGCCGCGCCTTCCTGGGTGTCGTCCATCGATTGGACCGGCCCGTGTCCGGGGTGGTCGTCTTCGCACGGACCTCCAAGGGCGCCGCGCGGCTCTCCACCCAGTTCGCCGAGACCGGCGTGCAGAAGACCTACTGGGGCATCATGGGCCGTGCGCCCGAGGAGCAGGAGGGGACCCTGAAGCACTGGTTGCACAAGGACCGTGACGCCAACCGTGTGCACGTTGTGGCGGCGGACACACCCGATGCTCGCGAGGCCGTGACCCGGTGGCGGCAGCTGGCTGTGGATGGAGGGCGTGCCCTGATTGAATTCAGCCCGGCTACAGGCCGCTCACACCAGCTGCGCGTGGCGGCGGCCACTCTGGGCTCTCCATTGCTGGGGGATCTGAAGTACGGTGCGGCCGAGCCCCTTCCCGACCGAAGCATCGCTCTGCACGCCCGGGCTTTGGGCTTTGAGCACCCGACCCGCAAGGAGCCCATGAGCTTTGCCACGCCTCCGCCCGACCTGGAGGTCTGGAATCTGCCGCTGTGCATTGAGGCGCGACGGCTGGGAGACGTGATCGAGGGGGAATGATCCGACCCCTGCATGGGCGAGGCTGTTTCCGGCCGCCCGGGTTGCCAAGATAGAACAGACCATGGGTACTCCTGACCGCTCCCACCTGATGCAGATCCTGTTGGCCGTTCTGGCGGCCGCCGGGGTGCACGGCATCCTCTGGCAGGGGAGCTACGAGGTGTTCTCCTCCTCCTTGGACTTCAATCAGGGGGCCCTCGAGGACTTCATGGGCGTCTACCTGCCCGCGGCAGACGAGTTTGCGGCAGGTCATGAACCCGTGGCCGGGTTTCTCTACGCACCTTTCTTTCCATGGCTCCTGCAGCCCCTCGCCAAGCTGGGCCCCGCGGCTGCATCGTGGGTCTGGCTGGGTTGGGAGTTGATGGCGAGCGCCTTGCTACTGGTCCTGGGCTGGAGATGGGTCCGCAGGGTGGGTGGAGATACACAGGAATGGTTGTTGTCTCTCTACGTGTTCCTGGGGGCCCTTTCGTTTCCCCTGGCCCACAACCTGCACTGGGGTCAGATCAGTACGACCCTCGCGCTCCTCATCGTGGCTTCCGCCGGGCTGCAGAATCGGCGCCTCGGGGCCGCCTGCATCGGCTTCGCCGCGGCGATCAAGTTTTATCCGGCCGTCTTCTTTCTGCCGTTCTTCCTGGGCCGGGACTGGCGCAGCCTGCGCTGGGGGCTTGGCACATGGGTGGGGCTCTCGCTCCTGCCCGGCTTGCAGATCGGGTTCGGATCGGTAGCGATGGCCTATGACACGGTGGCTTCAAGTCTCTTGGAGTTGACGGGGTCGGGCGGGGAGTGGTTCACAGCCCCAAACAACCAGAGCCTCCCGTCCGCCGCTGCTCGTTGGCTCGGGCTCACGGGCTGGGGCCTACAGGCCTGCGCCGTGATCGGATGGGCGGCGGCGCTGTTTGTGCTGAACGCCTGCTCGCGCTTGATGGGGGAGGGTGGTGTGACAGCACGCCTGCTGACGTTTGCCCTGCTCCTGCTCAGCCTACCCCTGGTCCTGAGTCCCAGCTGGCCGCATTACTTCGCGGCGCTGCCGTTCGTGCAGCTTCTCTTGGCTCGCCTTGCGGGTACGAATCGCAATGCGCTTGGAGCTGTTGCGGTTTCCGTGCTGCTCTCGAACTGCCTGGTGTTCCGATGGGTTGATGACCCAGAGCGCTACGGCGGGTGGGGTCTGCTCCTGATCGCAAACCTCGTCCTGCTGCCCGTCGCTCTGTCCAGCGCCAGGAGGATCGGCGGGGCTCAGTCGTCGGACTGCCCCTCTCCCTCGTCCCCATCCGCGTAGCCCAGGGCTTTCAGGTCCTCCAGGGTCTGCTGGTCTTTCTTCTGGCCCAGATTGGTCTGCGTGGGGTGGTCGTCGGCCCAGGCTTCGAGGGTGGCACGCAGACGGGCGACCACCTCGGGTCGGGCCGCGGCCAGATTCTGCAGCTCGCTGGGGTCGGTGCTGATGTCGAACAGTTCAACCTTGCGTGCAGGGTAGTGTTCGGTGGGGACGATCAGCTTCCAATCCGTCGTTGCCCCGGGAGAGCGCACGCTGCTGCAGAACATGTCGACGGAGCTGAAGACGTGCTCACGTCCCGTTCCCTGACCCGACATGGCGGGTACCAGACTCTGACCGTGGAGCCCACCTGTCGGCGCGAGATCGCAGAGTTCCAAGAGGGTCGGAAACAGATCGATATTCTCCACGGGAGAATCAATGCGCTGCCCGGCCGGGACACCAGGCCCCTTGAGGATCATGGGAGTGCGGACGAGCTCTTCGTAGAGGACCTTTCCGTGGGGTCGGAAGAAGTGATCCCTTGGCGCGGCCGCGGGGTTCAGGGCCTCGGCCGGGGAGACGTGATCCCAGAGGCCCTCGCCGTGATCGGAGACCACGGCCACGATGGTGTTCTCCAGGGCGCCCCGCCGTTCGAGGAGGTCGAGCACTTTCCCGATGTACACGTCGCAGGTGTAGACCTCCTGGTCGTAGCGCGCCATGTCTTCGGCCATCTCCTGCCAGAGTTCGTTCGCGACCACGGCTCCCGGATGGGTGGCACCGTAGCGTAGACGCTGGGTCTGCAGATTCCAGCGCTTGGCCCCCGCGCTCACAGGCAGGTGCTTCGCCAACTTAGGGTGCGCCTTGTAGGGTCCGTGGGGATCCATGAAATGCAGATAGGCGAAGAACGGCACGTGCTCATCGTCCGGCCTGCGTTCGGTTGCAAACTCCAGGGGCGCCGCGGCGTCGCCGATCAGCTCGGCAGCCTCGCGGGCTGGCAGGGTGCGGCCTCCCTGACCGATCTTCTTGCTACGTGACTCGTAGTGATCGAAGCCCCGATCGAACCCGGTCTTCTCGGACAGGAGCCCATTGCCTACGATCCCGAGGGTGTGGTAGCCCGCCCGCTGGAAGGTCTCGGCCAGTGTGGGCGTGTCTTCGAAGAAGACGTCCCGGTAGGAGGTGACGTAGCGGCCCTGGAACATGGACACCATGGAGGGCTTGGTCCAGGAGGCCTGGGCGGTCACGTCACTGGCGAGCACCCCTTGCTCAGCCAGCGCGTCTAGGACAGGTGTCGTCTCGCGTGCGTAGCCGTAGGCCGAGATGCGGTCGGCGCGCAGGGTGTCCACCACGATCAGGAGGACGTTGGGGCGCTTCACCTTCTCCGGTTCGGGCGCCTGATCGGGGGAGCAGGCCGCCAGGGCAGCGAGAAGAAGGGGAGTAAAGGGGCAGCGCATCAGGGTAGCCATCCTGCGTTTCCACCATACCGCGCCTGCCCATGCCGTGCCACGCAGTGCCGGCCTACGGGTCAGGCATGATTGGGAGTGCCTCAGCCTGGGAGGACACCCTACAATTGGAATCCCCCGCCACACCTCACGATTCATAAATGCTCTCCACCCTCATCAGCCTGACCCTCGCCTCGCCCGCCCCCGTTGACGTGGATTTCCTCAAGGACGTCTACCCGATTCTTGAAGCACATTGCATCGAGTGCCATGGCCCGAAGAAGCAGAAAGGCGACCTCCGTCTCGACCAGCGCGCGGGGTTGTTTGAAGGGGATGAGGACTTCATCCCCGTCGTCCCCGGTAAGCCGGACCAGAGCACCGTGATCGAGTTGATCATCCTGGACGCGGACGATCCCGACCTCATGCCCAAGAAGGCGGACAAGCTCAGCGATGAGGACATTGCCATTCTGCGTACCTGGATCGAAGAGGGGGCCGCTTGGGAGCAGCCGCCCGTCCGCGAGGTCAAGGTCGACCCGCTGGCCCTGCCACCTCTGAGCGAGGAGCAGATCGCCGTCCGGGACAAGGCCCTTGTCGCCCTGAATGGCGCGGGTGTTCGGGTACAGCTGATCGCGGAGAACCATACGGCGCTCGAGGTCAACCTCAGTCTCTCTCGTGATGAGGGAACGGACGGGCAGGTCGCGCTGCTTGCCGGTCTTGAGCCCGTGTTGGTGTGGGCCAACCTCGCGGGGACCAAGCTCACAGATGCCGGCTTGAACAAGCTGGCTGACTTCGGAGCCCTGCGGCGCCTGAACCTCTCCGGAACCGCGATCACCGATGCCGGCCTGGCCAGCCTCGCCAAGCTGGGAGAGCTGCGCTCGCTCAATCTGTACGGGACGGGTGTGACCGATGCCGGACTCAAGCATCTGGAGTCGCTACCGTCCCTGGAGCGCCTCTACCTTTGGGGAACGGACGTGACACCGGAGGCCGCCAAGGTCTTCCAAGCGAGTCATTCGGGCTCCAAGGTCAACACCGGAGCGGAACTTGTCGTGACGGAGATCGCCACCGAGATCTCCATCAACACCGAGTGCCCCATAACCAACAAGGCCGTAAGCGCGGCCTTCGTTGTCCTGGTGGAGGACCAGAGAGTGGGCCTGTGTTGCGCCAAGTGCAAGGCCGCCTTCGAGGCAGATCCCAGCCCCCACCTCGCCAAGTTGGGTCTCAAGGAGGCAGGTCCCGTGAACGAGGTCTGTCCCGTATCCGGCAAGCCCATCGTGGCGGGCTGCACTTCCGAGGCCGCTGGCACCCTGGTCGGATTCTGCTGTGGCAAGTGCAAGGCAGCGTTCGATGCCGATCCCAACCCCCACCTCGTCAAGTTGGGCCTCAAGAATGCGGGTCCCGTGAACGAGGTCTGTCCCGTGTCGGGCAAGCCCATCGTGGCGGGCTGCACTTCCGAGGTCGGTGGCACCCTGGTCGGATTCTGTTGCGGCAAGTGCAAGGCTGCGTTTGACGAAGCCCCAGCGAAGTTCCTGGAGAAGCTGGGGATCGAGGCGGAGAAGCCCAAGCTGAATGCTGAGTGCCCGGTGTCAGGCAAGGCCGTCGACGCTGCCGTCACCAGCGAGTACGAGGGCCGGTCAGTGGCGTTCTGCTGCGGAAACTGCAAGAAGGCCTTCGATGCCGACCCCGGTTCCTTCGCAGAGAAGCTCGGCGATATCTAGGAGGCCGTCGTGGCTTCGGCGTCCGTAGAACAGGAGGCCTGAGCCTCGGCGTCTTCGGACCAGAGCACGTTGTAGAGAGTGTCGCGCTCCACGGGGATGCGGCCCGCGTCGCGGATCCAACGTAAGAGCTCGGCTCTCTCCACAGCTTGGGGCGTAGTGGCGCCCGCGTCGTGATAGATACGTTCCTCCACCACCGTGCCGTCCACATCGTTGGCGCCGTAGGAGAGGGCCAGCTGGGCCATGGGGATGCCGAGCATGATCCAGTAAGCCTTGATGTGCGGGACGTTGTCCAGCATCAGGCGGCCCAGGGCAATCTCACGCAGCTCTTCCAAGCCGGTGGGGCCGGGCAGGTGGGTCCATTCCGTGTTTTCGGGGTGGAACGACAGCGGGATGTAGCACTGCAGGCCACCGGTCTCGTCCTGCAACCGGCGTAGGCGGTCCAGGTGGTCGACGCGTTCCTCGGCGGTCTCGATGTGTCCATGCAGCATGGTGGCGTTGCTCTTCAGGCCCGCCTCGTGAACCGTGCGCGCCGTCTCGATCCACTCATCTCCGGTGTTCTTCAGGTGGTAACCCTCCAGGTGCACGCGGTCCGCAAATACCTCTGCGCCGCCACCGGGGCAGGAGCCGAGCCCGGCCTCGATGAGCTCGGGCAGGACTTCCTTGAGGGGTTTCTTGGCGCGCACCGCGATCTGCATCAACTCGACCATGGTGAAGGCCTTGATGTGGATGCCGGGGCGCGCGTCCTTCGCCGCCCGGAGGATGTCGAGGTAGTACTCGTAGGACAGCTTGGGATAGACGCCGGCCACCATGTGCACTTCGGTCACCGGTTCATCCAGCTGCTCGCGGATCTTGGCACCGATCTCCTCGGGGCTCATCACATAGGCATCCTCCTGGCCGGGCAGGCGCTGGAAGGCGCAGAACCGGCACAGCTTGTTGCAGATGTTCGTGTAGTTGATGTGCTGGTTGACGTTGAAGAAGGCCTTGTCGCCGTGCATTCGCTCCCGAACGAAGTTGGCGAGCCCACCGACCAGGTGGATGTCGTCGCAGGCGTACAAGGCCAGGCCGTCTTCACGGCTGAGGCGTTGACCTGCGAGGACCTTCTCTGCCTGGGCGCCGATGCCAGCGGCGAGGGCGCTGCCCAGCAGGGAGTCTTGGAGTTGCGGAGTGGGGCTACTCATGGGATTCAGCCAAGGCTCGGGGTGTCCTCTTGCCTGTCGTGTAGGGCTGCCTGATGCGTGGCGGCCTCTTCTCGGTTGGCAGGGAACGGCGGCTTCCCGTGTCGTGCATCCACGATCCCGTACCAGGAGTTGCGTTGTCTGGGCTGGAAGCCCGCGCTCTCAATGAGGTGCTCCACCCGCTGGATGGACGAGAGGTGAAAGCAGCCTGCGGCGGAGACCACGTTCTCTTCGAGCATGGTGCCCCCGAAGTCATTGGCTCCGTAGCGCAGGCTGACCTGGGCCAAGCGCACCCCCTGGGTCACGTAGCTGGTTTGGATGTTCTCGAAGTTGTCCAGGAAGATGCGCGCGAGAGCTTGCATGCGCAGGTACAGGGCGGGAGTCGTGGCGACGGGGTACTTGTGCTCCTCTGGAACGCCCTTGGGCTGGG
>MPMC02197967.1_pt1 | contig 14081 bp, 18 predicted proteins | sample 1617281 | NCBI WGS metagenome assembly MPMC02 (sample SAMN05944809, study PRJNA350692) | marine metagenome | biome: marine; feature: ODZ; material: water; isolation source: 100 m water sample filtered on 30 um supor filter | place: Pacific Ocean | collected 2012-04-09 | depth 100m m | reverse complement strand
TCGCCGCCGTGACTGTTGCTGTACCAGTAACCGCCGCCGTAATGGATGCTTCTTCAATAATGGCTGTGACAACCGTAGTCGCCGCAGTAATAGCCGCCGTTATAGGCCGTTCCTTAACAATCGCAGCCGTAGCGGAAGCCGAACCGGTGATCGCTCCAGCAATAGATGCTTCTTCGACTATCGTCGCTGTGACTGTCGCTGACGCTGTTACAGCAGCAGTTATCGCATGAACCTCAAATGCTGCTGCGCCACGGTACTGAAAGTTAATATTCCGGTAGTCTTCACCGGTTTTTCTGTATCCGGGCGTGAACGTATCATCGGAATATTCTGTTCTAGAATCGTTGTAATCGACTCCGGTTTTAGAATAATCGATGGCAGTCATTCAGTGACCTCCACCCATGAGGTCGTCAGACCGTGACATCGGGTCTAGCCGGTGGCGGCTAGTTCGGCTTCGCGTTCGGCGACGAGCGCATCCCACGCCGCCACAACATCAGCCGTCCATGCCGCGTTGGCAACGTCGGTGACGCGCTGATCCTGCCCGGCGAGGTCGTCGCCCGGATGCAAGCCCTGACGGTGGAACGTGCGCGATAGTTCGGTGCCGTCCTCGGAGATCACGGTCGCGGTGCGGATCTGTACCTGTCCGAGTTCTAAGACTTCGATCTTGTCTACAACAATGGTTTTTGTTAGTGCCATGAGGCCTCCTTAGGCGGCGGTTCGGTAACTAAAGCAGACACCCAGTTCTTGGGTGCCTGTGTCGATGAGACTGGCGGGCGAGGTCCACATCCCCGGTTCCATGTTCGACCCTGCGTAAATCTGTGCTGTCGTTGATGAAGAGTTCGCCAACAAGATCCACACCTGCGATGTTGTAGACGGGTTGGCGATGTGCATAAACGATGCTGTTTCGTCGGCGTGATCGCCGAGGGCCGCAACCGTGAACGGCAGGCCGGTTAGTTGCAGCGTTCCAGACGGCGTAGAAATGGCCGTTGAATCGATGTAGAAGCGGCCCATCACGGTGACAAGGCCGCCGACTTTCACATACGACCCGAGGTCCCACCCGGTCAACAGGCCGATCGACCCGCTAGCAGGCGACAACACCGGAGTCCACGTTCCTTCCTCATAGTCATCCAGCGTGTTGGCATCCGCACTGGCGAGGCCGTCCATCTTTAGGCCACCACCAGATGTGGTGAGTTGCAGCGTGGTGCCGTCGTAGGTGGCGGTCGATTCGGCAACGATGGTCGAAGCGTCGCCGTAGGTGGCGATCCCGTTGGCGGTCGAACCCGACCAAGACGCACCACCACCAGCAGCAGCCTCCCACGCAGTAGACCCATCGGCCTGCTTAGTCATCACATCGCCGTCAGAGGCTCCTGACGCAGCAGACGCACCGATACCAAGTTTCGTTTCCAACGCAATCAACGCACCAGAATGATTTGTATGAACCGTATGATGCTCATACCCAGCAGCGTCAAGGTCCGTAGTCGCACCCGGTGACGGCTGCTCGCTTGAAGTGTCTAATGAACTGGGATAGTTGGTAGCCATAGTTGAATCCTATAATAGAAAATAGTTAATAACCATTACTCAACTTCTACCCATGAGGTCGTCGCCTCGTCCCAGTCGTAGCGAAGGCCGTCATCGGGGTACGGGGTTAGTGCCTGCCAACGGTCCTCCGTCCAGACCCATGACGGGAACGGGCTGTCGGGCTTGACCCATGAGAGCGTGTCCTCGTCCCATTCGTGGCCGTCGATGTAGGGGACGGGCGGCTGCCAGACGTAGTTCTCGTCCAGCGACCACGACCCATAGGGCTGGGGTTCTGCAAAGCCCGTGCCGTCCCATGAGTAGCCGATGCCTGCGTAGTTCATGTGCAGCGGGGTGCCACCATCTGTGTGGACGTTGGCACGGGTGTTGTAGGAAGTCTGAATCCAAGTGCCGCCCAGACCAAGGTCGTCGGCTAGGAACTCCTGACCCCGATGTTGCTCGTCGTTGTGAACAACGAGAACCCTGACCACGGTGTTGGTTGCGTCTAGTTCAGCGAAGTGTGCCATCAGTTCTCCTACTGGTACTGGTGGCGGACCACCACGATCCCGCTGGCACCATTGCCGAAGCCGCCTGTGCCGCCACCGCCGCCACCCCCCGTGTTTGCGTCCCCGTTCGACCCAGCACCAGTGACTGAAGCATTACCACCACCGCCGCTGCCACCACTGCCAGCAGCCGCTGTCCCGCCGTAACTAGCAATGGCCTCGCCGCCGCCACCGCCTGCATAGGAGACATTGGACCCTGTTTTGTAGTCGTTCGTGGCTCCTGCTCCACCGTCACCGCCAGTGGCCCCTAGATAGAGGCTAGCCCAGCCGTCGCTGCCAGCAGCACCCTTACCGCCGCCCCCGCCGTAAGCGGTGTTGAAGCCTGCATAAATGTTGCCGGCTTGGTCGATTGCGCCGCCATCGTTGCCCTGTCCAGCGGTGCCAGTTGAACTAGCACCACCGCTGCCACCACTTCTGGACGAAGCGCCGCCGCCAGTTGAGGTGGTTGACATGGCCGACGAGGCCGACCCGTCCCACTGTACGCCACCTCCGCCAATAGTGATCGTGTATCCCGTTGCTGTAACGGTTGAGGTCGCTGTCTGCATACCACCAGCACCTCCACCGCCATTGCCAGCAGCGCCGCCGCCGCCTGCGACTATCAGCACATCAACCGACCCACCCGTGCTAAACGTGATGCTGCCAGTGCCCGTGAACTCGTACGACTTGTAGTTGCCGTAAGTCGTGGACGTTGGGCTGCCCGTCGTAGACGAAACAACCACGAACGCATCGGTGGTCAGGTTCGGAGCGTTCCCGTAAGTCCCTGTGCCCTTCTCGTTGATCGCCGCAACCTTGAAGTCGTAGCGAGTATTGGACGACAGGCTGGACGCTGTATAAGTCGTGCCCGTCGAACCCGTATCAGCGACCTGATCGGACCACGACACTCCACTGTTGGTGCTGACCTGAATGTGGTAGCCAGAAACGGTCCCGCCACCCGTATCCGACGGTGCCGACCACGACAGGTCAATCTCCGTGTAAGCGTTGGACCCAGCCGACAGCGACAGAGTGCCGGGTGCACCCGGCACCACAACACCCCCCTGACCAGCGACAGCGCCCAACAAGGCAGGATTGATTGCCATTTACGCCAACGCCCCCATCACATACCACTCATCCGTGTCTCTCTTTATGAGAGCCACCGATGCGTACTGTCCATCAATATCCAAGTTGGAATCCTTGGAACGCAACGTCGGTGTCCCAGCAGTCGCTATTGTTGTCGTCCCAGCACCCTGCTGTACAACAACGATCTGGGTGCCCACATCGAATGCGACACTGGAGTTTGGTGGAACCGTCAACGTGTTCGCAGACGCATTGTTCATCTCCACAATCTTCCCAGAATCGGCGGCTACCAGCGTATATGTCGTACCCGTTTGACTGTTTTTACTAATCAGGTCGGGATCAACCCAAGCAACACCAGTCGTAGCAGTCGAATCGGCAGTCAACACCTGACCATCTGAGCCAACAGCCAAACGCGTCACCGTGTCAGCCGCAGTAGCAGCAAACAAATCGCCCTGAGCATCAACCAAATCGTTTTGAACCACGCCCGGCGATGAGTTCACAAACGTCTCAACATCAGTGAAGTTCTGGTTCATGTCGGCCGCGACAATGCTTGTCCCAGCCGAAAAATCGTTAGTAACCGCCAAAGTACCCATCTAGCGGAGCCTCCTAGGGACATATGTGAACGCCAATGCGTTCACCTCCCATGTGTTATTCGTGCCCGTCGGCCCGTTCACCTTCATACTTATTGCTTTTGCTGTCCCAAGAGTCGGCAAAGCCTTTACATCCGTGACCAAATCCTTGGCAATCGCATCCCATACAGCGACATACGCTGAAGCAGGATCCGATTCATCCCACTTGGCGGTATCCCACAGCGACGTAGATGTACGGCCAACAATGTTCACATCAAACGATGAAGCCTGCTCAGCCTTGTCGTAATCTTTATACGTTGTTATCGGCAAAGTGATTGACGACTCAGCCAATGTGATCATCCGAGGCTTACCCCACCGTTTCTTCACCACAGGATTCTTCCCAGTGACCCACCTAGTCACAAAATAGGAAGCAATATGGGCCTCAGTGGACCCCACGTAACGGTCGCTGGTGCGATTCTGGTCATCCTCGACATCGACCACGATGCCCGTGTTAGCGACACAACCTGCATACACCGTGCCCGCCCCATTAGGTGGGCGGTAGGCAAACATGGGGCCAGCATCAATGTCGCTTAGAACCCATGCACCCAACTCGCTGAGTGTCGGGTCATACATCAAAGTGCGGCGAGCCGTAGACCCATCCTCAGTCCAATCAATCGACACATACAGTTTGTTGTTGCCCCAAGCCAACTGCGGATTCTGAGCGAATGTGATTCGTCGGTCATCAATCGCTGGTTGCAAGTTGTTGAACAACCACACGAATTGTTCACCGTTGAACACGTACACGCCTGCCTGCCCATACCAGAAGAACACCCCATAAGGGGTAGACACAGGGCTAGATAGCGGTACAGAACCAACATCGTTGGTTAGTGTCACAACCTGAAATGAATCAGAGTCCCAGCCGAATATGGCGTGGACACTGTTCGTTTTGAATACCAGCAGGCGATCACCCATCGGAACAATCGCAGTGATGTAATCGCCGTGTTCGCCCTTGTCGATGTCTACGTAGTCGTCGGCAGCCCACTTCTCAGGGTCATTAGCGTTCGACCAGCGGACCCGTGTCTTATGCGCCGTGGATCCCTCGTAGGTGTTTGCCGTCCACGCAAAGTTGTTCCAAAAGGTCACGTATTGGGCTTGCGGCATGTTGCCCGCCGTGCCATCCAGTGTCGTACCCAAATCGGAGGCTGTTGCGCCATCCCATTTGAATGACACCTGATCGTAAGACACCCCGTAGGCGACGTTGTTCATTGTCATGCCGTATACGCGGGTGCCATCGGTGCGTGCTGTTATCCCCGTCAGGTCTGTGAAGTTTGCGGTAGTTGAATATGCGACCTTGGTGCCGTAGTTGACCATGACATGGTTGGTGCCCGAATCAGTGTGCAACCCCCACATGCCTTCAACATCAGCCGACAACGCTGTCGTGTTGCGACGGTCAACACCGTCGCGCATTCGTACACCGCCACGGGGGTCCACAACCACGTTCAACAAATCAGGTGATTCATTTTTCTTCAGGTTGAACTGATCGGACCTCAGGTTTAGGCCACCGCTGAATGATTCCAGCGACTCCATGTAGAACTGGCGTTTAGCCATGTCCTACTCCCACGAATAAGCGAGCCGAGACGGCATCGCCGCCCCAGACCGCCACCGACCAGAGTGGCGGCTGTTCAACAACACAGGCTGAGGTGCAGGCATGTCGTCGTAACGGCCCTTGAGGTTGTCTAACTCTTGGTTGAACAGGCTCAAGTATTGGACCGCCATGTCGGGATCTTCTTGCTGTTCATAGGCCCGAGCAACCCCGTACGTTGCGATCACGATGTGGAACGGTTCAGGAAGATCGGAAGGTTCAGTTGCATCAGATGAACCCGCACCGAAAGCAGTCGGATTCTTGTAACCGCGTACATTCACTGTGTACACGGCATCAGGGGTCGGGTACATGCGTACCGTGTCGGCCCAAAAAGACCAATGGGATGGTTCCCCAGTCGATGTCACATCCAACGGGTATGCGACATCGCCAGCGTCGCGGCCCACAAAGTCAACAACGTGGTCGTTGGTTCGCAGCGCCGCTATTTCCCGCAAACCAGTCGTAACCGATGCGCCCACTGTTGCCAGCGTGTAATCCTTCGTGTCAGCAACCGTAGAAAACGATGTTTCGGCCTCGTAGAACGGCCAACGCTTCTCCGAATAAACGATTACGTCGTAGCCCTCACCAAGAAACCTGTTCAACGTGTCGTCGGCAATGTCAGACGAATCAATGTCAACAACGGAGCGCACATAAGTGCGCATCTCAGAAATCTGCACTAGGTGGGCCGTTCAGTGTGGAAAATGCAGGCACCCGTTCCCTCAACAGGGCGGGCCTTGCAAGTAGTTCCAGCCTTCGTCGTGACGGTACAAACCGAAACGTCAGGCTTGGTTTCAAGAGTTGGAGTCGGGTTGACCCGCTCAATGTTGCGGTCCCGCGAAACTGCGTGCTTCTCAGGCCGTGTTTCACGGAAGCCGCTGGCAGGCTGTGCCGCTGGACGAATCTTGGATCCGTAACTAATAGCGAAATCGCGTGCCATGCGGCCTCCGTGTGAACATAGGGGCGGGAAGCGGCAATAGCCGATGGGGAGGGGATGATTACCGCCCCCCGCCTAGTAGTGGGATCAGGTGGCCCCGTATAGGTATCCCTGACGCGCCCTGTTGGAGCAGGTCAAGTTGCCGTATGACAGGATCTGAGAGTAAACCGCGTCCTGATTGGTTGGACGCACGAACGGTGTCGGCTTGAACCAGACATCGCTGTGACCAACTAGTTGCAGGTACTTGGTGTTCAGGAACATCATCTCGCCACTGGTGCAACCCCCGTCAAATGTGACGGGAGCGCCCTTGAACAAGAGGTTCTGGAAACCAGCATCGGCCACATCGGTATCGGTATACCGAATCTGGTCAGTTAGCAGATTCTCATAAGCCTCGTACAAAGCCTGTGTAGTGATGATGATTGTTGGCTGGTCATTGCCGACCGAAACGTCGTTGTACAGGGTCGCCATGCCAGCGGTGGTAAGAGCGCCACCTTGGTTTGTCTCAGTAGATGCCCAGAAGGAGTTGCCCGTACCAGTCGGGTCAATCCCACCAAGGGAAGTGTTGGGCTTTGTAACAATCAGGTCCAGACCAATCCAGTCCTTGTTGCTGTTACCAGTGCCATCACCCCAGAACATGGTGTTCATGTTCTCAATGATTGTTTCCTGCGCCTGAAAGATTTTGCCTTCCAGCAGGTCAATGATCTGGGCTTCGCCGTTGTTCTTGGCTTCCTCAAGACCATTGATGGTCACCGTCGCGGCGTACTGTTTCCAGTCGTACTCAGCGGCTGTAATGCCTGTTTGAGCCGTCGTGGAAATAGTATCCGTGGTCGCATACGAACCAGCAGTGCTGTTCGTACCATAGATGATTGGAACGACGATTTTTGCTCCACCAGAGATACGCCGAATCGTTTGCCCGTTTGTCAGGGCGTAGAACAGCGGTCGTGCACTGAAAATGTTGTCCACCAACTTGGGGACATAGTTGTTCAGCGTGGTGGAGAGAATCTCGTCAAAGTTGCTGTTACCAGCCATTTGATGTCTCTCTTCGTACTAGGGGTTAGTTGCCGTGTGTGGCCTTAGCCAAAGAGAACGCTTCCCGAATCGTTGACGGCGCTTTACCCGAGGACTTGGAAGAAACAGCACCCGACTGAGTGGACTTGCCACCAGCGACCACCGCTGCTTCACGTTTAGCCTCAGTCACATCCTTATCGGCTTGCAGTTTCTCTGCGACAGCAGAAACCTCGCCAAACTTCATGTGAGCGTAAGCGGCATCCAGATTCGGAATGCGATTCTGAAGTGCATGCGTAAACAACGCCTGCTCATCAAACTCGCCATACCGACCCTTCAGGGCCGATACCTCTTTGTCCAAAGCCTGTTGTCTTGCGGCAGCAGCCTGCGTTTCCAGTTGGGCTTCAATCTTCGCTATCCGTTGCGCCGTCGGATCCTCGGTATCCCACGAATCATCAAATGATTCGCTGTCAACCTGCGGGTTGTCCGATGCAATTCCAAACGCAGACGAAAGCGCCTTTAGAGTGCCCTCTGGGTCCGATTCCAACGCGTTAGCGATAGTTTCGGCTTGCTGTAACCGTTGCCGTTCGGCAGCCAACTCTTGGGTTTTGCGGGTGTAATCCGCTTGCCGCGAGTAACCTGCCTGAAGTTCCTCCAAAGTGACCGCCTGATCCTCGCCATCCACCTTGATGGTGTATGTCTCCGAATCATCGGTTTCCGTTGGTACTTCTATGTCAGCCCCGTCTGAAATATCCACCTCAGCGGCGGGTTCATCAGGTTCTGTGAATTCGTCAGGCACAAAGCCTCCTAGGGAGTCCAAATGGAACGGTTGCTCCTATAAGGGAAACAACCGTGTCCCACAAGGCTTTACAGCGCAGGCAACTCCAAGCCCATTTGGCCCTGAAGTTGCGCCAACAACTCAGGCGGTACACCACCAGTCGGAGCGAACGCCCCCAACTCAGGTGCAGACATCGGCCCCATCGCACTAGGCGGCGGCATCGCACCCTGATCAGGCAAAGGTGCACCCCCCTCAGGTGGCGGCGCACCCCCCTCAGGGCCAGCAGGCGGCTGCTGCTGCATCAAAAACTTTTCAGGATTCTTGATGTTGAACCCCTCACGCAACACATGCACAGCCAACTGGGCGGGATCAATCACCGTGCCAATCATCGGACCAATCGCATTCAACAAACTGACAGCCTGCTGCTTACGAATCGTGTCATTGATCGGCTGCGTGGAACCACCCTCAACGGAGAAGTCGTACTCGCCCACAATGTCAGGCCGCGAATACTCCACAAACAAATCGGTGCCATCCCGAGAAGCAACCCGAGCCATCGCCTCACCCGTCATGTACTGCTGCATCAACTGAAGCACACGCCTAGCGATCTGCCCAATAGCGATCTCAACAATCGCCAACTTGTCAGCAGCGCGGGCATTAGAAGCATCAGCAATAATGCTCGCCTCCGTAGCAGTACGCCGAATCTCAGGCATCTGACCACGCGAATACTCATTCACCCCAGACACCACATTGATGTCCTCAGTGATGATCTGGCTGTAATTGTAAATCTCAGGGCTAACAGGCACCTGAGGCAACGGCATCACAACATCAGACAACGGCTTATTCTCATCGACAACAGGAACAAACCTGCCGTCCTGATCAGACTCAAGAGCCTCACGACCCTCAGGGCCAAACGACCGCTCATGGTACAAATACTTGCGGGCATACCGTTTACGGTCATTCATCAACTGCGAACGTGTCTTATCTAGTTCCAGTTGCAGCGACTCAATGGACTCAAGGTCACCCAACGGGTAAAACCTGTCAGGAATATCGTAATTCCTGAGCATCACAAACGGCTGACCAAACGCATACGGCATCGGAGTCGGATCCAACAAAAACTCGTCGCCATGCTCAGCACACACCGACATCGTGTTAGAAGCAACATCGTAAAACTCGTACAACGTGACCCGATCAGCCTCATCAGCGAACTGCGACTGATCCAACGGATCCTGATAAGACGAATCCAACCCAGCATCCGCACTTAGACGCTTCCGCACCGACGGCTTGTACCGCTTATCGGCCTGCACCTCCTCCAACGGCCGCACAATACGTTGCGCAATCCACGTAACATCATCCATGCACGTAGCCTCAGGATCAACAAACACATCAAACGGGGAAACCCGCTCAACAAACGGCTGATCCTCAACCACCGTCAACATCGTTGACGGCAGATTCGCAGCAATGTCATCATCGGTAGGCAAATCACCCGCCAAATCAGGCATATCCATCGCAGCCTGATCAGCCTCAGCGACCTGTTGACTATACAACTCGTCACGTTCAGCATCACCAATGGCACGATCCTGCTCAGTGAACCGCCACCCCACCTTCAACCAGCCGTGGCCGAAAACAAGAAAATCTTTCACAGCGCGCCTAAAAGGCGACCTGAAATCGTGATGCCGCCACAAATGATTCACGACCGACTCCACAAACACAGCGCGATCCTGATCATCAGGCTGATTCGCCTGAACCACAATCTTCGGATGATTCACCGAAACAGACGGCGCAATCACATTGATCGTGCTGAAAGCCAAATTGACCGTGATCAAATCAGACTGAGTAGCCGTCGAGGACGGCCAATGCTTACCACGGTACAAGTCAGCCAAACGCCGCCAAGTCTCGTCGTACCCCTCATGCTCCCGCCACTTGCGAGCCAACTCCAAACGGCGCTTATACGAATCGAAAGTTTCGCTTCTGGTCTTACGAGCCATCAAACCCACCGCTTCCCAACAGGTTCAATGTTACGACCCTGAGCCTGAGCCTCAGAAATCACCTTAGATTCGCGTTCATTCATCGTGAGATCCTGCTCGTCGGGCGGCAAAGTTCCGCGATACCCACGGCCCACATCAAACTTGACTCCAGCCAACTTCTGCCGCCACGCCCACAACTCATTGAGTTCCAACCGCGTCTTAGGCCCCTTATGGGCCTCCACGTAACGGGCGAACTCGTTGAACGACGCATCAGGCGGCAAAACCGCCACGACTACCGAGGCTGCTTAGAAGCGGGCTGAACGGTGCCAGTCGTGCCGTGCTGATTCTCAGGAGTCGAACGCACCGACACGCCAGAACCCAGTTCGCCGCCACCATCAGAATCAGTGGTATCGCCACCAATCCGAACAGTCGCCTTCTGCGAACCAGTTTCAGTAACACGATTGAACGCCACCGAACCGCCACGATCCAAACGGTTGTTACGACCCTTCGGTCCATCAACCGTCTGAGAAGCACTGGTGTGCGACACAAACTTTCTTGCCATGAGATAACTCCGTATCTAGGTAATGGGATCCCTATTAGGGAAGAAACCGTGTCCCACCATCAAAACCGCCTCGGGCCACGAACCGTGTTCGCCCCAATCTGCAACGGCGCAACAACCGCACCAGAACCCTGACGATTGAACCAATCAATCGTCCAATAATCATCCACCGCAGGCGCAAACTCAGGAGCAAACGCGTACTTACGCATCTGATTAGCCAAAGCCAACGCAATCACACGATCATCATGCGGCGACCCAGACATGCTGCCCCGCTCATTACGGACAAACGTCCGCAACTCCGCAAACGTCGAATCGTCAAACAACACCAACTCATTGTTCCGCAAAGCCGAACCCAACTCATCAATCATCAAAGGCTTCGATGTGCGAGTCGTTTTCCAACCAAACTCCATCGACACCTTAGACGACACCGAATTCAACGCACGCTTCCGAAACAAATTCGGATGCCCCAAATGCCGCAACTCCGTAATAGTCGTCAAACCATGATTATTCGACTCGACACAAGTCAACGCATCCCGATACCACAACGCCATATTGAAAATCTCAGAAGCAAACTCATCAGGAGCGATATGTCCATGCCATACCGCCACCTGATGTCCAGTTGCAACGTCCACCACCTGAGCGCACGAATAATCGCCATGCCCCAACCCCTCAGCCGTATCGACACCAATGACATACGCCGACATGGCCGTAGGATCTTCCCACACAGACAAACTCATGCGACGCGAAACTCCACGCTGCGAGCCGACGTATTATGCAACCAACCCTGACGAGGAGCGGTACAACGCTGCGCCATGACCTCCAACTGATCCAAATCAAACACAGGGTTACCCGACTTGATAAACGCCTCCTCAGGCGTAGACGGATACTCCTGATGCAACTGCCAACTAAGCATCGACTGCTTCTTCGCCTCATACCACGACTCATCACGATCCTCCGTGGCAGACCACGGAAAAAACATTGTCGCAAACGGATTGTTCCCCGCCGACGCCCCCGTCCACAAATGATGAAAAAAGTTTCCCGACCCATTCGCCGTACTAAGACCAATAATGCGGCCACCCACATCAGCCACAGGCTCAATAGAAGCCCACGCCTCCTCAGGATTCGGCAAAAACGCCCACTCATCCACCACAATCAACGTCGCAGACTCACCACGCGCAGGATCAGACGCAGACGGCATCGACGTAATCTGAGAACCATTAGCAAACGCCATCCGCTGCTGATGATCCACCAACGAATCAGGCCCCCGCGCAATCATCCACTTCGGCAAATGAGAAAACCCGTACTTCGTTTTCTTCAACAACAACACAGCCTCACGCTCAGTACGAGACAAATCAATAATGTTCTGATCCGCATGAAAAAACGCCAACCAAAACTGGTGCGCAGCCACCAACGTCGTCCAACCAATCTGACGAGCCTTCAACGTCAAACTGTACCGCTCACCCGCCCACTGACTCAACGCCTGCGACTGAGCATCCCTAAGAACAAACAACACCCGCCCACGCGCAGGATGCGCAATATGCCAAAAATGCTCCAAAAAATATTGCTCATCAGCCACACAACGCCGCCACTGAGATTCACGATGCAACTCCGAAACACGACTAATTGGTCACACCCACAAACAACCCCCAAAACAAATACAACGAAACCCCCAACCACAACCCAGCAGGCAACCAACCACGGCCACCCACCAACCAACGACCAAACACCTCAGACATCGACTCCGAACCAACCGACCCAGCCGTCAAATCAACAGCCAACACAACAGCCGCCACAAACAACCAACCCCACACCCCAACAGACACCTACGTAACCTGAACCAACTGAGGAACCTCAGAAACAACACGCAACTGAGCAACCGACAACTCAAGTTCATCAGCCAACTCCAAATCAGACAACCCAGCAGCATCCCGCTCATCATCAACCACAACACGCCGCTTCGGCGTGAACTTATCCACATACTGCAAATACAAACCCGCAGCCTTCACATCCCCACCCTGAGCCTTCGCCCACAACGCATCCACCACACCCTGAACACGCTCAGGCGACACATTCACCTCAGAAGCACGACGATCCCACTCCCGAACAAACCTCGGATCCCGCTTCCACCGACGCAACGAATCCTCATGCATCCCATTCTCAACAGCCCAATCCTTCTGAGTCAACGGCCGACGCTCATGCCCCAACAACAACCAATCCAAAAAAGCAGCCTGAGCAGAAGGCATCACAGCAACACCCTCATCATCCACCGACCAATACAAATCCGCATGCACAGCCACAACAAACCCCGATCCATAGAAACAACTACCTACACAACACAACACGGTGTCCCAAACGGACACCACCCCCAAGTAACCCACCAGTAAGAAAAAAACCCAGCCACCAAAACCCACCCAACAAGCCCTTTGGGACACACGGGAGGGGGGGTAGGGGGGGAGGGACAAAGCCAAAGAAAAAAAGAATCGCCCAAAGCGATTCAATTACTTCCAACGCTCCCCAGAAACAAAGCACCCCTATGGAAAAAAACGGCAACGCCACCTAGGGGCGGTACAACCCAGCCAAAGGCAACCAGCCACACCCCCGCAAACCCTCAGATTTGCGGAGGCACCCACCCCGCCCTCCAAAAAACCCCCGCACTGGGAACCCATATCTATACATATGCGGGTACGCAGGCCCCGACCCCCCCCTCGGTGCCCCTCGGACGGCATACCTTCTCTCTTCGCATCGCACGATCCGTGGGGGAGATCCATTGTTCTCTTCCTGCCGCATCCTGCTCATTCATTGCCTGCCATTCATTCATTCCCACCCTGTCAGGGTGTCCAGCACTGGGCGGCAGTGGTCGTGGCAGGTCTGGATAGGGCGGACGCTGCCACCAGTGTCGAACCGTTCTCCTGTTGCCGTTCATTCATTCGTCAGGGTGCTGTCAATGCTGCCTAGATGCTGGTAGGGTGATTCACGTGGCCAGACGGCCATGACTAACCACAATGAATGAACGGGAGAAATAAAATGGGAATGCCAACTGCAAGACAGATAAGCAGCGTGGACACGCTGGAAAGAATGGTTACTTATGCGACGGGTGAGACTGATTCATTCGACGTATTGAAGCGGTCAGACTTGATGGTATTGGCGGGCAGGTTGGGCGCTAATCCATCGGTAAAGCAGTCCAATATTGAGTTGCTAAATGCGATAAATGGCAGCGTAAATGGTGGCGCTAACAAGTCTGCTAAGACTGCCAATAAGACTGCTGAGCGGCCTGATGTATTGGCCGTAAACAAGCCTGCTAACAAGCCTGCTAACAAGCCTGCTAATGACAAGCCTGTCGGGCAACTCGAAACACTCATTAGGGACATTGCCAGCGGTGCCGTAGGGGTCGATGAGTCGGCCGTACAGTCTCTAATCGACAGGGCATTAGAGCCTATTCGGTCGGCGCTGGACGAGGTTATTCGACCTGTTGAGATTCATGTGGCAGAGAGTGGTCATGTATCGG